>Ga0079224_100011254_pt1 | contig 12311 bp, 10 predicted proteins | sample Stecom2015_FD_80414 | JGI IMG/M metagenome (GOLD analysis project Ga0079224, IMG submission 80414) | Agricultural soil microbial communities from Utah to study Nitrogen management - Steer compost 2015 | ecosystem: Environmental > Terrestrial > Soil > Agricultural land | place: USA: Utah... | reverse complement strand
CCATTCGGTTACGCCGGAGATGATGCCCGTGAAGATTTCACCCACCTGGTCCTGCAGGAATTCGGCCTGTTTATATTTTACCGAAGCCCGTTCGGCATCGGCTGCTCTTTTCTCCATCTGCGATGCGTGTTCGCATTGCTTTTCATACGCTTCGGTGTTGACCGATTTGCCGCCAGCGAGGTAATGTTGGAGCAGCCGGTGCACCATCACATCGGGGTAGCGGCGGATGGGCGAAGTGAAGTGGGTGTAGAAGTCGAACGCCAGTCCGTAATGGCTGGTCTTTTTGGTGGTATAGATGGCCTTGGCCATGGATCGGATGGCGAGGGTGGTCAGCACGTTCTGCTCTTTGGTGCCTTCAATGCGCTCCATCACATTATTGAGCGAACGGGCGGTTTCACGGTCGGATTTGGTATTGATTTTATAACCGAAGCGGGCTGCGAACTGGGCGAAAGCAGTGATGCTTTCTTCTTTCGGCACATCATGTACCCGGTACACGAATGTTTTTTTGTTACTACCCTTGCCCTGTTTGCCAATGAACTCGGCCACCCGCCGGTTGGCCAGCAGCATGAAATCTTCGATGAGCTTGTGGGCATCCTTGCGTTCCTTTACGTATACGCCCAAAGGCTTGCCGGCGGCGTCGAGTTGGAACTTCACTTCGGTGGTTTCGAAGCTGATGGCGCCGTGTTTGAACTTGCGGTCGCGCAGGATATAGGCCAGTTTGTTGAGGGTATGCAGTTCGGCGCTGTACTCGCCCGCTTGCTGCTCGATGATTTCCTGTGCTTCTTCGTAGCTGAACCGCCGGTTGGAGTGGATGATGCCTTTCCCGAACCAGTCTTTAATCACGTTGGCATTGCTATCCATTTCGAATACGGCCGAAAACACAAGGCGGTCTTCATTGGGCCGGAGGGAGCACAGATCGTTGGACAGCCGTTCGGGCAGCATGGGGATAACGCGATCGACCAGGTAAACGGAAGTACCCCGTTCGTAAGCCTCTTTATCAAGCGGCGAGTCGGGCTGCACGAAGTGGCTCACGTCGGCAATGTGCACGCCGATTTCGTAGTTGCCGTTGGGCAGCTGTTCGAACGAGATGGCGTCGTCGAAATCTTTGGCATCTTCAGGATCGATGGTGAACGTGGTCACATGGCGGAAATCGCGGCGTTTGGCGATTTCTTCGGCCGGAATCCCGGCGCTGAATGCTGCGGCTTCCTTTTCCACGGCTTTGGGAAATTCGAGCGGGAAGCCAAAATCGGCGAGGATGGCATTCATCTCGGTGTCGTTCTCGCCCTTTTTACCCAGCACGAAGGTTACCTTCCCCACGGGGTTCTTGCTGTCGCGCGGCCACTCGGTGATGGCTGCGACCACCTTTTCACCGTCTTTGGCGCCGTTGAGGTCGGCCAGCGGCACGAAGATGTCGTGCAGCATCTTCCGGTCGTCCGGGTTCACAAACGCAAAGCGGGGAGAAATACTGATGGTGCCGGTAAATTCGGTGCGTGCGCGCTCCAGTATTTCCACTACTTCGCCTTCCTTCCGCTTGCCGCGCCGCTTTTCATAGGTATGTACTTTTACGCGGTCGTCGTGCAGGGCCTGCCGCAGCTTGCGCGGCGCGATGTATATATCGTCTTCAAACTCGTCCTCCGGCACGATGAATGCGGATCCGTCGGCCGTCATGTCGACTTTGCCGATAACGAATGCCTTAAGTTCCTTGAGGGTGTATTTCCCTTTTTCCACTTCTTTAAACAGCCCACCGGTTTGTGCCTCCTCCTGCAGGATGTTGCGGATGGCCTCGCGCGACTCGGCGTCGGCCAGGTTGAGCTTGGCGGCCACTTGCTTATAGTTTATCGGTTTGTTGCCCGATTTCTCGATGAGGTCAGAAATCAATTGGGTCAGTACGTTTTTGAATGCGTTGTTTTTTTTATTTGCCATTTTTTTGGTTTCTGCTTTTTGCTTTTCTGCTTTTTGCTCTTTGTGTGTCACTCAGCAACGCTAACGGCCTCGTGCGCGATTGGCGGTTCGTTGCGCAAACGCCGCAAGATTTGTGCCGTGGTGACGACGTCTTTCTCACAATACGTACGGATACGTTCCAAATCGTTCTCTTCGTAGTACACCCGGTACACATCCGCGCCGCTGATATCATCTTTGGGCGAGGGGATACCCAATACCGCGGCCATGAGGTTGAGTGAAATATAGCTGCGGAAATCGCCGAATCGCCAGAGTTCCATGGTATCCAGGTGGTTGATTTCCCAGGGTTTTTTGCCCGATATATCCAATTGGGCCGGAAGCGGAAGGCCATGGATAATCATCCGCTTGCACAGGTACGGGAAATCGAATGCCTTGGCGTTGTGACCGCAAAGCATCAGGTTGGCCGGCTGCGCCTGCAACAGGTTTGAAAAATCGACCAGCAATTCCCGCTCGTTGGGGTGCGCGAACGATTTCAACCGGAAGCCTGGTTGGCCTTGCCGCTGGTGGAACACGCCCACGGATATGCAGATGATTTTGCCAAACTCGGCGTAGAGCCCGGCATTGGCGTACACATCGGCAGCCGTCTGGTCGGCTTCCAGCGTGTTGCGCACCTTATGGCTCCATAGCTCCCTGAAATGGTCGGGCAATTCATGGAACGTGGCCTGTTGGCTTACCGTTTCAATGTCCAGTACCATGATTTGTTGCAGGTCGACCGTTTCGAGCATGTTTATTTCGCTATTTCGCTAAGATTTCAAATCGCTGGCTGATACGGGTCCCCTCATCGTCTACCAAGGTGATGCGGTGTTCTCCCGGCGGTATTTCGAGTGCCAGCTGGTGGAACGTTTCCGTTTCGCCTACAAACGTATTGTCGAGGTGCCAGAATATCCTGCTGCCCCGTTTGCGGTGGGCGGCATTGAAAATCACCTGTCCGCGTTTGCCATCAATTTCTAAAGGTATATAAATTCTTGCATTATTTTTCGGATAAATCATTTCCATGACCAGTCCCTGCGAGCCATCAATACATCCCGGCGCGTAAGGCGGCAGCTCGTGGTAACTGCTGTGGCGCGATTTGTAATAGTATTCCATAGCCGGCGGCAGGATGAACCACTTGGCCGCCACGATATCGCCCGGCGCAGTGCAATCGGCCGTTACGCGGAGCGTGCCCTCGCGATTGGTATGGATGGTCCGGTGGTAGGGGCATACCGTAGAGCGGTGGCCCGGCACGGGAATGTACAGGGTGTCGGGATTGGGGCAATCCGGCCCGGCCAGGTGGCCGCTCTGTGCGCATACGGCCGTCTGCACCATGCGGTCGAGGGGCGGGGTAAACCATCCTGGCGAGGGCAGCAGGTCAAAAATATCGAACAGTATCGGTGCGGCCGTGTTAATGCCCGTCAGGCCCGGCCGGCCCTCGCCATCGGCATTGCCCACCCATACGCACACCACATGGGAAGGGGTGAGGCCCACGGCCCACCCATCGCGGAAACCGAAGCTGGTGCCCGTTTTCCAGGCAATTTTTTTCGACGAGGCGAATTGTTCCCAGAGGGCTTCCTCGCCCGGGCGCATCACCTCGTTCATGGCCTGGAAGGTGAAGTAGAGCGAAGCATGGTCGATGACCGAGGCCCGTTCGACGGATTCGTCGGGCGATTCGTGCCCGTTTTCGAGGTAAAACGGATCGTGGTAGTCGGCGCGGTTATAATTGGCGTTGTACCGTTCGTAATGGTTCAGCGTACGGGCCAAGCTGGCATAGGTGCCAGCCAGTTGCCAGGGTGTTACCTCGCAGCCGCCAAGGATCATCGATAGCCCGTAGAAATCCGCGGGGCGGTCGAGGGTTTGGATGCCCACCGATTTAAGGAACGGGTGGAAGCGCTGGTATTTGTATTGCTGCAACATTTTTACGGCCGGGATGTTGAGCGACCGGCTCAACGCGCGCGAAGCAGGTATGGCGCCGTCGTACCCCAGGTCGTAATTCTGCGGGGCATAGCCGCCGATCTGGGTAGGCACATCAGCGATGAGCGTATTCGGCAGGATGAGTCCGTCGGTAAGCATGGCCGCATAGAGTATGGGCTTCAGCGTGCTCCCGGGACTGCGCAGCGACGTAATCATATCCACCTGGCTTTCAGCGCCGCTGTTTTGTGGGGTATGTACATTGCCGATGTATGCGAGGGTTTTACCTGTTTCCACCTCCAATACCAGTGCAGCAGCGTTCTGGATGCCGTTGGCACTCAGGTTGCGGTGGTAGCGGTCGATGATACCCGCAACCTGTTGTTGCAGGGCGCCGCTGATGGTGGTAACTACGCGGGTGGAATGCAGGCCGAGTGCCGGATAATCCTGTTTGAAGCGTTCGAGCAGGTGGGGGGCGAATCGCGGTAGGGGATGCGGTTTGTCGGGCAGCGGTTCCAGCTTGGCCAGATCGGCCGTCTCCTGCGTTATCGTACCGGTAACTGCCAGTTTATCCAGTAACGCATTGCGTTTGGTGAGGAGTTGCTCACGGTTGCGGCCCGGGTGGATGAGTGCAGGAGCATTGGGCAGGACGGCCAGTACGGCGGTTTCGGCCCATGATAGCCGCTCCGGGGCGCGACCGAAATACCGCCATGCCGCTGCGTCGAGCCCGACCACATTGCTCCCGAACGGTGCGTTTGCCGCATATAGTTTCAGGATTTCGGCTTTGCTGTACCCTGCTTCCAGCCGTATGGCCAGGAAGGCTTCAATGATTTTTTGCCATAGCGTACGGTGTTCGTTACGGCTCATGCGGATAACTTGCATACTGATGGTGCTTCCACCGCTAATGATACGACGGCCCGCGATATTCTGCCTTATCGCCCGTGCCAGTGCAATGGGGTCGATACCGGGATGGTAGTAAAACCGCTTGTCCTCAAATGTGGTGATGCAGGCGGCAAATTTTTCCGGCACTTCGTCCGTGGCCGGGAAGCGCCATTGGCCGTCGGCAGCAATGGATGCGGCAAGCAGGTTGCCGGAAGCATCTTCGATGACGAAGGACGTAGGGGAGTGGAATAATGGTTTGGGGAGCGACGCGTAGAACAGCACCAATAGTGTCGCCGCAACGAGAAGGATGGTGGCGCCTCTTCTTGTTTTACAGAAGCTGACGAATCGTTGTCCTTGTCTTGACGCCCAGTTGATCACCCCGCTAAATTACGAAAATATTCATGCGCCTGCAGGTTGCGGTGAAAGCGTAAAACCGTGCTAAAATCATGTAAGGATTCTTTTGTTTATGTGAATTGTTTATATGTATGTTTTATAGTTTATTATATGTAGTTAATTTAGATTTTTAGCACAATTTTGCTTTTTTATTTTAGCAAAAAATAGTGGTTTACAGTGAGTTGGGGCGGGTTATGGGACCAACGAATGAAGGGAGACGGTTTTTGCTAAATATAACAGTATAAGTATTGAGTTATATGATATGTATATTACAATTGTCTATCAATATAATATAAATATTAAATGAAACTATTTAGCATCTTAATTGTGTTTGTTTTAGCTTGGCTTTTAGGCGATGAATGCCGATCGGTTACTGTTTTCTTTTAGCTATGTATTGATTAACAATCCGGTGTGGTTTTACATATGTAGTTGTAAAAAGTTCTTATTTTACCGGATGAGTCTTTTGTCGTACCTACCAGAATATAAGCAGCATGAAATCGGCAAGATATTGGAGATTATCAAAGAATTGGCGAAGCCGGAGAAGGTTATCCTGTTCGGCAGCCACGCGTCTCGGGAGGAAAAAAAAGAAAAAGCGCAGGGTTATTTTGATACTTGGTTTCCACAAGGTAGAGATTTTTTGGATGGGTCGGTTTACCACGAGTCAAAAAGGCAGTTACGAGTCGGAGCGTTTTCGCTTCATCAGGCTGCGGAAAGTTTCTACAACACCGCGCTGCTTGTATTCACGGGCTATAAGCCCAAGACACATCATTTAGAGAGACTTCGGAACTATGCCAAGCATATTTCACCGGAGTTATATGGCATCTTTCACAAACCCGCGCTGAGTGAACAAGAGTGCTATTTCTTCGACCTGCTTAGACGGAGCTATATAGACGCGCGCTACAAATTGGATTATCCCATTACTGTGGAGGAATTGAGGATACTGATTGATAAAGTGAGCAGGATGCAGGAGGTGGTTGGGCGGATTTGCAGGGAGAAAATAGCGAGGATGGGTTGAACTATGCCAAATTTATATATCATAGCGGGCTGCAACGGGGCAGGGAAGACAACCGCCAGCTATACCGTTTTGCCGGAAATCTGGGATTGCAGAGAATTTGTCAATGCGGATAATATTGCCGCCGGACTCTCGCCCTTCAACCCTGACAGTGTTGCTTTGGAGGCGGGCCGTATCATGCTAGGACGTATACGTGAACTGATTCGTGAAGGGGCGGATTTTGCGTTTGAAACCACGTTGGCAACAAGAAGCTATGTTTCGTTAATCAAGGAGGCTAAAGAGAAGGGATACCTTGTGACGCTCGTATACTTTTGGCTCGATTCTCCGGAACAAGCGATAAAACGGGTGGCCAAGCGAGTATAGGAAGGGGGCATTATATTCCGGATGAGGTGGTAATAAGGAGATATTATCGAGGTCTCCATAATTTGACTCATTTATATAGTCCCCATTGTGACAAGTGGCTTGTGTTGGACAATATGGATTTGAGCCCGGAAATCATTGCGAAATATGATGAATTTGGAAAAGTGGTTGTTAATAACGAAATTTGGTCTATTATACAGCGAATCGATGTCAAATAACCCTATATCATTTCCCTCAGGCACGCCTTTTTCAGAAAGATTGCTTTACGGTGTCCGTAAGGCATTGCGGAAACTGGCCGAGGAAACGGCGGCCAAAGGAGGTAGCCTTGTGGTGAAAGTTGATGGCGAGATTAAGGACGTTTCCGCGGCAGAGTTACTGAAAACGTTGCCCGAACATGATTACACTCCGTAATCCGGCATAGCTAATCCCCTGAATCTTCTTTAATGTTTGGTTTTACTTCTCTAAGGCCCTACACTGCGCACAAAGCCCTACGGCATTGATGCCTATAGACTGAAGTTGGTAGCCTTCTGGCAGGTTAATCTTCGGCATCTTGAAATCCTCCAGGCAATAGATGCTATTGCAGGCCGAGCAGATAAAATGCACGTGTTCGTCCTGGTGTTGGTGTTCATCGCAGTCGGTCGAGCAGAAAGCGTAAGTTGCTGTGCCGTGCAGGTCGAATATTTTGTGGAGGATGCCTTTCTCCTCAAAAGTGGCGAGCACCCGATAAAGCGTTACCCGGTCCACGGAGTCGCCGAGGAGCTTTTCCAGATCAGGTTGAGAAATGGCGGTTTCTTTTTCAGAGACAATTTGCAGCACCCGGAGGCGGGGCTGCGTTACCTTGAGCTTGTTGCGGCGCAATAGGGGTGCGAACCGCTCATTGGCGTCCTCTTTCCGTGTATGTGCTATTGCGGTCAACATTGTATATTGGATTGATAAGGAGGGTGTGTCGGAAAGTAGTTGTAATTAGCAACGAATTCCGAGACACCCTTCTCAAAAGTAATTTATTTACCGGCGGCCTTGGCGTGGTCAGCCAAAAACTGGGCAAGTCCGTTGTCGGTAAGTGGGTGTTTGAGTAATCCCAAAATGGCCGACAGTGGGCCGGTCATTACATCGGCACCGATTTTGGCACACTCTACGATGTGCATCACGTGGCGGATGGAGGCAGCCAGAATCTGCGTTTCATAGCCGTAATTGTCATAAATCAACCGGATATCCTCGATCAATGCCAGGCCATCGGTCGACACGTCGTCCAACCGGCCGAGGAACGGGGACACGTAGGTAGCTCCGGCTTTCGCTGCCAATAAGGCCTGCCCAGAAGAAAACACCAGGGTGCAATTGGTTCTGATTCCTTTGTCGCTGAAGTATTTGATGGCTTTAACGCCTTCTTTAATCATGGGTACTTTTACCACAATGCGGTCGTGGAGCTTGGCCAGCGCCTCCCCCTCTTTGATGATGTTATCGAAATCGGTGGATATAACCTCCGCACTCACGTCGCCGTCAACGATATCGCAGATGGCTTTGTAGTGGTTGATGATATTCTGTTCGCCGGTGATGCCCTCTTTGGCCATCAAACTAGGATTGGTGGTTACGCCATCCAACACGCCCAGGTCCTGGGCCTCTTTAATTTGTTGCAGATTTGCGGTGTCAATAAAAAACTTCATGTTTTTGAATAATATAAAATGATGTACGTGTTAACTCGCTGTAAACGTTGTTATACAGCCTGTAAAATTAACGATAATAACCCGAATAGCGAAAAAATAATAGGTATGACTTTTGTGCTTAACAGGGCGTGAATATCTTCCGCGCACTCACGCATCGCAACTACCGACTGCATTTCACCGGCCAGGCCATTTCACTGATGGGTACATGGATGCAACGCATTGCGGTGAGCTGGCTGGTTTACCGCCTTACCGAATCGGCGCTGGTGCTCGGCGTAATTTCGTTTGTATCGCTTATTCCATCGCTGGTTTTATCGCCGTTTATCGGCAGTTTCGTAGACCGGCACCAGAAATACCGCATTGTGCTGATTACGCAGATCGGATTGATGTTGCAGGCCGGTACGCTCGCGGCGATGGTTTTTCTGGGCTATTACAATGTATGGTGGATCGGCGTGCTCAGCCTCGCGCAGGGCGTTATCAATACGTTCGATGTTACCGCGCGGCAGTCGCTCATGGTAGAGCTGGTCGACAACAAGGCCGACCTGCCCAACGCCATTGCGCTCAACTCGTCGGCGTTCAATGCCGCGCGCATGGTAGGCCCGGCCCTGGGTGGCATATTGCTCAGCACGTATGGCGAATCGGTGTGTTTCGGCATCAATTTCATCAGTTTTTTTGCCGTTATCGGGTCGTTGCTGCTCATGCGGTTAAAACCGCAACGGGCGGTTGGCCGAAAGGAGAGTACATGGCAGGGTCTGAAGGAAGGCTTCAGCTACCTGCGGCATTCGCCACACCTGTCGTCGCTGATTATGCTGCTCACCGCATCCAGCCTGTTGGTTATTCCTTACACCACGTTGCTTCCGGTCATTGCCCGAGAGATGTTTAATGGCGATGCCACCACCTTCAGCTGGTTTGAGAGCGCGGCGGGGCTGGGGGCGATGGCGGGAGCCATTTACATGGCCAGAACGCGAATGGGCACCAACCTCCGCTTCCGGGTAATGAAAGCTTCGGGTTTACTGGCGGTGGGCATCCTCGCCCTTTCTTTTGCGTCGTGGCTGCCGATGGCGTTGGTCAGCACCCTACTTGCCGCTATGGGCATGATGGTGCAGAATTCGAGCATCAACACCTACATCCAGACCCACGCCATGCCGGCCTACCGTGCGCGGGCCATCAGCTATTACATCATGGCGTTCCAGGGAATTTTCCCCATTGGAAGCCTCCTGGTAGGCGCCATGGCCAGTGCGTGGGGTATCCATTACACGCTGCTCCTTCAGGGGGTGGCCGGTGCGCTCGTCGCCATCGGCTTCATGGTGTATATCTGGCAGCATATCAACCGCAAATACGTGCCGGTATAATCAATTCGCCTTCTTATATCTAGTTTCAATGGTTTGCACGACTTCGTCTTCGCCGCGATTGTAAATTTCGGTCTTCACAGGATAGCCGGAGTCATTGTAGGTGTATTTGTATACCTTATCCTCGGTTACTCCTTCCGGGCCGGTTGATTTTAACGATCGGTGGTTATGCCTTGAAGGCACTTTCCAGGCAAAGGGATTTCCGAGGATGCTGGGCGAGTTTTTATCGTCATAGTCGCCATATTCGGTTGTGCCGGCCCAAATGCCGCCTAGCGTGGTTTCGACCGATAATATATCGCCATTGGCAGTATAGGTGTAGACCGTTACAAATTCGGGAGCGGGAGCCGGCTGGATGATGGTTTCGGTCATTTGGTTACCCGAATAGCTGTAGGTGATGTCCCATTGCACCACCTCGCCCACATAGGAGGTGGTTACTGCCGATACGGGTTTATCGTCATTGCCGGCGTAGGTGTGTTCTATCGTACTGATGGAACTTCCGTCTGCGAGCGAATTGGTGATTACCGAGAGGCGGCCGCGGTCATCGTAGCTGTATTCTGCCGTGGAGGAGTGCTGGCCATTAAGGTAGGCATGGCCCGCAATCAACTGATTTTGGGCGTTATATTCATATCGGGCAAGTGTTTCGCCATCGAGTTTGGCCTCGGTGGCCAGCAATAACGTGCCGGGGGTATCTCCGTCGTTATCGATTCCGGGGTTGTCGTTTTTGGCGCAGGAGGTCAAGGTTGCGGCCGCCAAAAGCAGCCATACTGTTTTCTGAATGGTGTTTTTCCTTCTCATCGCTTTTTGTTTTTATGATTATAATTTACTTTTTCCTCATAGCTAGTGGGTACAAAGGTAGGGGGGTAGCGGTATTCCGCTTACCCCCTAAAGGGGGGATTTAATGGTGATTGTCTGTGACTTCTGTAGCGTATCGGTACGGACGCTCGTTGTCACGACAAACAGGTTAATGGAAAGATTAGCCTGGGTGCCGATTATTTGCTGATACCTATTGTTTTTAGCCGTTACCTGATTTTTTGGACATTCGAAAATACACGGGCATGAGAAGTTTTATTTGCCGTACACGGTTGGGGTCGATGGTTCTTATCCACCGGATTCGGACCCTCGATTGCCAACACCGTGAGGATCGGTGTCTCGATAAGGAAATGAATTATTCAGCTAACGGGCTTGATAAGTTTCTTTATATTACGGCCCGGGTAATTGCATGTTGCTTAATCCGCTAGCAATAAATAATACTTGACCAGTTAGAAAATTGGAATTTCAATGTTTTACAACGGAGCAAACTGTGATATTTACATAGGAAAAGGTGCAGGGAAAAAACTATTAAACGATATGCGTAATGCGAGCAAATCTATAAAGATTGTATCGCCTTATCTCTCTCCTTTCTTAATCTCAGAATTAATAAGTTTTCGCGAGCGACGCCTGAACGTCGAACTGATTACTACGGACAATATTGAAGATTTCTATGGAAGTTATGAGCGGAATATTCATAAACTCATTATTCAAAATAGAGAAATTGACAACGATGCCGTTAGAAAGCGCGAAAAATGGAAAGACATTGTAAGAAAATTGACTTACATTGGCTTTGGCCTTTTAGCAACTTTAATTGGAGTTGCCTACTTTCTGGTAGACATACGCGTTGCTGTATTTGGGCTTGTTCCGATTGTCATTATTTTCCTTATTATCAGGCTGTACAAGAACAAAATTAGAAGCAAGCGGATTTACTCATATTGGTACTCACAACTGTTTCCGTTTAAAGTTTATATGTCTCCAGACACAACCGATTTGAGCGATACGTTTATTCACGGTAAAATATACCTGATAGATGATCAAATAGCCTCCTTAGGCTCGTTAAACTTTACGGGAAGCGGAACTAAGCACAATTATGAGACTCGAATAAGAACAACAGACCCCAATGCAATAAAAGAAATTAAGCAAGAACTTAATCAATTGATGCATTATGCAGACTTACCGGAAAGAGATATTCAATTTTGGGGAAGACAATTATACAAAGAGCCTATTAATTGACTTAGCACTATGGATAGAAAAGAATTTATAACAACGGCATCACTGCTGGCGGGCGGGGCGATGATTGCGCCTACACTTGGCAACGCTGGCTTATTGGCGAAGCGGCAAGCCGACAACACGTTGAAACTGAAAAAAGGCGTGAGCTTCTACATGATCGAGGAGGACCTTTCGCTCGTCGACAAATGCAAGTTGGCTAAGGATCTGGGTTTTGATGGGGTCGAGTTCAACAGTCCGGTCGACTTCAGTGTGGATGAACTGCTCGACGCCCGGGAGAAATCGGGCATCGAGATACCCAGCGTGGTTAATAAAGACCATTGGAGCAAGCCATTGTCCGATCCTGATCCGTCCGTGCGGCAATTTATCATCGATTCGGTGGCGAAGTCGCTGGAGGAGGTGATGGCCCTGGGTGGCGACACCGTATTGGTGGTGCCGGGGGTGGTCAACGAAAAGGTCTCCTATGCGGTAGCCTACCGGAATGCGCTGGATTCCGTGCGGAAGCTGATTCCCCATGTGGAAAAAACAGGGATGAAAATCGGCCTGGAGAACGTGTGGAATAATTTCATACTGAGTCCTGTCGAAGCGGCGCGGTTCGTGGATGAGGTTGACCATCCGTTGATTGGCTGGTATTTTGATATCGGCAATATTCTGCGGTACGGCTGGCCGGAGCATTGGATTGAGGTACTCAATAAACGCATCGTCAAGCTCCACGCGAAGGAATTCAGCCGGGAGAAGATGAACAATGAAGGGCTGCGGGCCGGATTTGACGTAGACCTG
>Ga0079224_100011253_pt1 | contig 12312 bp, 10 predicted proteins | sample Stecom2015_FD_80414 | JGI IMG/M metagenome (GOLD analysis project Ga0079224, IMG submission 80414) | Agricultural soil microbial communities from Utah to study Nitrogen management - Steer compost 2015 | ecosystem: Environmental > Terrestrial > Soil > Agricultural land | place: USA: Utah... | reverse complement strand
TAATTGAATTTTTATTATTACAATGACAAGTCATCAAAAAGACACTTTATTTATACTGATTAAATCCTTGTCAAAGTCTGAAAAGAGACAATTTAAGTTATACGTAAATAGATTAGGAGTTAATGCGGATGCCAAATTTCTTGCACTGTTTAATTTATTAGATAAAATGCAGGATTACAAGGAGGGTGAGATTCTAAAAAGTGGCATCGTTAAGAAGCAGCAATTGTCCAATCTCAAGGCGCATCTATACAAGCAAATCTTGGTGAGTTTACGGCTTAATCCTGTGAATCAAAACGTCCGATTGCAAATTCGTGAGCAGCTTGATTTTGCGACCATTCTTTATCACAAAGGATTGTATAAGCAAAGTTTAAAAATCTTAGATAAAGCCAAGGCTCAAGCTATAGCGTACCAAGAAAAAGTTGTGGCTTATGAGATTGTCGAATTGGAGAAAGTTATTGAAACCCAATATATCACAAGGAGTATAAGTGGAAGAGCGGATGAACTTGCGGTTCAGGCTAAAGAATTGAGTTTACAAAATGTATTAACCAGTAAGCTTTCAAATCTATCACTTCAATTGTACGGGATAATGCTGAGATTTGGTTATGTAAAGACCGATGAGGAATACCAGTGGGTTACTAGTTATTATAAAAAACACATGCCAAAATTTAAACTCTCCGATTTGGATTTCAGGGAGAAGCTTTGGTTGTATAAGGCACAGTTATGGTATAGTTTTTTAACCCAAGATTTTTTATCCTGCTATAAGTATGCCTCTCGTTGGGTGACGCTTTTTTATGATAATGAAAGCATGATTCATTTAAATCCGGTATTCTATCTCAAAGGCGTTAATTACCTGTTAGACTCCATGTTTTACATCAAATATCGTTCTGAGTTTGAAGAGTCTTTAAGTCGTTTACAACAGACTATTGCAGACCCCAAATTTCCTCGAAATGATAATTTGGAGGTGCTCTCTTTCTTTTGTATTAACGGGAACAAACTCAATCTTTATTTTATGAGCGGCGAATTTGAAGAGGCGCAGTATTTAGAAGAGGTGATTTTGGATGGTGTTAAGCGTTACGAGGACAAAATTGATGAACATCACGTGATGGTGTTATACTACAAATTGGCCTGTATGTATTTTGGAATGGGTGATAATAAAAAGTGTATTCAATACCTGAAAAAGATCATCAATAACAAACAACTTACCATGCGGGAAGATCTGATGTGCTTTGCAAGAGTATTGAGTCTTGTGGCGCATTATGAGGCTGGAATGGACTACCATTTGGAAGTTCAACTAAAAAGCACCTATAAGTTCCTCTTGAAGATGAACGATCTCCATGAGGTGCAAAAGGAAATGATTAAATTCTTGAGAAATCTAGGGGAAATCTATCCTCATGAATTAAAAGATGAATTTCAAAAATTGCATACACGACTTAAGAAGTTTGAGGATCATCCCTATGAAAAAAGAGCCTTTTTATATCTAGACATCATATCGTGGTTGGAAAGTAAAATTGAGAATCGTCCAGTTGGTGAGATTATAAAAGAGAAGGCCAAAAGATTAAACCGTTAATGTGTCTGCATCGCAAAATCACCTTAGGTACGTTGCCCAGCTAAACTTTGCCATCATTTGTATTAGTACCTCTGGGGTTTGGGGGCGCTATATAAATCTTCCACCAGAGCAAATCATATTTTTTAGAGCCTTTTTGGCCTTGTGCTTTGTGTACGTGGTCTGTAAGTTGAACAACTACAGTTTAAAACTGGACAAGGGTAAAGATACCTATACCGTTTTATGGTGTGGGTTATGTTTTGGAATACACTGGGTGACTTATTTTTATGCCTTACATCTCTCTAGTGTTGCCATTGGTATGCTTGCGATTTATACCTATCCGGTTATAACTTCGTTTTTAGAGCCTATACTACTTAAAACCTCCTTTCAAAAATCTCATCTTATCTTGGGGGTTTTAGTGATTACCGGGGTGTATTTTTTGGTGCCAGATATTGACTTTTCGAATCAGCAATTTGTTGCCGTTTGTTTTGGTGTCGTTTCCGCCTTTTTTTACGCGATTCGAAACATTATGATAAAACCCAAAGTAGAGCGGTATAACGGCTCTGTCCTTATGATGTATCAGTTGCTAGTGATCAGTGTGGTACTCGCGCCGCTTTTGTATTTTACAGACTTCAAAATGGTTTATATAGTCCTGCCGGGAATTGTATTTTTAGCTTTAATTACCACCACCCTTGGTCATACCTTATTATTGAAAAGTTTCAAGCATTTCAGTGCAACCACAGCGAGTATTATGAGTAGCATACAACCCATATATGGTATTTTAATGGGGATGTTGTTTTTGGGTGAATTTCCATCCTGGCATACCCTAATAGGAGGTGCCTTAATTCTAGCCGCAGTAGCCATAGAAAATATCAGGGTATACAGGTCATCAAAACGGAATACTGTTTAACACTCTGGGTCGCTTATGCGAAGGATTGCATGCTTACCAATTTATGATAAACTCCATTTTTGTCCAGTAGTTCTTGATGTGTACCTTGTTCTACGATGATCCCTTTTTGCATCACCGCAATATGATCTGCATTTTGTATGGTTGAAAGACGGTGCGCAATGACTATGGAGGTTCTGTTTCGCATCATGTTCTCTAAGGCATCCTGCACAAGTTTTTCGCTTTCCGTGTCTAAGGCAGAGGTCGCTTCATCTAAAATCATGATAGGAGGGTTTTTAAGAACTGCTCTTGCTATGGAGAGTCGCTGTTTCTGTCCACCACTTAACTTGCCACCAGCATCTCCGATGGAGGTTTGGAAGCCGTGTGGCAATTCGTTTATAAATTCAAGGGCATTGGCAATTTTGGCAGCGTTTTCTACTTCTTCAGCTGTGGCATCTGATTTACCAATTCGAATGTTGTTCTCAATGGTGTCATTAAATAGGATGGAGTCCTGGGTTACAATTCCCATTAAACCACGTAGGCCCTTTAACGATAGTTCTTTTATGTTGTGACCATCAATTTCAATACTACCACTATTGACATCGTAAAAGCGTGTAACTAAATTGGCAATAGTACTTTTACCACTTCCTGATTGTCCAACTAAAGCAACCGTTTTACCTTTAGGAATCGTTAGATTAAAGTCTTTTAATACATAATCATCCTCGTATTTAAAGGAGACGTCGTTGAGTTGTATGCGATCTTGGAAGTCTATACTTTCAATGGCGTTAGGAGCATCCTTGATACTGTTTTCAGTTTCCAATACTTCCAAGACACGCTCGGCAGCGGCATTTCCTTTTTTAACGCCATAGGATGCTTTGCTGATCGCCTTTGCAGGGGTTAGGATATTGTAGGCTAGTCCCATATAAGCGATAAATGAAGAAGGATCCAAAGTTTCAGTTATAAGTACCATTCGCCCACCAAACCACAACAAGATACCGATGACTAAAATCCCTAAAAATTCACTTGTAGGGGAGGCCAGGTTTTGTCGATTCAATAAGCTGTTGGAAAATTTGTAGAAACGACCAGTGGAGCTTTTAAAGTGATTTATAAATCTATTTTCAGCGTTAAAGGCTTTAATCACACGTAAGCCACCAAGGGTTTCTTCAATGATGGATAGAAAGTATCCCTGCTCTTTTTGGACGCGATCTGATTTTTTCTTTAATGATTTACCGATTCTAGAGATGAGCAATCCAGATATAGGGATGAAAATAAACACGAAGAGCGTTAGCTCGACGCTAATTCCAAACATTACTATAATTGTAAATATAATGGTCAGTGGTTCCCTTACGATTAACTCTAATATCGATAAAAAAGAGTGTTGTATTTCCAAAACATCGGAGGTGATTCTCGCGATGACATCTCCTTTTCTTTTTTCAGTATAATAGGATATGGGAAGTTGTACAACTTTGGTATATAGGCTATTTCGAATGTCTTTTAATACACCATTTCTCAAAAATGTGATAAAGTACATCGCTAGGTAATTAAAAATATTCTTTAAAAGGAATAAGGAGACCACCAGGGCAATCACTAAAACCAAAGCCTTCATTTTATCATCTCCAGCGTACAGGGTGATCCAATAATTCAAGTAATCAAAAGTATAATCTTTGAAATTACCAATGGTATCCAAACTTGGTTTGACCGTTACAGGTTCAGATTGTCCGAATAACACATTCAACATTGGAATAAGTGCTAAAAACGACAGAGAGCTAAACAAGGCGTAGAGTATATTGAAAAAAATGTTGAGGAACCCGTAATTTTTATAAGGTTTGGCGAAGCGCAATATTTTTTTAAAATAATTCATGTATTCTAAGCAATTGAATTAATTAGCAATTTCCTGTTGTTGGATTAAGACTGCAAATTTACATTTAATTATACAATAGCCCGTTGGTTAGAACGGGCTATTTGTTATGTTTAAAAGCATTTGGATTCAAAGCGCCTAGTCTAAAGGTAACTCTTGAATAATGCGATCAATTTTTTGGTTCAATTCACGAACTGCAGTCTCGTAATTGGCTGCACTATTAAGCTGGCCTTTTACACTGAAATAAAACTTGATTTTAGGCTCGGTACCGCTTGGTCTCGCTGCAATTTTACTTCCGTCTTCAGTATAGTAAATAAGCACGTTGGACTTTGGAATATCCATAGTCTTGGTGGTGGAGGTTTCAACATCTAAGCTTGTAGCATTTGCGTAATCCTCAATGCGAACTACCTTAGAGCCGTCAAGTGATTTTAAGGGGTTCTCTCGCAATTGGATCATCATTTGCTTGATCTGATCAGCACCACTGATTCCTTTTTTAGTCAGGGAGATCAATTTCTCAAAGTACATCCCCATATCAAGATAACAGTCGATAAGGTCTTTGTAGAATGAACTTCCTTCGGATTTGGCATTTGCGGCTATTTCACAGGCCAATAAGGCGGCTGTAATGGCATCTTTATCCCGCACAAAATCTCCGACCATAAATCCGAAGCTTTCTTCTCCACCTCCGATAAATTGTTCTTCAGGGTGATCCAAAATTAGTTTTGCGATCCACTTAAATCCTGTAAGGGTTTCTCTGTATTTAACCTTGTAAGTGTCCGCGAGAACTTTCATCATAGGAGTAGACACGATGGTAGATGCAATAAATTGATTGCCATTGATCTTCCCATCTTTCTTCCAGTTCTCAAGGAGAAAACGCGTCATTAGAATCATGGTTTGGTTACCATTTAGTAGAGTCATCTTGCCATCGTTGTCCCGTACGGCAATTCCAAGACGATCACCGTCTGGATCTGTTCCAATAACCATATCGGCGTTTATCTCGTTGGCGAGTTCTATAGCTATTGCTAGGGCTTCAGGTTCTTCTGGGTTTGGTGATTTTACCGTTGGGAAATCACCATCAGGTTTGGCCTGGCTCTCCACAATGTGAACATTGTTGTAACCAGCCCGTTTTAAAACCTCAGGTAAAACGGTGATTGATGTTCCGTGTAATGAAGTAAACACTATGGAGAAATCATCTTTATTTTTGGTCTCGAAACTCGCATTGGCAACGCTAGCTGTAATGAAGGCCTGGTCAATTTCTTTATCTATATATTGAATAAGGGCTTCATTGCTTTCAAAGTTGATGTCTTCGAAGGAAAGCTTTTCAATCTCAGCAATAATCTGATGATCTTGAGGTGGTACGATTTGACCACCATCTTGCCAGTATACTTTGTATCCGTTGTATTCCGGAGGATTGTGCGAGGCGGTCAGTACAATTCCACAGTGGCAGTTCAAATGCTTTAAGGCAAATGAAAGTTCTGGGGTAGGGCGCAACTCAGAAAATAAATACACCTTGATCCCATTGGCTGAAAATACATCAGCAACTACCTTTGCTAAGGTGTCACTATTATGGCGGCAATCATAAGCGATGGCTACTTTTATAGCATCATTGGGAAACTGCTCCTTCAAATAATTACTTATCCCTTGGGTGTTTTTACCTAGGGTATATTTATTGATCTTGTTTGTTCCTGCTCCCATGGTACCGCGCATGCCACCAGTCCCAAATTCTAAATTCTTATAAAAGCGTTCTCTAAGTTCCTCAGGGTCGTTGTCGATCAGTTGTTGTACTTCTTTTCTTGTCTGAGGATCAAAAGTGTCAGCCAGCCAGGCTGATGCATTTTTGATAATTTCTTCTATTTCCATGTACTGTACGTGTATTTAAATTCCATAGGGTTTGATAGTCCCTTGGGTTAAAAATCTGTGGTTTCTGCGATTTTATATCGTTTTTCTTGTTTTTTAGATCTCAATATGAGTTCTCCTAAAAATCCCGCAATAAATAGTTGCGTACCAATAACCATAGCGATCAAGGCAATGTAAAATTGTGCACGTAAGGCAATTAAACGGCCGTAAGGATTGATAAATAATTTGTCAATTCCCAAATAGGCTGCAAATCCAAAACCTATGATAAACATAACCACTCCCCAAGCTCCGAATAGGTGCATGGGTTGTTTGCCAAATTTAGAGACGAACCATATTGTGATTAAATCCAAAAAACCATTAATAAAACGCTCCATTCCAAATTTAGTATTTCCGTATTTTCTGGCTTGGTGTTTTACAACCTGTTCTTCTATTTTTGTGAAACCAGCATTTTTAGCTAAAACTGGGATGTAGCGGTGCATCTCACCATGTACGTCAATAGATTTGACGACCTCATTGCGATAGGCTTTTAGGCCACAATTAAAATCGTGCAAATGCACACCGGAGGTTTTTCGTGCCGCCCAATTGAATAACTTAGAAGGAAGGTTTTTAGCCAAAACGGAGTCATACCTTACTTTTTTCCATCCAGAAATAAGATCGAGGCTTTCACTGTTGATACGTTCAAAGAGTTGAGGGATTTCTTCTGGATTGTCTTGAAGGTCAGCGTCCATGGTTATCACAACATCACCTTTAGCTTGAATAAATCCAGCGTGTAGGGCTTGAGACTTTCCGAAGTTTTTCAGAAAGCGAATGCCTTTAACACAAGGATCGCTGGAGGATAGTGCCTGAATAATTTCCCAGGATTGATCACTACTTCCATCGTCTATAAATATAATTTCATAAGAAAAACGATTGGCTTGCATAATTTTTGCAATCCAATCGTATAATTCTTTTAAAGACTCTTGTTCATTGAGTAGTGGTATTACTACTGATATATCCATGAAACTGAATTAACACTATAACTGTGTTCAAAGATATAAATTAGAATTCATTTTTCCCTTTTTTCACGATAAGACCTGCGATTAAAGATATCACAAAGCCGACCACGATATTAAAGATCAAAATAAAAGGGTAGGTCACCCAAAAGAACTTTTGTTGCATCTCAATGGCGGTATCCATTTGTTCTTGTGTCATTTCTGGATTGTTCTCCATCATTCCAGCCCGGCTTAATTCAGCTATTTGCTCGTGGAAGTTAGGATCGATGAAATTCACATAAATCATGGTATAGATGATGGAGATTATCCCTCCAATTAGTGCAGTACCCACACCGACCTTTAGGGCTTCTGAAACTGAGATATAACCTTCGTTTGATTTTTTAAATTGGATAACGGCTAGTAGAATGATACCAAATAGCATAACAATGGAGATGATGTTTTTCGCCATCCCTTGGTCGTATTGCATATCCATAAAGTGAAGCATTAAGCTAAATACTACGGTGACTGCTCCGAGTAATAATCCGTATCTTAAGGCAAACTGCCCTGTTGTGGGTTGTGTACTTTCCATTTTTATAGTTGATTTTGTTTCCATAAAGTTAGTATCAAATAGTGTATATTTGTTACACAAAAATAGAAATTAATAATGGAGGTTAAATTTTGAATCAAAAGTGTTGGCGGTTCAAAATAATTATTTAACTTTGCGGCTCGAAAATCGAAAGAATAAGATAGTTAAAAATATATAAGGCGATGAAAAAAGATATACATCCAGAAAATTATAGATTAGTAGCATTTAAGGATATGTCCAATGATGATGTTTTTCTTACAAAGTCTACTGCGGATACAAAAGAGACTATTGAGGTAGACGGTGTTGAATATCCTGTTATTAAACTGGAGATCTCAAGATCATCGCACCCATACTACACTGGGAAATCAAAACTTGTGGATACAGCTGGACGTATTGATAAATTCAAAAACAAATACGCCAAGTTCAAAAAATAATAAATTTTTATATTTATTTTTCAAACCTCTGACATAATAATTTCAGGGGTTTTTTGTTTTTAACAGGGAAAGAATGCTACTTGACCGTAAAACAATTTTTTGGTCGGATTTCTTTTTCAGTTGCTATACTTTAATTATAATTTTACCTCAAAAAACCAATCATGAATTATATCCTATTTGATGGTCCTTCACGAAACGCACTATTGCCGTTCACTTATACGCGTCCTGTTGCTGATATTCGTATTGGAATCCTAACAATTAGAGAGAAATGGGAGAAATCCCTAGGTTATATTACCACCACTATTACTGAAGACTATTTATCGGATCGCTTTCCGATGGTTGAAATGGAAGAGAATGTACTTATAAACGCCTCTTTCTTACCGACTATTGAACTCATAGAGCTAATTAAAGGGCTTGAGCAGAACCAGGCTGTTTTTCACGGTGAAGATGTGATAGCCTTTCACACGATTCATGCTCAGGAAGATATAGATTTTGATACTTATCAAGCCATTGAGTATCACGGAGAGTGTATACATATACAACACACTTGGGATATCTTTTCCCAAAATGGTCTTGCCTTACAAGCCGATTTTGATTTGTTAACGCGAGGTCGTAAAAGCGAACCTATTCCGAGTAATAATAGAGTGATAGCTCCTGAAAATATTTTTATAGAGCAGGGTGCTGTTGTGGAATGTGCTACATTGAACGCCTCACCTGGACCTATTTATTTAGCCAAGGACAGTATAGTGATGGAAGGTAGTATGATTCGCGGAGGGTTTTTCTTAGGAGAAGGCTCTGTCGCTAAAATGGGAACTAGAATTTATGGTCCTACCACCATAGGCCCTGGCTGTAAAGTAGGCGGAGAAATAACCAATACCGTGATTTTTGGAAATTCTAACAAAGGTCATGAAGGTTATCTTGGGAATTCTGTGCTAGGGGAATGGTGTAATATTGGAGCTGACACCAATAGTTCCAACCTTAAAAATGATTATTCAACAGTAAAACTTTGGAGCTACCAAACGGAAAGCTTTGCCAAAACAGAGTTGCAGTTTTGCGGACTAATGATGGGCGATCACAGTAAGTGTGGTATCAATACCATGTTCAATACTGGAACTGTTGTTGGGGTTAGTTCTAACATCTTTGGGTGTGGCTATCCGCGTAATTTTATCCCAAGCTTTAGCTGGGGTGGTGCGGCAGGTTTTACAACCTATAAGCCAGAAAAGGCATTTCAGACTGCAAAGGCTATGATGGAACGTAGAGGTGTTTGTTTTACCGAAGAAGATGAGAAAATCTTGAATCATATCTTTGATGAATCTTCCAAGTGGCGTAAAAGCTAATATGAGAATACTCTTGTAGTTATGGGGCTAACCCACTGAAATCTCTGTATATTCTTTTATTACTCTAAATTAGTTGGTATATTTGTGCGCTTTTTTACAAGGGCATAAATAACTGTTTTTCAAGGATTAAATTCAATCAAATGGAAGCTAAAAAGGTGGCATTTTATACCCTAGGGTGTAAACTTAATTTTTCTGAGACTTCAACTATTGCTCGTGGGTTTACCGACGAGGGTTTTACTAGAGTTGATTTTTCTCAGAAGGCAGATATATACGTAATCAACACCTGCTCAGTTACTGAGAATGCGGATAAGAAGTTTAAAACCATTGTCAAGCAGGCCCAAAAGATCAATCCTAGTGCTTTTGTTGCAGCAATTGGTTGTTATGCGCAGCTAAAGCCTGAAGAGCTTGCGGATGTTGATGGTGTGGATCTCGTTTTGGGTGCCACCGAGAAGTTTAAAATCAAAGATTATATAAATGACCTCTCTAAAAACGATTTTGGAGAAGTTCACAGTTGTGAAATTGAAGAGGCTGACTTTTACGTTGGAAGTTATTCTATAGGAGATCGAACCCGTGCTTTTTTAAAAGTCCAGGACGGCTGTGATTATAAATGTACCTACTGTACAATTCCATTAGCTCGCGGAATATCTAGGAGTGATAGTTTGGAAAACGTACTGCAGAATGCTGTAGAGATTTCTAACCAAGGCATTAAGGAAATTGTACTCACTGGGGTTAATATTGGTGATTACGGTAAAGGAGAATTTGGGAATAAAAAACACGAGCACACCTTTTTCGAACTCGTTAAAGCCTTAGATGAGGTACCAGGAATTGAGCGATTGAGAATCTCTTCCATTGAGCCCAACCTTCTGAAAAATGAAACCATTGATTTTGTAGCTTCAAGTAAAACCTTTGTGCCCCATTTTCACATTCCACTACAGAGTGGAAGTAATGAGATTTTGGGTAAGATGAAGCGTCGTTATAAAAGAGAGCTATACATCGATAGAGTGGCAAAAATTAAATCCGTGATGCCCGATGCTTGTATTGGGGTGGATGTTATTGTAGGGTTCCCTGGTGAGACTGATGAACACTTTTTAGAGACGTATCACTTCTTAAACGATTTGGATGTTTCTTACCTGCACGTATTCACCTATTCAGAACGCGATAATACCGAAGCGACAGAGATGGATGGGGTTGTACCTCAAAAGATCCGTAACAAGCGCAGCAAGATGCTCAGAGGTCTTTCGGCTAAGAAGCGTCGTGCGTTTTATGAAAGTCAAGTAGGATCAGTACATACTGTTCTCTTCGAGGGCGAAAATAAACTGGGGTATATTCATGGTTTTACCGAGAATTACGTAAAAGTTAAATTACCATGGAATCCAGAACTTATCAATACGCTTCATAGGGTGAAACTTAATGGTATCGCTGAGGATGGAATGCTAAATATTGAATTTGTTGAACCAACTAGGGCGGTTGTTTAAGTGTCAAACACATACATCGTCCTTAAGAACGATGTATGTTGAAAGTTTGTACACTATAGAACTGTGATTTAAATAACTCTTAGTTGTGTTAGGGCGTGTCCTGTTCGAATACCAAATGCCAATTTCCCTTTGCTTTGGTGTAAAATGCTGTTGCCTTAATGCTTTGAGGTTCTTTGTTCGTTAATTTCAGATTTTTGAGAAAGGTCATTATAGCCATATTGTTGTCTGCCTTTATGATTCTAAAATCTTCAGCCGTAACTGTTTCTATTTTTGTTTTTGGGTTTCTAATTCGTTTTTGTACATAATCGATTTTTGTAAACTGCTGTTCGCTAACAGTGTTGATATTAAAGTTTTTGGAAAGAAAGGTGTTTGCGAGAGCACTATCACCATGTTCAATGGCTTTAAATAAACTTTCTTGGAGTTTAGTTAAATCTTTTAAGGTAGGTCTTACTGCGATGTAAGTTGAAAGTTCAGCGGTGGTAACAGGACCAAAATGGGTTGGGTAAATGGTTGCCACGTTATTTAGCGTAGCAATTTTCTCAATCACCTCTAGCCACTTGTCCGCCAGGGTCGTATTCTCATGATAGAAATGCGTTCTTGCGTGATGACCATCGGGCACTAAGTTTGCTCCATCAAGTCTAAAGGTGCCGATAAAGGCATCCCCTACAAAGAATTGATTTCCTATTAAAACCATTAACCCGCCGGGTGTGTGGCCGCCTTTTAATGGAATGATTTTCCCATCAATACCATATTTTTCTAAATCGACTTCAGCCGAACCGACTAAAACATCTGGTGTAAATGCAGCATAGTCCATATCCATATTGGGTCGTAGTCGAGTGCCCCAAATACTTACATCTTTGCTTTTAGCAAGTTCAGTTTTTCCACTGGAAAATTTATCCAAATCGTACTGGCTACCAACAATGGGTATGTCAAAGGTCTCTTGCAGGTAGTGCGCGTTTCCAGCATGATCACCGTGGCCATGGGTGACTATGGCTAATGCAATTTGCTCTGTTTTAAATCCTAAGTCCGCAATGGATTGTACCAAGGAGTCGGCATAACCCTCAACTGGAACTCCAGTCTCTATTAGAACTAATTTGTTGTTATTTTCTACCAAGTAGACCTCTGAAAAGTAATTTTGGATATGGAATACTCGGGTAGGGGATTGTGCTTTTACAGCATATGTATTGGTGATTAGCACAAATAATAACAGTAGTAAAGTTGGGTATTTTAAACCGTTGTTTTTCTTTTTGGTTGTTCTCATTTTCTTTTTTATTAATTAATTCATCAGTATTGACCCTGCAAAGTTGGGGATGAATTGATTAAAGAAAAATGAACTAGTTTAGGAAAAATACTTGAACTACTTCAAGT
>Ga0079224_100011252_pt1 | contig 12312 bp, 10 predicted proteins | sample Stecom2015_FD_80414 | JGI IMG/M metagenome (GOLD analysis project Ga0079224, IMG submission 80414) | Agricultural soil microbial communities from Utah to study Nitrogen management - Steer compost 2015 | ecosystem: Environmental > Terrestrial > Soil > Agricultural land | place: USA: Utah... | reverse complement strand
CTCGCCGACAAGGTCTCGGGCTGGTTCGTGCCCGCCGTCATCGCCGTGGCGATCGTTGCGCTCATTGCATGGTGGGCGCTCGGACCGTCGCCCGCGTTCTCGTACGGCCTGATAGCGGCTGTCTCGGTGCTGATCATCGCGTGTCCCTGTGCGCTTGGGCTTGCGACTCCCATGTCGATCATGGCCGGCGTTGGACGCGGCGCGCGTGCCGGTGTCCTGATCAAGAATGCTGAGGCGTTGGAGCGCTTCGAGAAGGTCGACACGCTTGTCCTCGACAAGACCGGCACGCTTACCGAAGGCAAGCCCGCTGTTGTTGCTATCCAGACTGCGCCGGGCCATGACGAGGCGCATGTGCTTCGGCTGGCCGCTAGCCTCGAAAACCAAAGCGAGCACCCTCTGGCGCTGGCGATCGTGGCGGCGGCACAGGAACGCGGTCTTGTTCTTGTTGAGGCGCGCGATTTTGACTCGCCGACAGGCAAAGGCGTCATTGGTGTGGTCGAAGGTCACGAGGTCGCGCTTGGCGCCGAGAGATATCTGGCCGAGCTCAAGGTGGACACAAGCGCGTTGCAAATGTCCGCGGAAGGGCTTCGCCGCGACGGCGCGACGGCGATCTTCGTCAGCGTCGACGGGATTGCGGTCGCTGTGTTTGGCATCGCTGACCGGATCAAGGCTACCACGCCTGAGGCGCTCGCATCTCTGAAAGCGCAAGGCCTGCGCTTGGTTATGCTAACCGGTGACAATCGCACAACCGCGGAAGCCGTGGGCCGTAAGCTCGGGATCGATGCCGTGGAAGCGGACGTGTTGCCAGAAGACAAGTCGCGCATCGTCACGCGGTTGAAGAGCGGGGGCCGCGTTGTGGCCATGGCCGGCGATGGAGTGAACGACGCGCCGGCGCTTGCTGCGGCGGATGTGGGAGTCGCCATGGGATCGGGCACGGATGTGGCGATCGAGAGCGCGAGCGTAACCTTGTTGCACGGCGATCTCACGGGCATCGTGCGCGCCCGGGCTGTGTCGCGCGCGACGATGAACAATATCCGCCAGAACCTGTTCTTCGCCTTCGCCTACAACGTCGCTGGCGTGCCAATCGCGGCCGGCTTGCTCTACCCGATCACCGGCGATCTGTTGTCGCCGATGATCGCGGCGGCGGCGATGGCGTTGTCCTCGGTCTCGGTTATTGCGAACTCGCTTCGGCTGACATCGGTGAAGATTGAATAGCGCTTTGGCGAGCGGTGCGGCCGGTGATCCGCCGGTCGCGCCATTGGATTGGGCGCTACTCAAGCGGCGGTTAGACTGTCTGAACGTCTGTTCACGGAAGCATTCGAGCCGGAGTCCGAAAATGGGATCGAGCTGCTGTCGGGCTGCAGAATTGATTTGAGTATCAGCGCCGATAGGCGTCGCTGTTCCAGGCCTCCAATGAAGGAGGACAATCATGGAGATGCAACATTCAGAGCTCCACACCACAGCGTTTGTGCCGTGGAATAAAGGGAGGGTGACGGGCCAAAAGCCGCCGCTGAAGCCTCGTGAAGTTTGGGCGATCCGCGTGCGACTGCAGATATCGCATCGGGTCCGCGATCTGGCGCTCTTCAATCTGGCGATCGACAGCAAGCTTCGTGGATGCGACCTCGTGCACTTGCGCGTCGAGGACGTGATGCAAGGCAATCAAGTGCGCACGCGCACTATGGTCAGCCAGCGCAAGACCGGCGCGCCAGTTCAATTCGAAATCACTGAACAGGCGCGAAACGCTGTCGCAACCTGGGTCGCGGCACGAAAGCTAGAAGGCTCGAACTGGCTGTTTCCAAGCAGGGTCGACAAGACAAAGCCGATGACGACGCGACAGTATGGTCGTTTAATCGATGACTGGATAGCGGCCATTGGATTGTCGCCAGCCGCATACGGCACCCATTCCCTGCGGCGCACCAAAGCCGCGTTGATCTACCGAAAGACAGGCAACATCAGAGCGGTTCAGCTCTTGCTCGGGCACACCAAGCTAGACAGTACCGTCAGATATCTCGGTGTTGAGGTCGAAGACGCGCTGGCGATTGCTGAAAGCATTGATGTCTGATCTTCCGCCGGCCGGAGGCGGGCGGCCGGCACTTCACGTCTGCTAATCGCCGTGTGTGGACGGCTCGCCGTTGGCAAGGGGTTTCTTCGAAGCTCTACGTTGGTTGGTCGGTGCGGTGACGTCGCCTAGTTGACCGTCCGATGACCGCGAGCATTCCAAGGACGACCAAGGTCAGATAGCCGAATGCTTCACCAAGTACAGGGTGAGCCGCCGCAATGCCGCTCACCGGCACATCAGCCATGAAGGAGTGCGCTGAGGTTCGGTCGGCGCTTTGCTGTGCGATCGTCCGGCCATAGCCATCGGTCGCGATGCTCAGGCCGCCATTCGTGACTCGGAAGAGAGATGCGCCGTTTTCTGGTGCGCGAAGCGCCGCCATGCGCGCGTGAATCGGCGTCATGCCTGCGTGTTCCCAAGCCGGATCGATCATGAGGCCGGCACGCGCGCGCCCCGCCTGGCGGATGAGTGCGGGATAGTCGAAATCATAGCAAATAGCCCACGCGATCTTACCAAAGGCCGTATCGGCGATGCCCATGCGGCCATTGCCGGCGATAGACATTTCACCAGGTGTTGGATGCGACTTGAGATAGCGGTCCAGCAGGCGACCGCGCTCGTCGATGACGAACAGAACGTTTTCTGCGAGGCGAGCGCCCGGCGTCATGACCGCCGCAGACATGAACAGCATGACGCCATGCTCGGTGGCGAATGCGCGACCTCGATCGATCAGCGCCGCTTCGCCATTCGAGAAGATAAGAGCGTTTGCCTCGCTCCAGACGATGATCTTGGCGCCATCGGCCGCTGCCGCGGCGGACCGGGCGAAGAGTTCGTCTACAAGTTGATCGGCGCCACCGCGAACGCGTGCTGCGGCAGTCTCGCTAAGCGGCTCGCCATAGCTGAGCGGCGCCCACGTCTCGCGAAAGACGGTCATATTGTCGACGACGATGCCGGCAATGCGAACGGTGTCCGACGGCGGCGCCGTCGACACTCTGATGGAGCCGCCCAATAGCACGACGCCGACAACGACGATGTAAGCCACTAGGAGGGGCTTGCCACCGCTCTCCTTATCAAGCGCTGCATTTGTACAGGACGCAAACCATCCGATTAGAAACGCGATCACAGGCAGGCCGAAAATAGAAAGCGCTTGCAGGAGCGACGTCGCGCCAAATTGCGAGTAGGCAACTGCGCCCCAGCTTCCAAAGCCGAGCCACTGAAACGCGAGCTCGGCGCTCGTCCATGCGCAAGGAAAAACCATCCACGCGAGCGCTACGGGCAAGCGCGGTGAGAGCAGACGATCGATGACGAAAGGCACGACGTCATAGACGCCAAACGCAGCCGGTACAGCCAGAGCTATCCAGCCTTGAAACGGCAAGACGCCGCGCCAGCCGATGGCGTGCGCAACTGCCCAAGCGAGAAGCGTCAGAGGTAGACCGATATGCGCATGCGTGTGACGAACGAAGCGCAACGTGAAGAAAGCTGCTGCCCAGGGCGCCCAAATTTGTGGCGCTGCGCCTACCGAGAACATCGCCGAAGCGGCACCAAATACCAACCATACTAAAATCATCGGCGACTTAATGGGAGCCTCCCGCGATAAGCGTTTTCAGCCATTCGCGTTGCGCTTCGGCGCTGGACTTGGCTTGAACGCAGCGGCTAATCGGACGCGGTGCCGCTCAGGTCGCGGCGATTGGGAGTCTGCGCAGCGATGGCGGCGCTAGGTCATACGCGGATCGTCATGTGGGAGGGCGCTTGCCTTTGGTTGGCCGAAGCCGATCGCGGCTTCGAGCAGCCTGGTTGGCACGCACATCACGCGATTCAGCTGACCTTCCTTCTGCGCGGGGAACTGGAGATGCGTACCGAGGCGGAAGTGCTGCGAGCGCCTGCGATCGCGGTGAACGCCGATCTGCGCCATAGCTTAGCGGCGCGGGGCGCGGCGATTGTGCTCTTTATCGAGCCCGAAAGCCGGGCTGGGGAAATCATACGTGCGCGCTTCTTCGGAGCGCGCGATTTTGTGGTGATGGAAACGTCGGCTCTGACACGCGAGATCGATGCGTTTCGAACAGCGTTGGACGGCGACACGACCCGACAACGCCTTGTGGCTCTGGGGCAAGCGTTGCTCGTCAGCCTGGAAGGAAAAAGCGCCAAACCCGCGGAGACCGACGCGCGCATACTGAAAGTGGTTGAAGCGGTAACGTCTCAGCTCGACGGTCAGATGAAGATCGAAGACGCCGGCCGCGGCATCAACCTTTCGGCGAGCCGACTGAGGCACCTGTTCGCCGAGGAAATCGGCTTGCCGTTCAAAACCTACGTGCTTTGGCGGCGCATGATGAGGGCGGTTGAACTGATGGCTGAGGGCGCGTCAGCAACGGACGCTGCACATGGCGCCGGCTTTGCTGACTCGGCGCATTTCGCGCGCACATTCAAACGCACGTTCGGCATGTCCTCCACCACACTCAAAGTGGTTTAGCCGCTGCGTTCAATAATCGCGTCACGGGAAGGGTTATCCAGCACGCCTCGACAGAAGAGGAGTTCGAGATGACCGAAGAATGCAAATGCAACCCGTGCACCTGCGGCCCTGACTGTGCATGTGGCCAAGCGGCCAAATGCGGCGAGGCTTGCACGTGCGGCGAAAGCTGTGCATGCGCCGCTAAGCCCACCGAGTAACACGCCTCAGCGAGCAGAGGCGCATCGGCGCGCGTCTGCTCGCGCTCACTTTCCCAAGGTTCTAAAATGATCGATCGTCGTCACTTCTTGGCGCTCGGCGCCGTTTTGGCTGCGTCGTCCGCCAAGGCGCAGGAGCTTCCTGAAACTGCGGTGCGCGCAGGCATCCGTCCAGGCGGCGGCGAGCACATCGCGATGCTGCTTTACCCTGGCTTCACAGCGCTCGACTTCGTTGGGCCTTACCATTTTCTCTCGATGCCGGGTGCTGTTGTGCATCTTGTGACCAATCAGGCCGACCTAAGGCCGGTACGCAGCGACCTTGGACTCGCCATCCAACCAACCGTGACGCTGGCGGACTGCCCGGCAGAGGTGGATGTGCTGTTCACTCCGGGTGGCACAGCCGGGACGCTGCAAGCGGCGCGAGACGGGGCGACCCTTGAGTTCATTCGCGATCGCGCTGTGGGAGCGTCTTATGTCACGAGTGTGTGCACCGGATCGCTCGTTTTGGGCGCGGCCGGGTTGCTGCGCGGGCGACGCGCCACTTCACACTGGTCGGTCGTAAGTGAACTTGCGCGCTTGGGCGCCGTGCCCGTACGCGAGCGTGTTGTTCAGGATGGCAAGTTCGTCACTGGCGCGGGCGTATCTGCCGGGTTGGATTTCGGCTCAGCGCTTGTTGCCGAAATGCGCGGTCCGGCCATGGCTGAAGCCGCCGTGCTCATGGCCGAGTATGATCCTCAACCGCCGATCCCGGGCGGCTCAATTGCTTCGGCGCGACCCGAAATCGCCGCTCTGTTGCGTCAGGGCCTTGCTCCGTTCGTCGGCGAAGCGCGTCAGCTTGGTGTTGAGCCATGAGCGCGGCCAACCTCGCTTGTGCGTCGGGCGTGATAGACATCAGGCCATTTGCGGAAACAGACCGATTGACCTGTCAGGCTATCGCCGCACGAGCTCAGATGAGCTCTTACGGGCCATCGATGCCGGACATCGAGCATACGTTTGTTGCGGCGACTGCGTTGGAGGACGTCGAGCGACGCTGGGTGGCGACCCTCGAAGGACGCGCAATAGCGTTCATAGATGTCACCGGTCGCCACATCGAGAACCTGTTCGTGTCGCCTGAAGTGCAAGGAATAGGTGTCGGCTCGGCGCTTATCGCAGAGGTTGCCCGGTTAGTAGGGCCCGCACTTACACTGAGTGTGTTCAAGGTGAATGATCGCGCGCGCCGACTCTATGAGCGTCTTGGCTTTGAGATTGTGGACGAAGCCGCCATTCGGTTCAGAGGCGGATCTCCAAAGGAGATTTGGCGTATGAGGACGCTCTGCGCTCCTCCTGCACCCTATGATCTCGTCATCTTCGACTTCGATGGCACGCTGGCGGATAGCGCGGAATGGATGATGGCCACGCTGCCCGCGATCTGCGGCGAGTTTGGTCTTGCGACGCCAACGCGCGAAGAAATCGGTAAGATGCGCGGCCTAAATTCACGCGCGATTCTGAAGCAAATGCGCATCCCGTTCTGGAAAGTGCCCGCGATCGGCGCTCGGATGCGCGAATTGAGCGCCAAGCAGGCGGCGAGCATTGCTCTGTTTGCCGGCATTGCGGAGCTGCTTGGGGCTCTCCACACGCGCGGGATCAAGGTGGGGATAGCGAGCTCGAATTCGGCCGCCACAATTCGCACAGTATTGGGCGCCGAAACCGTAGATCGCCTCAGCTTTGTCGATTGCGGCATCGACCTCTTTGGCAAATCCGCTCGATTGAAGCGTATGTTGCTGGCGTCAGGCGTACCACCGCACCGCGCGATCTATATTGGCGATGAGTCCAGGGACATCGAGGCGGCGCACGTCGCTGGCCTTCGTTCTGGTGCAGCGTTGTGGGGTTACGCGAAGCCCGAAGTACTGATCGCGATGCGGCCTACGCATACCTATACCATGGTGTCGGAGCTGCTCAGTCACCTAGCTTAGGCAGGTGCGGAGGGCTGTAGTACGGGTTGTGCGCCACACAAGAACCTACGGATCCCCCGGGTGACCCTAGCGTCTGCTAACGGGAAGCACGATGGCTACGTCTCTTTCTGGGATCACGCAGGCATCGGGCGCTCTTGGCGCGTCCAGCCGTTACGCGCGCCGACGCCGACAAGCGCGGTCCAAAGTATCAGCAAAACCACCGCTATAAGAATGAGTCGTCGCATCATCGCCCCTGCTCTTGCGGCGTGGCCTCGATAGCGGTCTCGAGCGGCGCGCTCATTCGCGCATTTTACGCGTGCGGCTGAAACTGATCAAACGCGCGTAGTGCGTCGGCGGCGTAGTTCACGCTGGGGCCACCGCCCATTTGGATAGCCACCGCCAGCGCTTCGGCCACCTCTTGACGATTAGCCCCCGTACGCTGTGCGCCGCGAGCATGATAGCCGATGCATCCGTCACAGCGGAGGGCGACGCCAATGGCAAGCGCGAGCAGTTCCTTCGTTTTCTTGTCGAGAGCGCCGGCCGATTGAGCGGCTTTGGACAGGGCGCCGAATGCAGCAAGTGAGTCTGGAATCAGCGCGCGCAATTCGACAGCATATTCGTCAATTTCCGCGATGCGGACTCGATAGTCGTTGGTCATGAATCGCTTTCAGCAAAGGTCAAAGACGCAAGCAGGCCGCGTCCGTGACTGACGGAGCGGCCTGCCCGGCCTGGCGTTCCGCGCCCGACGGGTGCTGGCAGCCGGCCCACAGCGCCTCAGCGCTGTATCCAAACCAAAGCACGCAATCTGCTGATTGCATTTGATGATGGTCAAGTGAGGTCGCGGTCGGATGACGCAGGCGACTTTGCGTCGTTCGATGCGTGTGAACTTTATGACGCGTGCGTTGAGGCAAATATCTTCCCAGGGTTCATAAGGCAGAGCGGGTCGAGCGCGCGCTTTATTCCGGCCATGAGATCAACGGCTCCGCCGAGTTCCTGACGGAGTGACTCTCGTTTTCCCATGCCGATGCCGTGCTCGCCGGTACATGTCCCATCGATCTGAATGGCGCGCGTGATGACCGCATCGTTGAAACGCTGCGCCGCACAGTTCTCCTCGGCGTCCGTGGGATCCAGAAGCAGGATGACGTGGAAGTTGCCATCGCCAATATGTCCGACGATGACGGCAGGGAACGGTAGTTCAGCGATATCCGCTTTGGTTGCTTCGATACAATCCGGCAACTGACTGATCGGGACGCAGACGTCCGTCGACCAGGGGCGTGCGCCTGGGCGCAAGCTGAGTGCGGCAAGACCTGCATTGTGCCTGGCCTTCCAGAGCCGGTTGCGCTCTTCGGGTTCAATTGCCCAGCGAAAGGCGCCGCCGCCGTTTGCTTCCGCAATGGCGCGCGCCCGCTCGGTGTGAGTCGCGACTTCATCCGGCGATCCGTGAAACTCAAGAAACAAGGCGTCGCTCAGGGCGTAATCGGGGCCGAAAGAACTATTGACCGCGCCAATGGCAGCTGTGTCGAGATACTCTGCGCGCGCCAGCGGCAATCCGCACTGGATTGCCTCGATCACCGTCGATGTTGCCCCGCGAGACGATGGGAAGGCGCACACTGCGGCACTCGTTGCTTCCGGTGTAGGATGCAGTTTCAGCGTCACGTCGACAATGATGCCGAGCGTGCCCTCGCTGCCGACGAAGAGGTGAGTCAGATCATAGCCCGCCGCCGATTTACGCGCCCGGCGGGCTGTCTTGATCACCTGGCCGTCTGCAGTGACCACGGTGAGCGCCATGACGTTCTCGCGCATGCCGCCGTAGCGGAGCGTTGTAGTTCCGGAGGCGCGCGTCGACGCCATACCGCCGATGGTTGCGTTGGCGCCTGGATCAACCGGGAAGAAAAGGCCGGTATGGCGTAGCTCTTCGTTGAGCGCCGCGCGCGTTAGACCCGGCTCTACGGTGCAATCTTGATCTTCAAGACTAATCCGCAGCACACGCTTCATACCGGAGAGATCGATCGAGACGCCGCCAAAGGGCGCTCCGACATGACATTCGAGCGAGGTGCCAACGCCATAGGGAATGATTGGAACCTTGTGCTCGGCACAGGCATGGACAATGACAATTCGACCATCGCCACGGCTTGAGGCGGGAGCGCCTTGAGGTGCATGCCGCTGCCCGCATGTTGATCGCGCACGGCTGAGGTGAGACTAAAGCGTGTGCCGAGCAAGGTGGAGAGCTGTGCGCAAAGCGCGCTGGGCAGGTCGTTCATCGGATCATCACCTCGATGAGTGCTGGACCGGACGCGCGATAGTTGCGCTGAAGCGCGGCGGTGAGAGCGGCAGGTGTCTCCACGCGCTCTGCAGGGACGCCGAAGCCGCGGGCAATACTGCAAAAGTCGATTGACGGGCGTTTCAGATCAAATAGCGCGTTCGCCGCCTCGGACAGCTGATTGATGCCGGCGCGCATCATCTCAAGGCGCAAGATCGCGTAGGCGCCGTTGTTGAGAATAATGTTGGTGACGCTCAAACCTTCGCGGGCCTGGGTCCAAAGCGCTTGGATCGTGTAGAGCGCGCTGCCGTCGGCCTCTAGTGCAATGACCCTTCGATCCGGACAGGCGATGGCGGCGCCTGTCGCCAGCGGCAAACCTTGGCCGATGGAGCCGCCGGTTAGCGTTAGCCAGTCGTGCGGCGGGCCCGCCGCAGCGGCGTCGTAGCAGAAGAGACCTGCTGTATTGGACTCATCACAGACGATGGCGTCAGCGGGCAGTGTAGCGGCAAAACATTGCGCCAACGCAGCTGCATCAATCGCACCCCCACTGCTTGGTGGTGAAGGCGCGGACGTGCGGGGCGCAGAAGTGTAGGGAGCCTTGAGCTTTGCGGCGAGCATTTCGAGTACGCGTTCGGCGCTGTGGCCCCGGGGGGTTAGCTGAAACAAGCGCGCGTTGTCGCGCGCGAGCTTCGTCGGTCGTCCGGGAAGCGCGAAGAAGGCGACAGGTTCAGCTGCGCCCGCGAGAACAATAGTATCAATCCCCGCCAAAGCCGCGGCGGCGATCTCGCTGAGATAGGGCAGCCGCTTCAGTTGCGCCGCCGAACCCTCACGGCGAACGCGGGCAGGGAAAGTCTCAATCAAAACGAGCGCGCCTGTCTTCTCGCCAATGCGCTGCGCCAATGAGCAGGTCTCGGCCGAGAGAAATCGACCGCCGAGTAAGAGTAAGGTGCGTGGTCCGAGGAGCTGCGCGGCTTCCTCGATCAGACCGGCATCAATGTCTTCATCTGAGGGCGTGCGCGTCGGCGGGAGTGACAGCGTGTCGTCGCTCCAGGCGATATCGGCGGGGAGGATGAGGGCAGAAGGGCCGTTGCGCCTGGCTGCTTCGAACGCCTCTTGCGCTAGCGGAAGCAGATCGGCAGTCGATTCGACAGTCCGCACCCAGGCGGAAACCGGCCCCGCTAGCGCGGCAATGTCGCTCGTCAGCGGGGGATTGTTGGCGCGGTGAAAGGTGGCGTGTTCGCCAATCAGTGAAACGATCGACGTTCGCGCACGATTGGCGTTGTGCAAATTGGCGAGCCCGTTGCCGAGACCAGGGCCCAGATGCAGCAGCGTCAGCGCCGGCGCTTGCATCATTCGGCCGTAGCCGTCGGCGGCGCCGGTCGCCACGCCTTCGAACAGGCACAATACCGGGCGAATGCTTGGCGCTGCGTCAAGAGCGGCGACCAAGTGCATCTCGGACGTGCCTGGATTGGCGAAGCAGGCGCGCACGCCTTCACGCTCAGCTAATGCAAGTAGTGTTTGAGCGGCCTTCATGCCGCGTTCGCTTGGCGGGGCCGGAGCAGAAGTGGCGCATAGACAAAAACGAACCAGGCAAAGGCGCCGCTCCAGAGCACCGCTGATAGCGCCAAGAGCGCGGCGTAATGCTCGGGAAAGAATGGCGCTATGACGCGGACGAGCGCGCCGAGATTGACCAGGACGTAGATGACGCCGATGCGCGGCGTCGCCGCGAGTGGCTGGCCAGTGTGACCAAGGCTTGCGCGCGTCATCACGGCAAGCGTCATGACGCCAAAGGCGCCAGCGGTGAGCGCATGAAGGCCGGACGCCGCCGGCACGACAGACGGGGCGATGATTGCGAGACCTTGCAGCAACAATCCTGATGCTAGCCAAAAATATCCGAGATGAAGGACAAGAACCAAAGGTTCGTCTGTGGTTCGCCAGCCTTGCCAACGTGCAAGGCGCGCAAAATGAAGCACGCCCGCGAGCGTGAGTACGAGCCCGGCGGCGTAAAGCGTAGGTGAGGTGGCCCACAAGGCGAGGCCGATCGCTCCCACTGCCAACGTGACCGCGTCGAAACGATCGGGGGACGCAGGCTCTGGCCTAACGCGCCGCTTGGCCATCCAATTTCGCGTGAAGCTGGGGACGATGCGCCCGCCGATTAACGCCACAAGTGTTGCGACAACGGCGACGCCGATGCGTTCGCCCAACAATGCGAGCTCGGGATCCAAGTCGCGCAGATGAGAAAGTACGTTCGCGCTGCCGAGAACAGTCAGCAGTACGAGCACAGGCAGGTTCCGGACGTTCCGGCCAGCGATAATCTCACGTCCGACCACAGCGGCGAAAACAAAGAGGAACGCGCTGTCAATGAAAGGCGCGCCGGTGAAGGAGGGGAGAAGCATCGCCGCGCGTCCAGCACACCACAGAAAGACGAGCGCCATGAGTGATGCACCGGTGACCGGAAGCCGGCCTGTCCAGTTTGGCACTGCGGTCAGGAGGAAACCGGCGATGACGCCGCTCAGATAGCCGAACAGCATTTCATGTGCGTGCCAGTCGCGATTGAAATGCCCGGGCGGCAGCCAGCCCGCGAAGCCGGCGACCCATACGGGGACGGCGAAGGCCGACCATATAGCCGCCAACAAGAAAAAAGGTCGAAAGCCCATGCTGAAGAGCGGAGGGCCACGATAGGTTCGATAACGTTCAGCTGTCGTGGCCGTCATGAGCAAGGTCTCAGATGGCGCGTGAATGCGCCGATTGGGAAGGCTGGGCGTATGCATCAAATGCTGTCGCCACCAGGCGCGAGAATTGTCGCGCCGAGTCTGGAATGCGAAGTTCGTCGCTTTCGATCATTACGAGGCCAGCTTCAGCAAACGTTCTCATCTCTGCGTAGGCGTCGGGGAACATGTCCCAACCGCCCCACGGTCCAAGGTCGACCTGATGGGCGCACATGATCGACTGGATGATCGCGCTGCGGCGGAGATCCTCTGCGGTTTCGGCGTGGCCGCGCGCGATGGGTAGCGTGTCGGATTCCACCGCATGACGCCATGCGGTGACCGTGGCGATATTCTGAACGTAACCGCCGGGAAGATGGGAGATTGCGGATGGCCCTAATCCGATCAGGGCGGCGCTCTCTTGAGCTACATAGCCTTGGAAATTGCGCTTCAACGTAGCGTTTCGCGCCGAGATCGCGAGCGGATCATCGGGCTTCGCGAAGTGATCCAAGCCCACGCTCTCATAGCCCAAATTGTTCAGCATGCGCCGTGCTAATTCGGCTTGCTCAAAACGCTCGCTGACGCCGGGCAAGTCCTCGGCATTGATGAGTCTTTGCCGCCGCTTGAACCACGGAACGTGGGCGTATCCGAAAAGAGCGATGCGGCTCGGCTGAAGATCCGCTGCAAGGCGGATCGTTCGCG
>Ga0079224_100011251_pt1 | contig 12312 bp, 13 predicted proteins | sample Stecom2015_FD_80414 | JGI IMG/M metagenome (GOLD analysis project Ga0079224, IMG submission 80414) | Agricultural soil microbial communities from Utah to study Nitrogen management - Steer compost 2015 | ecosystem: Environmental > Terrestrial > Soil > Agricultural land | place: USA: Utah... | reverse complement strand
TTCATTCCGAGTACCGAACCAAACGGTTCAGAAAAACCCAATGAACCCCGCCCGGAGTTAATTCAAACCCCAGGAAGCGGGAGAGGACTATAAGAGCGAGCAGAGTCGCTCAGGGCGAACCACACGACGGCCCGCCAAAGACTGAATATTTAAATGCCGTACGAATACGGACTAGCGTGGGGCGCGAAACAGACCAAAGCAAGCCTGCGTTATGGCGCGGCACCCTTTACGAAATGCCCTGCACGAAGGCTTACTTCCGAAAACGAAGAATGTGCAGAGCCAGGCGAAAAGTGATTGAGATTATTGTTGAAGTTTCTTGTATCAAGCACGCGGCCCATTATAAGCAATTCGTGTTTTTAAGACAATTGAACGACCTTCTGCGCTTTTAGATGGCTAATCGCTGCATTATCGACAAGGGAAAAAAGCGCCAGTGATTTCTAAAATACTTCATTGCTGACTTCGCAGAACTATAGCGGATGTGGATTCTGGATAGGTAATCGTGCCTTCGTGGCATGGACCGTCGGGTGGTGGGAATCTACGATCAACTCAAGCCTTGGAGACACAAGGTTGCAGCTGCGGTGACGAGGAACTGCATAACAGGAGACAATCATGCATCCCAAATTCTGGAAGGGTTCGGCCGCGACAATTGCCTTCGCGGCCTGCACGTCGCTGGCATATGGTCAGCAACTATCTGGCGACGTTCTGCGTATCGGTGTTCTCACCGATATCTCTGGCGTCTATGCAGACATCTCAGGGCGCGGTGCTGTCGAGGCCGTACGAATGGCCGTGGAAGACTACGGCGGGAAAATGTTCGGCAAACCCATCGAAGTCGTGTATGCCGACCACCTTAATAAACCGGACGTAGGTGCAGCCCGTGCCCGCGAGTGGTTCGACCGCGACGGGGTGGACATGATCACCGACCTGGCCAACTCGGCCGTTGCCCTGGCGGTAGCAGACCTTGCTAAGGAAAAGAGCCGACATATCATCGTGAACAACCCCTCCAATATGGGGCTGACTAATGACCGGTGTTCGCCCTACACGGTCCATTACACCTACGATGCCTATTCTTTGGCCAATGGCACCGGCCGTGCCGTGGTCGAACAGCCGGACGGCGATACCTGGTTCTTCCTCACTGTAGATTTCGCCTTTGGAATTGGCCTGGAAGAACAAGTGGCAAGCGTCGTCCGAAATGCCAACGGCAAGGTGATGGGCTCGGCTCGCCACCCGCTCGGCACCACCGATTTTTCTTCCTACATTCTGCAGGCACAAACTTCCAAGGCCAAGATTGTTGGTCTCGCTTCCACAGGGCAGGACACCATCAATGCCATTAAGGCTGCCCACGAGTTTGGTCTCACCCCCAACCAGAAGCTGGCCGCTCTGCTGCTATGGATCAACGACGTTCACGCGCTGGGGCTGGATGTCGCCAAGGGTCTGCTGCTCACCAATGCGTGGTACTGGGATATGAACGAAGGTTCACGCGAATTCGCCCGCCGTTACTACGAGCGTGTGGGTAGCATGCCCAATATGGCGCACGCGGGAGACTACTCCTCCACCATGCACTATCTGAAGGCTGTGGAAGCGGCTGGCACCGATGAACCGGATGCGGTTTCTACCAAACTGCGCGAAATGCCCATCAACGACTTCTTCGCCCAGAACGGCAAGATTCGGGAGGACGGTCGCATGGTTCACGATATGTATCTTTGGGAGGTCAAATCACCCGAAGAGTCCAAGGAGCCATGGGATTACTTCAAGCTGGTGAAGACCATTCCTGGCGATGAAGCCTTCGCGCCCCTATCTGCCAGTACCTGCTATCTCGTGAAGAAGTGAATCGCAATACATTTAATGGCAGGAGCGTCGGAAGCCGTACGAGCGGGTTGGTAGCGGGCCCTAATGCCCGCTCACTTGCGCGGTCGCGTGCGGTACTCAGAGGGCCTGAAACCCGTAAGGCGCTTGAAGGTGTTCGAAAAGGTGAACGGGTTGGCGTAACCGACATCGCGCGCAATGGCCTCGATCTTGCGCTGGGTAGTGACCAGCTCGTGTGCGGCCCGGGCAATACGCATGGCAGTGAGCTGACGCCCCGGGCTGCGCCCGAAGTTCTCCCAGCACAGACGCCGCAGGTGTTCGGGGCTGATGTTCGCCAACCGTGCCAACTCTTCGAGCACCCAAGGCCGGCCGAGATCGGCGAGCACCGCACCCCACATGCTGTTCAATCGTGGCTCCCGCTGCCAGGGGTCGACAATGCGCGCCACATAGCGCTCAATGATATCGACCCATATGGCGCAGGAACCCGGGTCGCCACCAGTGTTGACTTCATGGTAGAGGCCGCGCACCGCGTGTTCGAGGGAACGTCCGTCGAAGCGTGTCAGAGAGGGGCTCATGGCGCCCGCCAGAGACCGGGGGGAGCTTGGCATGAACCGAACCCAGCACAATTGCCAACGTGTTGCAGGCAGGCAGTGAAAGGCATGCAGTACATGGGCGGGAGCGAAGCTCGCAAATCCCGGCGTGTGCGCAAGCCAGCGCCCATCGAGCAAGGTTTGCCCTTCCCCACCCAGGCACACCTGCATGAAAGCGCCGCTCAAATGGGTGCGCACGATGGTGTAGGGGGCGGCCGCATCGACCACCGCCACGTGCGCGATGTGGCGCGCCGCCAGCGCCTCGCAATGTTCCGCGCGCACTGTCAGCACCCGGGTGTCCTCGCCCAATACATGGGTTTCCGTGAGGATATCCGGACGAGTAAGCCGCGGCGCCTTATCGGCTTCCGCCATAACGGGCTCCTTGTGAGTCACAGGGGCGGCAGCATCAATCGTGGCAGGGAATTCTGACGGTTCCATGCATTACATCATGACATATCGTATCTATATCAGGGAGTACTTATGGCCAGGCATGATCGCCAGACATTGATGAAAAAATTCCAGGACATGGTGGCGCGGGGCGAGCCCATCATTGGCGGTGGAGCGGGCACCGGCATCTCTGCCAAATGTGAAGAAGCAGCAGGCATTGACCTGATTGTCATCTATAACTCGGGACGATACCGTATGGCAGGCCGCGCCTCTTCGGCTGGCCTGCTGGCATACGGCAATGCCAACGAAATTGTTCTGGAGATGGCCGGGGAAGTACTGCCTGTATGCAAGCACACGCCAGTGTTAGCGGGTGTCAATGGCACTGATCCCTTCATTGTCATGCCCATATTCCTGCAGAAACTAAAAGACCTGGGGTTTGCCGGGGTGCAGAATTTTCCCACTGTGGGCATCATTGATGGCACATTTCGGCAGAGTCTGGAGGAAACTGGCATCAACTTTTCCTCTGAGGTTGACATGATCCGGCAGGCGCATAAGCTTGACCTGCTCACCACTCCATACGTTTTCAGTGCGGACGAGGCGGTGGAAATGGCTAAAGCCGGCGCTGATTTCATCGTTCCCCACATGGGAGTAACGGTGGGTGGCACCATAGGCGCAACCTCGTCAAAAAGCTTGGAAGAGTCGGTTCGCCTAATCGATGAATGGGGTGAAGCAGCTCGGCGCGTCCGCAAGGACATTATCGTCATTGCGCATGGCGGCCCCATTTCCATGCCCGACGATGTCGCTTATGTGCTCAAGAACAGTGAACATTGCAACGGCTTTTATGGTGCCAGCAGCATGGAACGTCTGCCGGTCGAGCAAGCGATTACCGACCACGTACGCCGCTACAAAGCGCTCGGAAAATAAGCACCCCTCAGGAGGAGACACAAATGGCCCGCGTGTATGTAAGTGCTGTGATGAATGCCACCCTGGACCAAGCGTGGGGCATGTTGCGCGACTTTGGCGACCTGGGTAATTACCACCCCTTCTTTGAAAAATCCTACATAGAGGACGATTGGCCTGCTGATCGCATCGGCTGCGTTCGTCACTTCAGCGTGAAAGACGGGGGCGGTTACTTGCGTGAGCGCTTGCTGGAACTATCCGATATAGAGCATCGCTGCACGTACGAAATCCTTCACATTGACGCTGACTGGAGGCATTACGTCGCAACCATGCAGCTATTGCCCATCACCGAGGGCAACCAATGTTTCGGTCAGTGGTGGGCAAATTTTGACGTTCCCGCTGATCAGGAAGCCGATGCCTGCCATCGGGTTGCAGATACTTTCCGTATCTTCTTTGAGTGCGTGAACCAGCGATTCGGAGGCCGTTGATGAATAGCCGACCAAGCCTGTGGGTGGTCGGCACGTTCGACACCAAAGCAGATGAATTATTGTATATGGCGGGCCTTATCCGTGCTGCCGGAGTGCCCGTATTGACCATAGACATCAGTACTCGGGGTAAGCACCCCATGGCAGATGTCACCGCAAACGAAGTGGCAGACTGTCATGAGCTTGGGAGAGACTACGTACTGGCGGGCAGTGACCGTGGGCTGGCAGTCACTGCCATGGGCCAGGCGCTGCGGCAGCTGGTGAGGACCAGGTATAAGGAAGGCGGCATTTGTGGAATGCTGGGCATCGGGGGCTCAGGCGGCACGTCCATGATTGCGCCCGCCATGCACGAGTTGCCCTTCGGCATGCCCAAGCTGCTTGTCACGACATTGGCTTCCGGAGACACGTCGGCGTTTGTCGGCAGTGCCGACTTGTGTGTGATAAACCCGGTCACAGATCTGGCGGGCCTGAATCGCTTGTCACGTAATATTCTTGCCAACGCCGCACATGCCATTGTTGGCATGCTTACCCATGAGGTGCCGGCCCCGGCCGATGACGACAAAGCCGCCATAGGCTTAAGCATGTTCGGCGTCACGACTCCCTGCGTGCAGTCAGTGGTTCACATGCTGGAAGACTCGTACGACTGCCAAGTGTTTCACGCCAACGGTGCTGGGGGCAAAACAATGGAGGCACTGGCAAAGGCGGGCATGTTGAGCGCAATTATCGACATCACCACGACCGAGGTCGGGCAGCATCTTGCCGGGGGAGTTTGCGATGCAGGGCCTGGCCGGCTGGCCGCAGCTGCAGAGCTGGGGATCCCATGGGTGGGTTCGCTGGGCGCCTTGGATATGATCAATTGGGGAGCGCCCCCCACAATACCCGAGCAATACAAAGAACGGCTATTCCACGTCCATAACCCACAGGTGACCCTCATGCGCAGCACTGCGGCCGAGCTGAAGCGTGCAGGGCTGCGCATTGCCGAGCAGCTGAACCGTTCGCCGGGCGTGGTGCATTTGTTTCTGCCCATTAACGGGCTCTCGGCTCTGGACGCTCCAGGCCAGCCCTTTCATGACCCCGAGGCCAATCAGGCCTTATTCCAGGCGCTGGAGCAAACCTTTGAAGCCACGCCAACTCACCGCATACACAAAGTGCAATTACACATCAATGACCCCGCATTTGCTCAGCTGGTGGCAAGCACATTTAGATCGGTAGTTCGCCGATCGTAAACGGGGTTGGGCGCGGCAGAATCGCGTTTGGGCCCTACGTTTACTTATTGGATACTGCGCCCTGGATACGCTCGCCAACGTTCTCCAGCTGCTGGCCTACCGCTGCAGCCGCCTTATCTAATTCCTTGCCCGCTTTTTCAGCAGGACCTTCTTTTTCTTTACACGCCGCCAATGTGAAGGCAAGCGGCAGCAGAACAGTACAAATAAGAACTTTACGGAGCGGCATGATGAATCTCAGTAATCGAAAGCGCTTTGAAGGCTTATCCCTCTGGACACGTGCGTCAGATCATACACCTGCAACTTGCCGCTTGCTGGCGCTACAGGCCCTGGCGTCAGCCACTGCGCCAGGGCCTGTACTGCCTACTTCAACGTGCCAGGGGCTTTAACTTCGCACTGCACGGTCAAAGCCTTGTCTCCTTCAAACCATAGAGTGAGCGGGCGCTGACTGCCGATTTCCAGATCGAAATCCGCCTGCTCGAGCATCACGTGGTGGCCCCTTGGCGCGAATTCAAATTGCTGCCCCGCGCCAACAGTGACTGCCTCGACATGGGTCATGCGAGCCATACCTCCCGACTCGTCATGACCATGCAGCATTACCTTGCTGAAACCCTGTGCCTCAGCGCCGCGCAGCACAACGTTTTGCTCACCTGTATTGCTGATGCGGAAGTAAGCAGCTGCAGGAAGGCGGTTCGGCAAAGCGCGGATCCAGCAGTCACTCACGGTGACATCCTCAGGAGCGCTTGCGTTTTCAGCCGTGGTACTGCGCTGTACTGGTGCGTGGCATGCATGGCCGTCGCCGCCTTCACTCTCATGCTGGTGTCCAGCATGGGCTAATACAGAACTGGAGGCGAGCGCCAACGCGGCCCCAAACAGGCCGATGGTTAAGCTTTGCATGTCGCCTCCTAGTGTTTGGCCGCGCCGTGGTTGTGACCGTGGCCTTGCGAGCTTTGCTTATGCATCGGTTGACCGTGCCCATGGCCGCCAGCCGGTGTCGCGAGGGGCTTCACCGGGGCCAATAACTCCATTGAACTGCGTTGGCCGTCCGGGCTTTCAAAGGTGAGTGTCAATGGAACCTGCTCACCTTCCTTCACCTGCTGATGGAGGTTTATGAACATGATGTGATATCCGCCCGGTTTGAGTTCCACGGTCTTGCCCGCGGGAAGCGGCAGGCCCGGAATCTGGCGCATCTTCATGACGTTGTTTTCCATTGCCATTTCGTGCACTTCCACGTGCTGCGCTACGGGGGACGCCGCTTCCACGAGCTTGGAATCGGTCTTGGATGTCAACTTCATGAAGGCACCGGTTCCGGACTGGCTGGGCACAGTGGCGCGAACCCATGGCTCGTCGATGACAATCTGTGCATGCGAGGCCGCGGCAATCATCATGGCTGAAAGGCCGAATGCGGCCCGCTGAAAGAATGTGGTCATGAGAATCTCCTGATTCAAAAGTAAGGGCTTTATTGCTTGTAATGGAGATTACCCATGGGCGGAGCACGTGAACCGAGAGGTGGCCCAAGCACTGATCTTCTGGCCGATGAAACCTTGCCAGTGAACGCCGGCACAACCAGATAAACCAGCTCAGCAAACAATGAAGGGGAATCTGCCCCCGGCATGAGTTTGAAAGCCAGGCTCAGCCCGAAAGGACAGTTCTCGAAAAGTTGACTGTGATCGTTCGCAGGATGATGCGAGTCATGCGGGTGGTGCGTTGGCACCGACACTGGCCCCGCACTGCTGCATAGGGTGACTGCGAATGGCAAGCCGTGCGTAGCGGGGGCCGGCATGTACCCCAACGGTATGAACGCCCTGAGCAGGAATGCAAAGACCGCCAGGCCGAAAGTAAATTGCCAGGCGGAGACACTACGGCACCAGAAAAACCTGCCAGGAATGCGCATGAGGAAAATTGTAGGTCAGATGCGCAGTCAGTAGAACGAATTTGGATCAAGTGCAGTGCGGCCCCGGGCTGCGCTATTGGAACGTTAGCGCGTCGTCGTCTCATTTGCGGGACAATCGAACCCGTCAAGCTGGCTTCCCCTCAACCTCTTATGGGCTTAGAGTGAATTCATTCTGAATTCCATGTGAGACGACTAATGAATGCTCCCAACTCTAGCAAGTTGGCGCGTGTACAGTATCCGCGTCAAGTCGAACACCTGATTCAAGGGGTGGAGGCCTCCGACGGAGCTGGAGTCCGCCTGACCCGGCTTCTAAGCCAAACCCTGCAGCGCCGTCTGGACCCCTTCTTGATGATGGACGCGTTTGGCAGCGACAATCCGGACGACTACATCGCGGGCTTTCCCGACCACCCACACCGCGGGTTCGAAACAATCACCTATATGATTGCGGGGCGCATGCTGCACCGGGACAGCGCGGGAAACGAAGGTTTACTTGAGACCGGCGGTGTACAGTGGATGGTCGCGGGCAGAGGCGTGATCCATTCCGAAATTCCGCAGCAGGAGCATGGCCTGATGAAAGGTTTCCAGCTTTGGCTGAACCTGCCCGCCATCGACAAGATGTGCGCGCCATGGTATCGCGATTTTTCGGCAGACGAACTTCCTGTTTTCACTAGCGAAGAAGGTGTGCAGGTGACGGTGATCGCTGGTCGCAGCCATGGCGTTCAAGGCGCCGTCGAACGCCCGGTCACGGAGCCGCTATACCTGGATTTGCACGTCCCGGCTGGGGCCTGCTTCCAGCAAGACATTCCTGAAACGCACAATGCTTTTATCCACGTTTATGAGGGTGCCCTTAACGTCGGAAGCACGCGCGTCGCACCGGGCGGCCTGGCCATATTGGCGAATTCTCCGCATACGGACGGGGTAGTGCTCAAGGCAGAACAGGATAGCCGTGTATTGCTCATCGCCGGCCGGCCTCTGAATGAACCAATTATCCAGTATGGGCCCTTTGTCATGAATAGCGAGAACGAAATCCAGCAGGCGTTTCATGACTATCGCGCGGGGCTTTTCGGTGGCGCCATCGAGGAAGAACATGAGCCAAGACGCTAAATCCCCTCCTTCATGGTCAGATGCCCCGCCTGGCTGGAACTGGCTGGCCCAGGACGCAGACGGCCGGTGGTTCTGGTATGCCGTTGAACCCCAGCTGGGGCTCGCTGGTGGTGTATGGCGTTCCCCCAGGCGCGCCCAACAATTCGCAGGCCAGGGGAAGCCTAGCGCCATTTGGTATGAAAGCTGTAGCCAGCGGCCAGAATTTGACCCGGCTGGCCCTTCGCAGGAGTAGGCATGACCGCAACTGCACAGGACGTAATTACATTCTGGAAAAACGCCGGGCCTGAGCGCTGGTTCCGTGGTGGCGAAGCATTCGATGCCCAGTGCCGCGAGCGGTTTCTTGAACTACACATGGCTGCTTCGCGAGGCGAACTGTCTGACTGGCTGGAAAGTCCGGAAGGAGCCCTGGCTCTCATACTTCTGCTGGACCAAATCCCGCGCAATATTTTCCGCGGAAGCGCGCACATATACGCCACAGACCCACTCGCACTAAGCACTGCCGACCGCGCCATATCACTTGGCCACGATCTCGCGTTTGAGCCGGACCTGCGCAGTTTTTTCTATATGCCGTTCATGCACTCAGAATCACTGGCGGATCAAAAGCGCTGCACGGAATTATTTGCGCAATTGCCCGGCAGCCAGTCCGCTAAATGGGCCGTGCACCATCATCAGATCGTCGAACGTTTTGGCCGCTTCCCGCACCGCAACCGTCTGCTGGGGCGGACGACTACAGCGCAGGAACAGGCTTGGCTGGATGAGGGCGGCTTCCAGGGCTAGCGCACCAGCGCCCTGATGGGCTCGTCTTCCGCCAGCCGGAAGGCCGCCACCAGTTCGCGAAAGGTGTTGGCTTCTCGCTGCAGTTCTTCGGATGTGCGCAGCGTGTTCTCCACCAGCAAAGCGTTACGCTGTGTCGTGGCGTCCATATGGTTGACTGCCAGGTTGATTTGCTGGAGGCCTAGCGCCTGTTCCTTAGAGGCATTGGCAATTTCGCCAATCAAGGTCTTCATGTGGTTGAAGCTCTCGACGATCTCCGTCATGGCCACGCCGACCTGTGCTACTTCATCCGAACCCTTCCGGATTCCTTCCACGGATTCGTGAATTACCTGCTTGATCTCCTGTGCAGCACTAGCGCTGCGCTGCGCCAGCGCCCTGACTTCGCCGGCGACAACCGCGAACCCGCGACCCGACTCACCTGCGCGCGCGGCCTCCACCGCGGCGTTGAGTGCAAGGATATTGGTCTGAAATGCGATACCGTCGATGATATTCACGATCTCGGCGATTTTCTCAGACGCCTGACGGATGACTTCCATGGTATCGACCGCATGACTGGTCACTGCCCCACCTCGTTCAGCCAACTGGGAAGTGGTGATGGCCATTCTGTCGACTTCCGAGGCATTGTCTGCATTTTGCTGCACGGTACTGTTAAGTTCTTCAGTGCCAGCTGACGTTTCTTCAAGAGCTGCCGCTTGTTGTTCGGTACGGGAGGCCAGGTCCTGGGTGCCCTGGGCAACTGCATCCGCCGCGCTGGAAACAGAGTCCGCGCCAAGCACGATTCGGTGTATCAGCCCATTAAGACTGTTGCTCGTAGTCCGCATTTGGGTAATTAGCACGCCAATCTCGTCGCCAGCCGAATCGTTGTCACGATGCGAAAGATCACCATGGGCTATTGCTTGGGCAGCACTAATCGCCCGTTTGAACCCATTGCTGAGCCGCTTCATGGTGCTCAGCATAAGGAGAACACCAGGAAGAATGACCAACAAAGCGATAAGCACGAACATCAGAACCGCCTGGTGATAGCGTGTTTCGGCCTCGCCCACAGCTTCGTCCGCCATAATGCGCTGGAATTTCTGAAGTTCGACCAGTGACGCCAGCAAGGCATCACCTTCCGTGCGCCCTGCCACTAGAAAAGCCTGCATAGAATCCGGGCTGAAGTCTCCCGCGTGCACCCGTTGTACTGCTGCGCGCACCTTTGCCAGCCAAGCAAGCTGTTTCTGTTCTATCGCGGTCAGCAGAACTTGTTCAGTTTCATTGGATACGCGCGCTACAAGTTCGCGATAGTGTTGAGTCCATGACGACTCACTGGATGCCAACACATCCGTATGCGCCGTAATCTCATGACCGTGCAGAGAATACAGAACATTGGCGGGGTCATGCTGAAAGCTCAGCAGAATGTTCAAGCGCAGATTGTAGTAATCCTGAATCAGCTGACTCGCCTGCTCAGCGGCAGCCATGCGCTCTGTATGCAAAGACTCAAGACGGGAACGGGCCTGATACAGGCCCCAACCGGAACTGGCCATGATGGCAAGCATGGCCAAACCGTTGACTAGCATGACCGCCCACACTCGCCGTGTAAGGCTCACATCATTAAAACGAAAACGCAAAAGACGCATGATTTAGAGAATCCCCGCAGGAATGCTGACTAGGTGTTTTCCCTAAGTATAGCGTCTTAAAACAAAATATTTATATTTGTAACTGCAATATCGTCATTCATCCGCAGTCTATTTTCTCAATGCGCCCTTGCTTATTGATATGAACGTTCAGACGCTCGGCGCGGTAATCCTTAGTGGTGGGCGTACCAGGCCTTATAAACCGCGTTTCGGCTGGAAAACTCGACTCTTGTGCTTCTTCGAGCTTAAGCCCAACCTTTGAAAGGTAGCCCAATGACCCACATTGATCGCTGACCGCTTCAAAAGGTACGGAAGACTGGCACGCCGCGAGTACCGCTACGACGGGAACGGAAATGAGTAATGCGCGCATGAAAACTCCTTCAATCAGGGGGATGGGCTGACGCGTAGTAAAGAACCCTTGCTGCTATCGGTTAGAACGTACAGGTAACCATCTGGGCCGCTGCGCACATCGCGTACACGCTCGCCAAGGTCGCTCAGCAGCCGTTCTTCGCGCACGATCTTGTCGCCGTCCAGCTCCAGCCGGATCAACTGCCGGTCTTTCAAGGCTCCAATAAACACACTGTTGCGCCATGCGGGATAGCGCTCATGGTTATAGAAGGCCATGCCGGAAATAGCGGGCGACTTCAGCCACACATAATGAGGCGGTTCGGTGCCCTCTGCCGAATCACCCTGCGCTTCGGGGATGGCCAGCCCCGAGTAATTGCGACCGTGGGTTGCCAATGGCCAACCGTAGTTTTTTCCTGCTTCCGGAAGGTTGATTTCGTCGCCTCCGCGTGGGCCATGTTCGTGAACCCACAAGCGTCCGGTCCAGGGGTTAAGGGCGGCGCCTTGCGGATTTCTGTGACCATAGCTCCAAATTTCAGGACGGACGCCGCTCTTCCCTGAAAATGGATTGTCTTTCGGCACGCTGCCATCGGCGTTGAGGCGAACCAGTTTTCCCTGAAGCTTCTTCAGGTCTTGAGACGTAGGGCGCTGATTATTTTCCCCCAGCGCAATGAATAGAAAACCCTCGCGGTCGAACACAAGTCGTACGCCAAAGTGCTGGCCAGACGACAACTTGGGCTCCTGCCGGAAGATAACCCGAAAATCATTAATCGATTTTCGGTCTGATGACAGCTGCCCCACCCCAACGGCTGTGCCGGCAGCTCCATTGTTCCCCTGTTCCGCGTAGGCAAGGTAGACCCGCCTGTTTTGTGCAAATTCGGGAGACAGGGCGACATCCAACAGGCCCCCTTGTCCTCGTGCATACACCTGCGGAACCCCTGCTACAGGTTCCGACAACTCACCGTCCTGCCATACACGTAGGCGACCGCCTCTTTCCGTTATCAACAGACCTTCGTTACCCGGCAGGAAAGCCATGGACCACGGGTTCTCCAGCCCACTCGTTAATGTCTCGACCTGTGCAGCTCGCTCTTCGAAGGCGAGGGAGACCGGCCCCGCCGCATGGCTCAGCCCTCCCCAAAACATAACCAATGCGAAGATCGTCGCAACGCGACGTAAACACCTGCACATTTCAAT
>Ga0079224_100011250_pt1 | contig 12314 bp, 10 predicted proteins | sample Stecom2015_FD_80414 | JGI IMG/M metagenome (GOLD analysis project Ga0079224, IMG submission 80414) | Agricultural soil microbial communities from Utah to study Nitrogen management - Steer compost 2015 | ecosystem: Environmental > Terrestrial > Soil > Agricultural land | place: USA: Utah... | reverse complement strand
TGAATAGAATTCTAGCTCCTTATCTAAATGAAGCCGCATTTCTTCTTGAAGAAGGAGTTTCACTTGAAGCCCTTGACCAAGCAGCTCTAGACTTTGGTATGCCTATGGGCCCTTGTAGACTCATGGATGAAATAGGAACTGATGTGTGTGTGAACGTCGGAAAGATTATGCACGAAGGGTTAGGAGAGCGTGCTACTCCTTCGAGTCTATCTAATCAGCTTTTTGATAAAGAACTTCTTGGTAAGAAAAATGGAAAGGGGTTTTATCTTTATGATTCCAATGGGAAGTCTACAGGAATTAACCCCGATGTGGTCTCTATGCTACCGCCAAAGAAATCAACTCATGATGGGTTAACTCTTCAGATGAGACTCTTCCTTCCTATGGTGAATGAGGCCGCTTATATATTTGCTGATAAAATCTGTGATAAAGCAGCTACCGTTGATATTGGTATGATTTTCGGTACGGGCTTTCCTCCTTTCAAAGGAGGGCTCCTTCGTTGGGCCGATGAAGAAGGTCTCGATCAAATCTCTCAACGGCTCAATAATTTTGCTGAACAAGTAAGTAGAGAGCGTTATAGTATTGCTCCGTTCTTAAGCTTAATGGTGAGCGATAATAAAAAGTTTTACGATCTCTAATGCAAAACTTTGCTTTTTATAGATATTTTTTAGGATATCTCTTTCATTCAAAGACCCGCCAGAAACTGCTATTTATAGCAGTGGTGGGTCTTTTTCTCTCATCCTTTTCGTTACTTGTAATCCAAGGAATTATGGGAGGTTTACAAAAAGGACTTGTCGCTCGCTCTAAAAATATTCATGGTCATCATCTTCTCAAAATCAGTGAACTCGATCGTCATGAAATTTCTTCTCTTAGTACTCACTTAAAAGAGAAAAATATCAAGTTCGTAGGAGAACTTGAAGCCGAGGTTTTATTAAAGCATCACAATCTGATTACTCCGGCAAAGATCCATGGCGTTGATGAAGGTGTAAGTAACGTTTCTTTTTTAGAGAATAAAGATTTTACGGGCCTTGTATTGGGTAGTGAAGTCGCCGCAAAACTTCGGGCCCAATTTATGGATGATATCCAAATTATTGCTCCAGGAGTTACTGACTCAATTATGGGTGAGGTTCCACGTTTTATTTCGGATGAAGTTAGTGATTATCTTTTCACGGAACTCCTAGAAGTTGATGACTTCGAAGTATGGTCAAGATTATCCCTTGTTCAAAACCTTTTACGGCAGAGAAATATTAATCAAATACGGATCTTTGAAGAATTAAACTCTGAGGTAATTGATGATATCAAAGCGCTTGCACCTAAGGTTCAGTGGCTTCGGTGGAGCGATATGAATGAAGCTTTAGTTTGGTCTTTAAACCTTGAAACTAAAGTGATGCTCTTCTTGTTTATTTCCATGAGTTTTCTCGTGGCCATCGCTATTACTTCAGGTCTTTTGATATTTTATTCTAAGATCAGACGAGATCTTATGAGCTTTTGGATTCTAGGAATGTCTCAGAGAAAGATCATCTCGCTTTGCTATCGTTTCACGTTGATGCTTTCAGGATTTACAGTCATCTGTGGGGCAATCTGTGGATATGGTGTGCTTCTTCTACTCGAGAGATATGGACATATCATTGTGCCAGATATTTTTGTGGAGAGAGGACTACCTGTTAGTCTGGACGTTTCTCAAGTGTTAACGAGTTTATCAATTCCTTTTTTGATTTCAATAATCTTTAGTTACTTCTCTTTTTCACAGTTTAGAAAAGAAAATCAATCGTTTGTAGATGTAGTACGAAGTTTGGCCTGAAAAACTCATTTTTTTCCTCAAAATGACGATAAGAAACATCTAAGTCTTTCTACTTTGAGGTTTCTTTATGTCCCATATCTTAAGTCTTAATACATTCAAAAAAGCTGATGATTTTTTTTGGACTCAAAAGATTAAGTTATGTGAATTAGACTCTGTTTGTTTTCATTGGGCCGACTCCGATGAATCATGTTTAAACTTATTAAAACTGATTGAAAAAAATCCTCAATTAAAAGAAGAGTACCAAAATAAAGTAAATTCTTTAAATGCCCTTAAAGGAATCCCTATATGGATTAAAAGCAAGCGAAGGGTAACTGAAAGTAATATGTTTGATCTTTATCAAGATCATATTTTAGGTGAGAAACCTCTCCCTATATCAAGCCGCATTGAAGTTTCTTTTTTAAGTGGCCACGGCCCTTTTGATTCTATTGTGCTTTCTGAATTATTTCATCCGGTGATGTATCAAGAGTTTGTGATGGTTTTGTTATTAACGGGACAATTATCTCGAAGGTCTTTTAGACTTCGATTTAAAACTCGTCTTCTTCTTGAACAAAATCACAGTGTCCATTTAGTGAATTTAGAGCAGATGTCTCCTCACGGGATTCTCCTCTCGTCAGAAAAACCGATTATCGAAGGAAGGGTTAACTTCTTTCTTGATCATGCTATTCTAAATGAAACGAAAGGGATGAATCTTAGTGAAATGAAGAGCTATCTTTTCAGTAAGGCGAATAACTTTTTATATTCGGCTCAAGCTGCTGCTCGTATTTCAATTAACACTAAGGGAATTAAGTCTCAGATAAAGTTCGATTTCATGAAAAGAAAACTTTATTACTATTTTGTGAATTTTGATCGTTTTGATAATCCTCACGCGGCCCAGACTCTACAAGATTTTGTTAAGCATTCAAAAGAGCTTATTGAAGAATCTCTTCTTGAAGCTAGCTAGATTTCTTTTCATTATAGTCGACTTGGTAAGCAGCAGACTTATCTAGATTTTTTCTTCGTTTATCGTAACGTTCAGTTGTGGTGATATTGGAGTGCCCTGCAAAGGTGGCCACATCTCTTATGGGCGTGTGTTGTGTGTCTAAGAGATGAGAGATAACAGTGGCCCTACAAGAGTGAGGGGATACTGATTTATTGATTCCAAGTTTATGGGCATAGTTTTGGATAGTTCGATAGATAGTTGATCCATCCATTGGTTTAGTGTTCTTTTTTCGAATATCTGTTTGAAGAAGAAAGTCGGAAGGAAGAAGTTCAATAGCTTCATCTTTAAGGTGATTGATGTAGTTTTGAACCTCTTTATAAACATGATCATTGATAGGTATTAACCTTATTTTATCACCTTTACCGTAGATTCTTAGAACAAAGTGTCCTCTTTCTTGATAGAAGTCTTGCAGCCGGATGTGGGTCAGTTCTGAACGTCTAAGTCCTAAGTTAAATAAGAGCACCATTACTAGACGATGCGTTCGTCCTCTATGGGTCGAAAGATCAGGGGTATTGATCATGAGGATAACTTCATCATCATCAAAGGCCACTGTTGGAGATTCAGTTTGTACTTTAGGTAGTTTGATCGTATCGAGGGGATTATGTTCCATCAGTCGACTTGAAACGGCCCATTTAATAAATGAGCGAATACAAACAAGTCGTCTATTAACTGTTGCGGAGGCGAGACCTTTCTCCATGAGATGATCTCGGTAAAGCCCGAAATGAAAAGATTGAATCTGTGAAGGGTGAGTGATCACTTGATTACCAGATTTTAAGAAATCAAAAAAGAAGGTGAGGTCTTTGATGTAGGCCTTCTTCGTATCCTCAGATAAAAATTGAACAAGAAACTCTTGGATGAAATCACTGATCTCAGTTTTTTTTAAAGAAGCTTCTTTAAATTTTTTCGCAAGCTGAGGATCAAAGTTGAGAGCTACTTCATTTTTTTTTGTCATACTTCATTTTAAGATAAAGCTGACTTTATTCAACTGTTTGAATGCTTTACCTAGAGGATATTTGTTGAAATAATAAGGAGATTGTTATTTTTAAAGGATTACCATGGAAATAGTTCTTTTTTTTCTAGGTCTTTTACTGGGTTTAGTCTTTCATTTCGTTCGCTCTCAAAAATTAAATGTGCTTCTCAAAGTAGCTGAACAAAAACAATTAATACAACTTGAAGAGCATCAAAAGCAGGCCATACAACTAGAAGAAAAGCTCTCCTTACTAAGTCATAAGATAGTTGATGAAAAATCTCGACTTCTTCAAGAGGAGTCCTTAAAGCAACTGGACCTGTACCTTAAACCCTTTAAAGAAAAACTCTTTGAATTTGAATCTAAGGTGGAAGAAATCCATGAAAAAGATTTGAGAGATAGAGTAAAGCTCCAAACAGAAATTGAAAGACTCGGAGAGGTTTCTCGTTTGATGGGGCAAGAGACAGCTAATCTAACGAAGGCCCTCAAGGGAGATGCTAAAGTTCAAGGTAATTGGGGTGAGATGATTTTGGAACGTATTCTTGAGTCCTCAGGACTAAGAAAGGGAGAAGAATTTATCCTGCAAGGTGAAGGGATGGGTTTGAGGTCAGAAGATGGGAGAGTGCAAATGCCAGATGCCATTATCATGCTCCCAGAGGATAAGCACCTTATCGTGGACGCCAAAGTAACTCTCACCAGTTATGAGCGTTATGTAACGGAACCTAATGAAGGGGATCTTTCTTTATTTTTAGATTCACTTTATGGGCACATAAAAAATCTATCTGATAAAAACTATCACCTTTTAGATAAACTCATTACTCCTGATTATGTGATGCTTTTTGTTCCCATTGAGGGAGCATTCATGCTCGCCATGCAGAAAGATCATGAGATTTTTCAATACGCCTGGGATAAAAATATCGTTCTCGTTGGACCTTCTACTTTGCTTGCGACTTTAAAAACTGTTTCAAGTCTTTGGAGGCAACAAAGACAAACTAAGAACTCTTTGGAAATTGCCCGGCAGGCCGGGGCCCTCTACGATAAGTTCGTGGCGGTAGCTGCAGACCTTGATCAGATGGATCAGCAAGTAGGAAAGCTTCATGAATCTTTAGTTCTTATGCGCTCTCGCATGCTCGATGGCAGGGGCTCAGTTGCCTCTCGTATGGAAAAATTAAAAGAATTAGGTGCAAAAACGTCTAAATCTTTGAATATAGGTGATGAAATAAGTTAAGAATAAAAATAACTCCTCCGATAGGGAGTTAATGGTAAGTAAGCTAGTTATTAGTGCTCTCTTTATATTATTTGTATGTAATGCATGGGCACTTCCTCAATCAATTGTCATCGATGAGCAGACCGTTCTGGCCTCTCAGCCGGTATTTGGTAGGGAGGATTATCATCTTGGCGCCCTCAATCCTGGTTCTAAGGCAGAAATCATATCTATTAGTACTCAGCACGAGCACGGAGTATCTTTTCAAGTTAGATCAACCGAAGGTGCCAATAGAGGTCAAGTGGGTTGGGTGTATCTTTCATCAGATGAGGCCAAAAGAAAATTTTCTGTTCTCGATGAAAAGAATAATGAAGTTTCTCTGCCTCATATTCCTTCACCAGTGACTAATGATGAAGATGATTCTGTGTTGGAACATTTGGGAACTCTTAAAAGAGTGAACAACCCCACCAATAATTTTAAGCGGGCCTTTATTCCTTTAACAAAAAGTATGACACCGGCAGTTGATGGAGTGTATTCAAAGATTCCTGAACTTGTATCCGTTAAATCAGATAAATCAATTTGGGATGATTTCGCATCAGGAAAGTTGAAATTAGATGAAGAGAGCTATAAGGGTGGAAATATTTTCACTTTTACTGATGAGTCTGGGAGCAATAAATATCATGCTGCTTTTAAGCCAGAATACTTAGGCTCTCTTCCAGAAAATATCCAAGAAATTGTCAAAGTAGAACTTGATTGCGATGAGACCCCAACACCTTCTGTGCGCCCAACTCCTCAAGTTCAAGCGGCACTTCCAGGGCAGAGGAACAATTGGCTTCCAGGTTGCGATGTTTTATCAGGAAGAATTTCTGAAAATTCGAAAAACAAATTAGATCAGTGTTTGAATTCAATTAAACAAACTCTTTCTGGTGGAAAAAGATTAAGAGCGAGTGATAGGACTAAAGTGTTTCCACTTTTCTACTCGAAATTAAATCCGACAGAGCAAGAGTTTTTAGGCCATATAGTGACTTCAATCGGAGAAGCTGGAGTTCTTGCTCCACCAATTGAGGAGATGGTGGCCATTATGATGATTCTTGAGAATAGAAAAGATTACGCAAAAAGTAAGGGCTTTTCTAACGCCAACGTTCTTGATGCTGCTCTACAGCCTTCTCAATTCTCTATGTATAATAGAGGTGCCCACCATTGGAGTGATGCTCTTAATAGAGAGAATAGTGATAATCAAACTCAGCATGCTCTTGATGCTTTTATCAAGCTTAAAAATACCACTTTGACGCCAACTCTTAGAAGAGTCTATCACTATCATACCAATAGTGTGCACCCTGACTGGAAAACTCCTTCAAAAGTTGTTCCTATTACCTTGAATGGTGTTTCTCTAAGAAAATCAGGGAAACGACATATCTTTTATCGTGATATTGGATGGTCTTTTAGGAACAATCCATGGAGCAATAAATGAAGCTTCGATTAGCACTTCTCTTATTTATTTTTTCTAGCAGTGCTTTCTCCTGGGAGGTTGTGAAGAAGAAAGATGAGTTCTATCTTGTAGACTCTAATAAGAAATCTTTCGCAATTATTTCAGAGGGGGGAGTTCCTTCTTTTATAAAGGTGGAGTCTTTTTCGCCCGAATTAAATCGTATCATTTATAAGTCAGGTGTTGCTGGCACTAGCGAGTTAAAAGAAATACACCGCGCCTTGTTGGTCACCAAGAAAGACATGAAGGTTCTGGGGGACTTTCCTGTTTCCTATCAATCTCTTACAGGGAATGAGGGGAAAGTGGAGGTTAAATGGAGACTTCAAAAAGATAGAGTCATTATTTCAGACCCTGAAACAGAAACAACTGAAAAAATTCAGCTGCGTTAAACGAACCTGCACCTTTACTTAGTATTTTTCATCTTCTAAAGTTAGTTGAGTTAAAAACTCTTTAGGAGAATTTTATGTTTAAAACAATCATTGCTTCCGCAATTCTTTCACTTTCCCTTTCTTCATTTGCTGCAGTTGAGCTTAGATCTCAAGTCAATGCTGAATCTTGCTCTATCAGAGGAGACAAAGTTACTAAAACAACTTCTCTTCTTGGTGGAGAACTAAAGTTTACTACAACGACGACTGTTAAGTTTGAAGGTCTTGAAGATATTGCTCGCCGTGCTGCTGCAAGCAATACTAACACTGCTAATGAGTATTTTTCACACGAACTTATTTTAGATGGTCAAACTTACCTTCTAAATAGCAGCGATTCTAATGAATCGATGATTCTTATCAATATGATCTCTCGCGTTTGTAAAACTCTTTAATTTTAAGTAGATAGAGTAGGCGTGTAAAGACTTCCTACTCTATCGTTTTCCAGATCTTTGCGGCGCATAATAACCGAAACAAATTATTCTAAAGTAGGTTGTTATGAAATCTTTATTAATCCTTAGTGCCTTTTTATCCTTTACTGCCGTTGCTAGCACAGAGCTAGAAATTCAAAAAAATAACATCGAAAGAATCATTGCTAAGAACCAACAAGACATTAATCTGGCCATAGATCAATTGCGAGAGGATCAAGCAACTCTTCGTAGAAGCTCTAATTCTATTACGGCCCTGCAACGAATCCAGAATTCATGTGCAGATACTGATTTTGAGCGACTTATTACTAATTTAAAAAAAAATTGGGAATTTGATTTTGTCAAAATGACAACTTCTCGACTTACCTCTAGCTATAGAATGTATCAAAACAATCCAGAGCTAACACCCAATTTAAAGATCTCACAATCAGAGGTTTTTAAAGTGCAGGAAAAGTTAAACCTCGCTCGTAATATCGACATTTGTAATTATGGAGAGCTCTTTGATTATGATGAATCGGGAGACTTCGTTTATGCTCTTAATAGAGCGTGGCAGAATTACGATGCTACACTTTCTTTTAACGACATTATAAGTAATAACTACCAAAAAACTCTAGGCCATATTGTTAGTAGAGCTCCAGTAAAAGTAGTTGGAGAAGTTAGTCGTTTTGGAAATCCAAGGTCTTCTTATAACTTTGGGAAAGTTTATCGACTCATCACTTATGATAAGGTTTATTCTGGAGGATACAGGTTTTCACACGCAGAAATAACCAACCCAATTGAGATCATTAAAAAAGCTAAAAGATATTAAAAAGAAGTGCCCTCAGGCACTTCTTTTATTTTTTTACTTGAAGATTTTTTAAAGCAGCAAAAGCATTATTTTTGAAAGCAGGTCCTGATTGCATGTGAGAAGGATTTGTACCTGTTGGCTTTCCTCTTCTTGGACGGCCTTGATCAGTTCCTGTAACACCTTCAGTTTGTGAATCGGCCTTGCAAGAAAGAGAGATACGACGGCGATCAAAGTCGATACCAAGTACTCTCACTTTGAGTTCCTGACCAACTTTTAATTCATCCATCGCGTTTTCTACAAAGTGATCACTCATTTCACTAATATGAAGAAGACCGTTCTCTTTAATACCAATGTCTACAAAAGCACCAAACATTGTAATATTGGTAACCACTCCCTGGTACCATTGGCCGATTTTAAGGTCTTTAAGATCAGAAATTCCCTTAGTGAATTCCACAGACTTAAATGTTGTACGGGGATCCTGTGATGGTGCTTTAAGGCACTTAACAATATCATCGAGAGTCATAGCACCGATCTCATTGATCAGATCTTTATCAGTCGCAAGTTGGTTCTGAAGAGACTCATCATCGAGAAGATCTTTTAAATCTTTTCCTTTGCTCTTCACCCATTTCTCAAGAGTCGGGTATCTTTCAGGGTGAATGAATGTTCCATCAAGGGGATGTTCACCACTGTAGATACGTAGAAATCCTGCCGCTTGCTCATAAACTTTCTGAGTAAAACGACTTACTTTTAGGAGATCCTCGCGAGACTTAAAGCCTCCGTTTTGATCTCTAAATTTCACTACGTTTTGAGCAACAGTTGGGCCAATCCCTGAAACATAGGAGAGAAGAGGAGCAGAAGCTGTATTGAGGTCAACTCCAACGAAGTTCACACAGGACTCCACAACGGCTTCTAGGTTATTTTTTAACTGAACTTGGTTAACGTCATGCTGATACTGGCCAACTCCAATGGACTTCGGATCGATTTTAACTAACTCTGCCAGTGGGTCCTGGAACCTACGAGCAATGGAGACAGCACCACGGACAGTGACGTCCTTGTCTGGGAACTCAGCGCGAGCGATATCACTTGCTGAGTAAATAGAAGCACCTGCTTCTGAGATCATTGTGGCCTTAACTTTTCCTTCTTTAACAGCAGGAAGGTAAGTCTCAACAAACTCTAATGTCTCACGTCCATTAGTACCATTTCCGATTGCAATGTACTCAACGTTAAACATCTCTATCATTTTATTAAGAATTTGAGCAGAACCTACTTTGTCATTCTTAGGTTCAAATGGATAAACCACATGGTCGCCCATGAATTTACCAGTATGGTCGACGATCACAACCTTGCAACCTGTTCTAATACCAGGGTCAATTCCAAGTACTGCCTTAGAACCTAGATAAGGTTGAAGGAGAAGGTTTTTAAGATTGATACCGAAAACAGAAATAGCTGCAGTATCTGCAATCTTTTTGAGTTCATTTTTAATCTCAAGGTCAAGAGAAGGCTGAATGTAATTTGAATAAGACTTCTCTGCACACTTTTTTAAGATTTCATAGTTTGGAAGAGAAGACTTCTTCGGGAAGAAATGGTCTTCAATCATACCTACTCCCATTTCAGGAGCAATTTCTGTATCTACTTTTAGAACTTTTTGGTTCATCCCACGTCTCATGGCCATATAACGGTGAGATGCTTTAGGATCTTTAATTTTTGAAAGAGGTTCTGACAAATCAAAGAAGTCTTTATACTTATGAGCATCTTCAACCTTATCTCCGTCTTTACGGAGACCTGACTTCATTGTTCCAACTTCCCAAAAAGTTTGACGAATTTTTTCTTTCAGTTCGAGTTGGTGAGAGAATGTTTCAATAAGAATGTCACAAGCACCATTTATGGCGTCTTGAACGTCCTTAACTTTACCTTCAGTTGGTTTAACAAATTTTTCTTCAATTTCAGTAGCTAGAGTACGTACATCAACAGATCCATTAAGAATCATTTCAGAAAGTGGCTCAAGCCCGTTCTCTTTGGCAATCATTGCCTTGGTTTTTTTCTTGGATTTATAAGGAGCGTAGATATCTTCGAGCTGGTTTAAGTTCGTGGCTGCTTTGATTTGACGTTCAAGCTCAGGAGTAAGAGCTTCCATTTTTTTGATAGCATCAAGTATGAAAGCGCGTCTTTTTTCAGTTTCTACATATTCATTATAGGATTCTTGAATGTCGCGAATTTGCACTTCATCAAGACCTCCAGTAGCTTCCTTACGGTAACGAGAGATGAAGGGGATTGTACAATCTTCTTCAAATAAGAGCTTACATGTGGCCATAACTTTATTAGGAGCAATACCTAATTTCTGTGTACAAAAAATCATTGCATTTGGGTCAAGCGGATGAGCGGCCATCTAAAATTCCTCCGAGTACAAAAATAAAAATCGTGGGGTAAAGGTTATCTAGCAAGAGTAGAAATTGGCAAGAAATTGTGGGAAAATATAATCAATATCTCGTGAAAAGGCGCATAATTTGAGAACTTTAGGTGTTGTTGGTGGTGGAATTGTTGGAAAAAGTTTGCTTTTCTCTCTTGCCATTGAAAATAGACAAAAATATGACAGGGTCATTATTTTTGAATCAGAAGCTTTTGCTCCCTCTTGCACACTTAGAAGCACGGCCATTGTAGCAGCACGAGGAGTTCTTCCTGGAATCTCTCCCTTGGGAGATTTGATCCACCAAGGTATTTCCGAGTTTAGAAATCACGTTAAAGATTATGCTCCTCGAGGAGTTTATCCTATCACTCAAATCAATTCAGCTCTCTCCAAAGAAGATGCTTTTTATCGAAGGTATAAAGAATACTTTAAAGCAGATAAAGTTAATCATCTTCACTTTACTCAAGAACTTCCTTTGTTTGTTGAAGAGGCACACTATGTAAATGCTGTTGAGTATTGTCAGTGGCTTTTTGAAAAGGCCCGAGAAAGAATAGATATCGTTAGGATTAATCAATTTGTAACTGAAATTGATCAAGATCTTAATGTCACAACACTTGATGGGGAAAAATTTAAGTTTGATCACTTGATTCTTGCAGGCTCAATAAAAAATAAGCTTTGGTCCACTTTAGTAGAAGATTCAAAACTTACTCAAAGTAAGACTGTGAAGGGGAGCTTTCTGTCTTTTTCAAATATTGATTGGGGCAAGGAGGGTTATTCTCTTAGTGTCGATGATTTTAACCTTATCTACCGGGCCTCAAGTCAGGAGTTATTAATAGGAGCGACTTCTGAGCAAACTGAAATTTACAGCACTGATGAATTAGAACCCTTAATTTCAATTTATGATTTCTTTTCAAAAATTGTGGACCGTAAACTTCCTGCTGTTTCTTCAGCCACACTAATCACCGGAATGAGAGAGAAAAGTAGTAAGAGAGAACCCTATCTGGGACACGCAGGTAAAGTGAGCTACATCGGAGGACTTTATAAAAATGGCTTTACCTTAAGCCTTAAAATGGCCAAATCCCTCGTGAGTCAACTCCCTTAAGACTTTGGTAGAAATTCTGATAGCACTTGTCTTCCACGCTTCTTGAAGCTCTTTTTATTTCATCCTTAGTCATCGGGATGTTTTCTGAATTACTCTGATGTGGAAGATAGAGGCCATTGTCCGAGGTGCCAAGACCATTGATAATCATTTCTTCGATTATTTTAATACTCTCGATGTTACTTGCCTGAATATTTTTACAGAAGTGAGATGGTACGTGAATAAGTCCCATCATTTGATCTTGATAGTTGTAGCGCATTTGATAGGCCACATTGTTACAAACAAAACTTCCTGCATTGTTAGATAGAGCGACTTTCCTTCTTAATTCACTTGGAAGTCCACAATACATTTGGGGAAGTGGATAGCGAAGAGATAGGAAGGGCTCAGCATCTTTAATGATAGGAGTGTTATGACGTTCAACTCCCGAGTTATCTGGGCCATAGGTCTTATCAATGTTTCTTCCGACAAACTCAGCTTTTAGCTTACAGCCAGTTTCACCCAGGACTATAGTCATGTCCGTATTAAATTTCTTTAAACAGTTCTCCAGCTGAGGATAGGCCTTCTCAAAGCTAGTTTCTAGAGGACAAAGTAAAACGTTGATGCCTTTATGCTTTAAGTTCTTAGTCACCTGCCGGGCAACAGTCTCAGAGTTATTGCTCTTTGCCCCGTCAAAGGGGTCAAAATGGGCGATAATAAGGTTTTTCGCTAGTAGTGGGGGCGTAATAAGGAAGGTAAGAAGA
>Ga0079224_100011248_pt1 | contig 12315 bp, 19 predicted proteins | sample Stecom2015_FD_80414 | JGI IMG/M metagenome (GOLD analysis project Ga0079224, IMG submission 80414) | Agricultural soil microbial communities from Utah to study Nitrogen management - Steer compost 2015 | ecosystem: Environmental > Terrestrial > Soil > Agricultural land | place: USA: Utah... | reverse complement strand
TTTGCAAAAAGAAGTCGAACTTTAAGGTAAATTTAGTATATTTATCGTAGCACGAACGTAAATAGATTCCAATGAATTATATACTTTTATTTGCGCAAAATATGCATTTGTATAGAAAACAGCCGCTCCGGAAACTATGAACAATAAAAATACAGCGAGTAAAAATAATGCACCTTTCTCATTTTGGAGGTAATGGTAATACGAGGTCCCTTTCTCGCTTCGTTCCATTTTTCATCACTACCTTCATATTCACTTCATTTTCGGTAATTGCCAACTCCCAGTTCTCCACAAAAGGCAGTATAATTTCATTTCCCCCTTTGTTCGACCTTTTGCGCAAATGCTCTTCCGATTTATCAAAGACAAACAATCGCTCCTCGGGATCATTTAATATTTCCAGTTGCAGCATATTAGAACCGAGAACCTTACCAGATGCGGAATTCATATTGTACTGATGGAGATCATAAACGAACAATTCCCAGTTCACCTCGTCCTTCATCATTTCAAGCTGTTGAAGATCCCGAACCCATAAAAGGATAAGCAGGCTGATCACGCTAAAAAGTACGAACACAGTTAACTGAAACAAGCTTTCCAGTAATGTAAAGCCCCTCTCATTTAATGTTTGCCTCCTTTTCATACACACAGTTCCTCATTCTTATCCTTGTTGTCATACTGAACACATACTTGGTTATCTTCGTAATTCCATTGAAACTGAACACCGTCAATGTACTGAACTCCTGCTGTTTGTCCATACCTTTTATATTTCATCGCGCCTATAAAAGCTGCTTCTGCTGCATGGGCTTGCACTTTTTGTATGGCAATTTGCTGTTTCATGTTAAATGTGAGCGGAATGATTGTCGATGTAAGGAAGAATAAAATGACGACTGCCAACAGTGTTTCTACAAGAGTTAGGCCTTCCTGGCTCATGAAAAACCTCCCTTTCCAAAATTCTGGCTTTGCCGATATTGACGGAGTATTGATGGATTTCATTTTCAAAATGATAAGTTAGTTGTCCAAATGCCTGGACATTTCCTTTCGTATTGAATACCAGCCGGTTATTCGGAGTGGATAAATACATAGCGATTGGCCGCGCTATACGCTGATCGTATACAATCCCGGAGTTATTGCGCTCCCTTACTTGAATCCGCTGACAATTAATAATCTCGACGGTATAGGGCGTACCCTTCTCAATGGATAATAATTGTGTCATGCGTATTAACATCTCATTTTGATTTATCACCTGTTTTTCTGTATACTCCATTAACGGATTTTGTGAAAAATAGAGAATCGCTGAATTGACGACTAAAAAAATAAAGAGAACAATGAGCATTTCCATCAATGTAAAACCCTTTTCATCTTTTAACAGTGATTTAACTTTCCCATTCATCGTTATGTTCCGCTATTCCCCGGTCCAATGACTTCGCCTTCCACTATCTTAATTTCCGTATTATCCGGACATCTTAAATCATCTTCGACAATATAATCCTCTGCAATTAAATCCGAGACCGAAGCCGGATATTCATTATGGTTCAGCTTATACGCTTCAACTTGTCCTTGAAGCATCATTATATATGCCTCGCACCCTTTTTTGTCGATCGTTTCAAAGTGCTTAGATACGTTTGGAATTGTAACTAAAATCAAAATGGAAATAATTAATAAGACAACAAGCATTTCAACTAATGTAAATCCTTTTTCATTTTTCATCTTTTCCACCCCTTCTTATATAAAATCAATGACATCATACATCGGGATTAAAATACTTAAATAGGCAGCAATGACGCAAACGGCGATAACAACAAAAAGCAGCGGCTGAATAATTGCCAGGATTCGTTCAATAAGTTTCTGCAGTTTTTCATCCAAAAGTTCACAATATAAAATCAGCTCCCTTCCCAGCAAACCGCTCGCTTCACCGTGTGCAATAAAATGCTCAAACTTCGGATAGAAGTGGCCGACGATTTCCACTGCCCGCTCCAGTGAATCACCAAGAAGAATCCGTTCTTGAAGTGTACCGGCAATATAGGCGATCTGTTTTTGATGCTGTTGGGTTTTTAAATGATCGAATGCCTTTTGAAGTGAGAAACCTGCCAATAGCAGATTCCCTAAATGACGTGCAAACTGTCTTGTCAGAAAAAGACGCCAAAAAAGTCCGACGAACGGGATTTTAAATAGGAGATGAAGCTGCAGTTCAATTCGCTTCTTACGGATCTGGTAAACAACTATGGAGAGAATAATGCCGAAAGCAATGCCGATTGCAACAATGTAGTCCGGCATATGAAGGAAAAACGTCGACCACTGAATGCTCACTGACGATTCACTATGGACGCGGGATGTAATAACAGAAGACATATTAGGAAGAAAATACGTGCGAAAGGCTAAAAAAAGCAGGATTAAAAATGTAAATAAAATGAGCGGATAGGACATCACTTTTAATAGTTTCGTTTTCGCCTGCTGTTGAAAAACGAGCTGCTTTGCGACAAGACCAATCGCTTCGCTCAGCTTGCCCGTCACTTCTGCCAACTCAATTGACACCAAATACTGTTTATCCAGACAAAGCAGCTGAAATACTTGTGTTGCACTGCCACCCCCGCGCAATATATTTGAAATTTCCTGTTGGACCGGCTCATATTGTTTTACATGATAAGGCAACAGCATTTCGATACTGTGGGCAAATGTATAGCCTTCATTTAACAGAGTGGCGATTCGTTGGAGTAACGTTGGGAGCTCTGAGGATTTTATGACAGGTTTTTTAAACAAAGTAATGGATGCGGCATTTTTAAGGAGCGGTATATTCATAATAGTCACCTTGCAGTTTTTCGATTTGACCTGCCAATGTTTGATCATACGGTAATGAAAATGTTTGTTCTTGGATGATCGACTCAAAGGCAAGCTGCAATTGATCATCGGTTAAAAATTCAAAAATAGCCTTATAGCCGCTGTCCTCTGTTTCAATGAGACGCTGTGAAACAACACCTCTTAGCATCTGCCGCATTTCCTCAAATGAAACCGATAAATCATGAAGACGGTAAATACAGTTTACGGTATCCTTTGCATGGATCGTCGAAATAACGAGGTGTCCGGAAAACGCTGCTTCTATCGCGACTTTCGCCGTTTCCCTGTCACGAATCTCCCCGAGCATAATCACTTCCGGAGAGTGCCTTAGTATTGCCTTTAATCCTGCAGAATACGTCATTCCGGCTCGCTCATTCACTTGAATTTGCAATAGCTGTTCCTGCCTGCTTTCAACCGGATCCTCCAAAGAAATGACGTGTCGGGATAAATGCTGCGAACAATATTGCAGCAATGAATATAATGTCGTCGTTTTGCCTGTTCCGGTCGCACCGCTGATTATAATTAACCCGCTCTCCAGCCTGGCCAACCTGTGCAACTGTTCAACACTTCCCCGGAAGTGACATAATGACTGTAACGGGACGGTATAGTTTTGACGTAATATTCGAACTGCTAAACTTTCTTTGAAGAAGCTGGAAGGTAATGTAGAAATACGGAAGGCGTACATCGACTGGTCGATATATTTTTGGAAGGAACCGCTTTGAGGCTTTCGCTTTTCACTAATATCAAGAGAAGAAAGAAATTTAAAATAGGAAATCATACGGGTAGCGAGCTCTGTAGGGAGTTCGTCCTCCTTTTCAAAACGGCCGTATTTCCTCATTAACAGATCATAGCAACTCTCTCTTGGGAGTAAATGAATATCTGTTACGTTTAGCTCGGCCGCCTTGGATAAAAGTTCCAAACATTTTTGTTCAATGATCGATAACTGTTTAATGGAAATCACCTCTTTACCAATTCATTTGTTGTGACTCCATTATAAATCGTTTGTCCTGCAATTTATATAAAAATAGGGAAAATTTCTTTTTAATAGGAATTTTCTTTCAATATTAACAAATTTGCTAATATTTCATGTAGAATAAGAGTAAAGTTAGCATTTATAATTTTTACCGTATTGGGGGTTTACAAATGATACATCCGATTAAAATTTCCAGCACTTTTGCTGATGAAACCCGGTTTGCTATTTATGAATTCATGTTGCAGCAAAAGCAATTTCTATCCGTTCAGGATATTGCAGATCAATTTAAAATCCATTCCAATGTAGCTCGTTTGCACTTAACAAAACTTGCAGAAATCGGTGCCATTTCTTCCGAACATTTAAAAACCGGAAAAGGCGGACGACCTGGCAGAGTATATAAAGCAAAACAGGAAGGAATCAATTTAAGCATACCTAGACGCGATACATCTTCATTAATTAAATGGTCACTTGAACTTATCCGTGAACTTGGAGAAGCAGCGTTGAGTAAAGCGCAGGAAATCAGTTACCGTGACGGGAGACAATCGATGCTTGAACTGATGAAGTCAATTAGACGAAAATCTCCACTTTCTTTTGACGAGAAATTGGCCATGTTAACGAAAAGTGCTACATTAATCGGTTATATTCCCGAAGTCATTGAGCATAACCAATCCAAATCCATCATATTTTCACTTTACAACTGCCCCTTCCAAGAGCAAATATCAAACTACGGAGAAATAGTATGCCAGCTTCATGAATCCTATTTGTATGGACAAGTTGATGCACTGTTTGACCGACATGAAATTTCGAAAATGGAAAGCATGGTAAGTGACTGTGACTTCTGTAAATATAAAATTTCCGTACACAATTAATGGAAAAAACATGCCTTTGTCACAACTCTTCCATATCTCACAGTTTACATTATCCAGAAACTTGATTTATAATGAATGAGAGACTATTCTATTTTTTTAGAAAAGGAGGGATATTTGATGAGCAATATGTATAAAGTTATGGCATTCTGGACTGCTATTTTCGCCGTTATGTTCTACCTTGGCGGTATGAACGAGGTTTCGCTATTATTCGTAGGTAATACAGGTTTATTTTTATTATTAGGCTTCTTAAATCTTTCAGAACGCATGTACATGTACATTTTTGGCGCATACTTGACTGTTTTCTTCGCCGGTTTCACCTATTACACAACATTCATACACACTCCGGGTGGCGGACATTAAAAAACGACACGCTCTTTAAAAGAGAGCGGTCGTTTTTTCATTTACATATGCGCGGATTAAAAGCCGTTTAAAAACGGGTTGGAATCCATCTCTGCAGCAGGTGTCGTATAGTCACCATGCCCCGGATAAATAATCGTATCTTCCGGTAATGATAAAAGCTTATCGTGAATCGATTTCAGTAAGACATTCATCGAACCTCCAATCAAATCAGTCCGTCCAATGCTTTGTTCGAATAATGTGTCGCCTACAACCGCAAATCCGTCCTCTTTAAAAATGAAAGATACACTTCCCGGGGAATGTCCTGGTGTATGGGCTACCGTAAAGGTAAAGGCACCGATCGTCATTTCCCCTTCTTTTCGGATGATATGTTCTTCCTCGGGTTTTTTCACAATATAATTCGGCAATTCCGCGTATTTGCCGGAACCGTTTTTCATCGGATCCGCAAGCCAATCCACTTCTTTTTCATGGACATACAGTGGAATATTGTAGATTGTCCTTACTGCATCCACTCCACCGATATGATCAAAATGTGTATGGGTCAATAAAATAGCTAACGGATTTAAGCCATTTTTGCGTAATTCATTTACAATGCGTGCCCCTTCTTCACCTGGATCAAAAATTAAGCAGTCTTTTTCTTTATTGCTTACAATGTAGCAATTCGTTTGGATCGGTCCAAGACTATATTTTCTAACATTTAACATAGATCATCACCTCTGTTTCCATTATACATTTTTTCAATCGATCTCATAGTGAAAGTTATCGTTCAAATAAACGCCACTTTTAATCCTCGACAAACGATTTGGAAACCTTTACAATAAAAGAGGAATATTGTTGAGACATTTTTTGGAATGTCGAAAGGAGTGTCAATTTTTTATGAACTTATTAATGGTTATTTTCGGTTTAGTTGCAATTTTTGGCGTAATTGGCATATTCCAATCAATCAAGGAAAAAAACCTTTTAGCTGCTGCCTTCAATGCATTAGCTGCAGGTGTTTTTGGTTGGTTCGTCATTATGACGGTATTAAATCAAGGCTATCCACCAACCCACTAATTGCAACAAAAAACGTATTGCTCCTGAAGCAATACGTTTTTTATATGAAAAAAAGCTGCTCCCGAATTTCTCCGGGGCAGCTTTCATTATTTATAGTCCGTATTGATCAGCAAGTTCCCTGTTTCTGTATCATAGAAACGCAACAGGTCACCATTAATAATTTGATCCGAGTATTCCAGCTCTTGTGTTGCACGGTCAATAAACGGCTGACATGCTTCCGTATCAGTTGCTTCTCCCGTTTCACGGTCGTAACATACTTCACCTGCATACACATATTGATCTGTTACAAAGCGACCATCACGGAAAATAACGAAATCCTCATGTTCTTCCGAGAACAGGTCTGCTCCTAATTGCATATCTTTTGAAGTTTCAATACCCAGCAGATGCAGTAATGTCGGACGAATATCCAACTGACCCGCTACATTATCCATCACTTGTCCATCATTAGAACCAGGTATGTGGATATATAATGGGACAGCCTGTAAAAGCGCACTGTCATATGGTGTGATTTCTTCTTTGTTTAAAAATTTCGCCATTGCTTTATTATGATTTTCGGAAATCCCGTAGTGGTCTCCGTACATCACAATAATCGAATTTTCATATAAACCCTGTTCCTTTAAATCATCGAAGAATTCCTTCACCGATTCATCCAAGTAGCGCACTGTTTGGAAATAACGGTTTAATGTACCTGAATTTGAATCATATTCAGGAATCATCATATCTTCCGGATCCAAATAGAACGGGTAGTGGTTTGTTAAAGTAATTAGACGGCTGTAAAACGGCTGTGGCATTTCTTTCATCAATGCTGCAGATTGTTCAAAGAATGGAACATCTTTTAGTCCCCAGTTTACAGATGTATCTTCCGTTACTTCGTATGATTCGATATCATAAAACTGATCCAATTTAAATGATTTGTAAATCATGTCACGGTTCCAGAATGATTTATTGTTCGCATGCATAACGTTTGTGAAATAGCCGTTTTCCCCTAAGCGCTCTGCAAAGGAGTTATACGTATTTTCACCATGTGTAAAGAACACTGCACCTCGACCTAAGCCATATAACGAGTTTTCGAAAATAAACTCAGAATCCGAAGTTTTCCCCAACCCAGTCTGATGGTAAAAATCACTGAAGTAATACGTATCTTTATCGTTTGTCAATGAATTCAGGAACGGTGTTACTACTTCCCCATTCATTTCCTCATTAATAACAAATGACTGCAATGATTCTAAAGAAACTGCAATTACATTGCGGCCTTCATACTTGCCGAACATTTCAACATTAGGTTCCGCCTGGTTTGCGCGGACGTAGTTGCTCACTTCAACAAGCTCACTGCCATCTGCCAACGCTCGCTGTGCAGACGATTTCGACTGAACATATACATCGTAAAGATGATAGTTATACGTTCCGATATTTTTCACTAACAGTTCACGGTCAAATGCTCGTGTCAATAATTGCGGACGCTCTGTTTCTGCTAAACCTAAGTTTAAAAATAAAATAGCAGCCGTCATAACAAAGTATGCTTTACGCGCATCTTTACGAATAGGCAGTAACTGTTCTTCCGCTTTCGGTAAAAGCTTCACAGCAATAAAAATCAGTAGTACATCCACAAAATAGAATATATCTGTCCAGCTGATAATTGCTGCTGCTGATGTACCTAACTCTCCAAAATTGCTCGTTTGGAATAATACAGGCAATGTTACAAAGTCATTGTAGAAACGGTAAAAGGCAACATTTCCGTATACTACTAATGACAGTAAAATACTACTGCCGACAATATAGCGATTTCGCGCTTTTTGTGATTTCAGGAATAATGACAATCCATAGAAAAATAATAAGAAACTTAATGGATTGATAATCAAAATTAACAATTGCATTGCATTTTCTATCTTCATATCAAAGCTAGTTTCATAAACAATTACAGTTTTAATCCAGGTTGCTATTACGGCAATCGCTAATATCGAATGTTTAGGCCATTTAAAATCTTTCATATCCTATACATCCTCTCTTTACATATTCGATTTTTTTAAATACATTGTTTTAGTTGTGTAAAATCTCTATTCAAACAAAACCTATGTTAAAGCTTTTCAAACAAATCCGCAACATTATATTGTTTAAACAGTTTACATTCATAAAACAGCACTATTATTTAGTACGTATTAAATTTGAAAAGGTTTCGTTAAATATGAAAACAGCGGTTTATTCCCGCTGTTTTACTCAGGATATGTTCGTCAAAAAGTTAAAACCCTAAGAAAACAAGCATTCCTCTATATGATCCTTCTTATTATACGCTAATTTCCAGTTATTTTCCCGCTTTAAGCCTTTGCTCTTCCTGACGCAAAATTAATAAGGCCATCTGAAAATCTTTCGTATCAATAAATTTTGATTTATATAATTCCTTAATTTCGTCTTCCATTAAGTACAAATCACCAATACGGTCCTTTGTATAAATGTAAATTCCGTATTGTTTTAAGATGTCGAGCACATCCAACATTGACTTCATTTTCGTTCCTCCACCAATTATTCGCAGATTATGCGATTTTTGTCTGTAAGTAGTATATGTACCGGAAGATCATGTGATTCTCTCGGTATTTCGTTTAACAGCTGCTCCTCAAATGCCAAGGAGATCCGCTTTCCATTAAATCCGACCAAATAGCGGTCATAGTAGCCCCCGCCAAATCCGATGCGATATCCGTGATGATCAAAAACAACTCCCGGCACGACCATGACATCAATTCGTTCTTTTTCGACCAGTTCCGTTCTTTCTCGTATCGGTTCTAATATATTTTGGTATGCTCGTTCGGTTTCATCAAAACTGTTAATTTTGTAAAACTGCATCGAGCGATCTTTCGGATTACATTTCGGAACTGCAACATATTTATTTAATTTCCATAATTCTTCAATAATAAACGTTGTATCCACTTCCGGCTGATTTGATAAAGTAATTGCGATAATATCTGCTTTTTGAATAGATGGTTCCTGTAATAATTGCCGAGCGATTTCCAATGAACGTTCATGATATTCCTGATCGGTCATATTGGACAACTTTTTCTGCACTTTTTTACGATAATCTCTTTTCTCCAAAACATATCCCCACTTTCAATCAAGCTGTTTTAGGTTAAACATTCCTATCATAAATCAAATTCATTGAATTATCATAGTAACATTTAAAAGGAAAGCAAGTAAAAAGCCAAAACCAACGAGTGGTTTTGGCTAAATGAGCGATTATTACTTTGTTTCACGGTGAAGAGTGTACTTCTTCTCGCGAGAGCAATATTTTTTAAGTTCAAGACGCTCTGGATTGTTACGCTTGTTCTTTTTTGAAATGTAGTTACGTTCGCCGCAGTCTGTGCAAGCTAAAGTAATGTTTACGCGCATCATTAACCCTCCCACTCTAAATTAAGAATAAATTTATTTGAGCATGATTTATACGACTTACCTATTATAACACACTGTTTTAAAAAATCTAGTATCATTTCTTAATAAGTTTTACTATGTTAAAATAAAGGGAATCTGCAGTGAAAAAGCGATTCCCTGCTTCAATTTCAAGTTTACTGTCAAAACAATCACATAGATAAAAGAAATGGAGGATTTCATATGGGACTTTCTTCAATATTAATGATAGCTGGAATTGCCGTCATTATTATATCCCTATTGTTTAAAGATAAATCCGCAAAAGTCGAAAGAGATGTCGAAGATTTATCAATTAATATTTATCAGGAAACAAATGCTTTAAAACGACGCGTAAAGGCCCTGGAAGAAGAACTGCTTGTAGAACCAAATTTTCAAGTGCGTAAACCTTCTCTTGTCCAACAGCAAAATTCAGAACAGCAAGCCGCCTTTTCATCTTTCCAGCAAGCAGCAGCCCAGGTGAAAGCGGCTCAAAGCTATGGAACGGCTTCTAAGGCAACTCCGCAAAAAAGCACGAAACCGATTAACGGTATATTAGTTAGCCAGGTACTCGCGCTCAATAGTCAAGGCCTATCGATTGAGGAAATCAGTAAGCGTTCGACATTATCACATGCTCAGATCCAATCGATTTTAGCAAATGGAGGTCAACAATGAAATCATCGTTGCGAGCATTTGGTATCGGTCTTTTTGTGGCAGGTGCAAGCATGGCATTGTTCGACAAGCTGCCAACTGACTCAAGTCAGAAAGATAACGCCGCTTATGAAAAGCAATTAGACGACTATGAAAAACAAATTGATGAACTGACAAAACAATTAAACGAGCAAAACCCGGATTCCGCCAATTCTAAAAAAGCGGACGAGCAAACAACCAGTACAGCCGAAAAGAAAACACCCTCTACAAAAGAAGAAATCAAAACAGGTGTAGTGGAAGAGACTATCTATATTTATGAAAATGTTTCTATTTATACTATCGGACAGCAAGCGGAAGACTTAGGTATTGTCACAAATGGCCGAGAGCTTGAACTTTATTTGTCAAAACCGGAATTTGCGCGTTCGATTCAAAAAGGTGCATTTGATCTCCGCTCCGATATGACGATCGAAGAAATCGCCCAAGTGCTGACAGGGCAACCTACCGAATAGCTGCAGGTCACCATCCAAACTGCAATTATTCAAAAGTTTTCAAGATTGAAGGGATTACATGGACTATATCAAAAGAGGAACAAAATCCTTTAAAATGACGAACATCGCATTATTTGCTGCAGGTTTTATCACCTTTGCCAACCTTTATATCACGCAGCCGCTAATGCCCCAGTTTTCAAAAGATTACAATGTCTCCCCGGCTGTAGCCAGTTTATCATTATCTGCTGCTACATCTGTTTTGGCATTTAGTCTGTTACTTTTCGGATCATTGTCGGAAGCATGGGGCCGAAAAAAACTGATGACCGCTTCGATATTTGCGGCATCCGTTTTAACCCTCGCACTGGCGTTTGCTCCTAATTTCGAATCGATTCTTGCACTGCGGATCATTCAAGGTTTTGTATTTGCAGGGGTTCCAGCCATTGCGATGGCCTATTTAGGAGAAGAAATGGAACCTTCAAGCTTAGGTGTCGCAATGGGTCTTTACATAAGCGGAAATGCGATTGGCGGATTATCCGGCCGTATTATAATCGGCACGATGAGTGATCTGTTCAGCTGGCAAACCGGAATGATTGTTCTTGGGATTTTAAGCATTATTATCAGTTGTTACTTCGTATGTGCACTACCTGAATCCAAACATTTCACACCGCGCCCATTGCAGTTCCGATTACTGACTAGAACACTGTTCCAGCATATAAAAGATAGACGGCTTGTTTTACTGTTCGGGATTGGATTTACATTAATGGGCTGCTTTGTGACAATGTACAATTATATCGGCTTCAAACTGGTTGATTCACCTTATCATTTAAGCATGACATTTGTGAGTTGGCTATTTGTTGTTTATTTGGTAGGGACGTGGAGCTCCACATGGTTTGGAAGCTTGTCTGATCAGTATGGCCGGCAAAATGTTCTCTACAGCGGAATCATCATTATGAGCTTAGGTGCAGTTCTCACCTTTCCTGTAAGTCTGCCTTTAAAAATAAGCGGACTCATTATATTTACTTTCGGCTTTTTCGGCGCTCATTCCATTGCAAGCGGCTGGGTCAGTCATTTAGCCAAAGTCGATAAAGCCCAGGCTTCCTCATTGTATTTGTTCGCCTATTATATGGGGTCAAGTATCGGAGGAACGCTCGGCGGTATCTTTTGGATGCACTATGGTTGGACCGGCGTTGTTCTTTTCATCGGATCAGCACTTGCAGTTACATTTATTTTCGCGCGATTTATTCAATACTTTCAATCTAAATACGAAAAAATGCAGAGCGCCTAGAAAGAGGCCCTGCATTTTTTTATTCCCGCACCCATGTCAAACCTAATGTACCTTCTCCTGCATGGACACCCACACAGGCGGAAAGTGGTGTTGGGGTAAATTGAATTGACGGAAAGTCTTTTAATAATTCTTTTTTCCATTCGATAGCTCCTGCTTCATTATTACAATGTATAATTGCAGCTTCTTTTACAGGTGACTTTAAAATAGCCCGCTCAAGTTTTTCAATAACAGCTTTTTTGGCACGATTATCGGCACGGACTTTTTTTGCCACTTCAACGCCGCCTTCTTTATTGTATTCAATCACCAGTTTAATATTGAGCAAGTTGCTGAGAAACATCGCCATCCCTGAAACACGCCCGCTTTTATGCAATTGCTCCAGGCTTGCAGGGATAAAAGCAAGTTCCGATTTGCCACGCATTGCTTCTA
>Ga0079224_100011247_pt1 | contig 12315 bp, 10 predicted proteins | sample Stecom2015_FD_80414 | JGI IMG/M metagenome (GOLD analysis project Ga0079224, IMG submission 80414) | Agricultural soil microbial communities from Utah to study Nitrogen management - Steer compost 2015 | ecosystem: Environmental > Terrestrial > Soil > Agricultural land | place: USA: Utah... | reverse complement strand
TTTTGGTTGCTCTGGTTCAGGTTCAGCCTTGATGGTAAACGTCTCGTTGTGACGTTTGCCAATGGAAAGGTGAGATGCCTCCTCCTTATCCTGCGCAGAGGACTTGAATTCCTTGGCCAGCATGTTGTAATGCTCCATGCTGATCTTGGAATTTGGGTTGCTCTCTACGTCAAAGCCTTTCTTTGCCATGGAATCCACGATCGTAGAAATACCCACGTTCAGCTTCCTGGCTACCTGGCCCAATCGCATCATTTTTTCTTCTGACATACGCTAAAACCTATTGCTATAATTATGGTTGTGTAAATATAACACCGATAGTCATTAATCTACCGGTATTTTACTGTTCAAATTCCTGTCTCAGTATCCTGAAAATCTCCTCGATCGTCTCTTCCTCTAGCTCCGTTCTTCTAAGCAGATCTTCTGTCGACAGTGCGAGGACGCTTTTGGCGGTATCCAAACCGGTCTTTTTAAGCTCCTGTATAACCCAACCTTCAATCTCATCAGAAAATTCAGAAAGGTCTACATCCTCCTCGTCTTCATACCCAGACAGTTCTCTAAATACATCTATTTCATATCCTACCAGCCTGCTCGCCAGTCGGATATTAAATCCTCCCTTTCCAATTGCCAAGGAGACCTGATCCGGTTTCAGATAAACCGACAGTCGCTTACCTTCCTCATTTACTTGGATGCTGCTGACCTTGGCTGGGCTAAGGGCCCTCGATACATACAGTTCAAGGTTCTCTGTATAGTTGATCACGTCTATGTTTTCGTTCTGCAGCTCCCGTACAATCGCATGGATCCTGCTTCCCTTCATACCCACACAGGCACCTACCGGATCGATGCGGTCATCATAGGATTCGACAGCAACTTTGGCCCGCTCTCCCGGCTCTCTGACAATTTTCTTAATGGTGATCAAGCCGTCGTAAACCTCGGGAACTTCATTTTCAAATAACCTCTCCAGAAAAATCGGCGAGGTTCTGGACAGGATGATTCTCGGATTGCCATTAATCATCTCTACTTTGTGAACAATGGCCCGGGTGCTGTCTCCTTTTCTGAAACGGTCTTTTGGGATCTGTTCTGATTTGGGGAGGATCAGTTCATTCCCTTCACCATCCATCAAAAGGGTTTCTCTTCCAAGAATCTGGTAGATTTCCGCGGTCACGATTTCGCCCACCAAATCCTCGTATTGTTGGAAGAGCAAATCTTTTTCTAAATCTTTGATCCTTTGAATAAGCGTCTGCCTTGCCATCATTACCGCTCTGCGGCCAAAATCCACCAGTTCAATCCGCTCGTAGGTTTCTTCACCAATTTCGAAATCCGGCTCAATTTTGCGAGCCTCACTCAAGCTGATCTTGTCATGGTCCCAGATGTCTTCAGAATCATCATCGACAATCTCCCTGATGCGTACGATCTCCAAATCGCCCTTATCGGCATTGATGATGACATCAAAGTTCTCATCCGTTTCGTATTTTTTTCGAATCATTGCCCTAAACACGTCTTCCAAGATCCGGATCATGGTAGGACGGTCTACATTTTTTGACCTCGCAAACTCTGCAAATGATTCTATTAGAACTTTAGCATCCATTGTTTTTATTTAAAAGAGACTAACACAATTGATTTCTTAATTTGCTCGAAAGCCAACCTCAATTCTTCCTCGGTGGCCTTCTTGCCTTTTTCTTTCTTTTTTACCGTTAGGGACACGCCTGCCTTATCCACATGGAGCAACTTGCCTTCCACCTCCGTGCCATCGGCTAGTGTTGCCTTTAAATTCCTCCCCAGGTTTTTTCTATACTGCCGCTCTGACATGAGTGGGTAATCCACCCCGGGAGAAGAAACTTCCAGCACGTAAGCCTGATCCAGTAAACCAACGGCTTCTATTTCTTCGCCAACGGCCCGGCTTACTAGGACGCAGGTATTGATGTTGAGCCCTGCATCGGCATCAATCAGTATCCTGATCCGCTGCTGGGCACCCTTCTCACCCACTTCAATATCCACGACAAAATGAGACTCATCCGGTAGATGCTTCTCTACAATCTCCTCTATTTTCTGCTTCAATTCCCCGATTGGTTGATTGACCATAACTTCAATGTTGATTAAAGCGCCGGTTCCGGTGCTTTAATCAATGATGAAGATAAGAACTCCATCTGATTTAATTTCAACTTTTTTTCTTATTTGTTTGGCCTTAAGCTGTTTATAAGAAACTAATCCTTGAACAAGGCCCTCCAAACGCCGCCTTTCAATATACCATAATGAAAGAGGGGACTGTGTGTCCCCTCTTGGTTCTAGGCTAATACAAGGCAAAGGTAATAAAATAATTTCTGTAAAAAAAGTAATAAAAGCGCTACAATTCTTCCATGCCTGTTACTTAATTTCTCTTTTGAAGAAAATAAGTAGTAGAAAGCCCGAAAAAGAGAGCTATTAAGGTCTTGACAAAAGGAGGAACTTCTGGACGTTATTTTCCTTTTGGTACATTAGAGCGTAAATTGCCAATGAATATGATAAATTTGCACCATGCAGTCAAAAGAACTAAAAATATATAACACCCTTTCCCGACAGAAAGAACTTTTTGAGCCCCTTACCCCTCCGTTTGTAGGCATGTACGTCTGTGGGCCAACCGTGTATGGAGATGCGCATCTCGGACATGGCAGGCCCGCCATTACCTTTGATATCGTGTACCGGTATTTGCTTTTTTTGGGTTACAAGGTCAGGTATGTCCGCAACATTACCGATGTAGGCCATTTGGAGGCCGATGCCGATGATGGTGAGGATAAAATTGCCAAAAAAGCCAAGCTAGAGCAGCTGGAGCCCATGGAAGTGGCGCAGAATTATACGGATTCCTATCATAGGGACATGGATGCACTGAATACTTTACGACCCAGTATTGAGCCTAGGGCTACTGGTCATATTCCAGAACAAATTCAACTGGTGGAGGATATTCTGAAGGAAGGTTTGGCCTACGTCGTGAATGGGAGTGTATACTTTGACGTACTCAAATACAACGAAGGGAGACATTACGGCAAGCTTTCGGGTCGGGTAGTGGAGGAACTGATGAGCGGGAGTCGTGAGTTGGATGGCCAAAGCGAGAAACGAAACCCCATTGATTTCGCCTTGTGGAAAAATGCATCTCCTGAGCATTTGATGAAATGGAATTCGCCTTGGGGCCTAGGTTTTCCTGGTTGGCACTTGGAATGTACTGCCATGAGTTCTAAATATTTGGGTAAGCAATTTGACATCCATGGGGGAGGAATGGACCTTTTGTTCCCCCACCATGAATGTGAAATAGCCCAAGGCAATGCCTGCAATCATGTAGATCCTGCAAAATACTGGATGCACAACAATATGATTACCATCAACGGGCAAAAGATGGGTAAGTCTTTGGGAAATTTTATCACCCTACAGCAGCTTTTTACCGGTGACCATCCTTTGCTGGAGCAGGCCTATACGCCGATGACGATCCGTTATTTTATTCTTACTGCCCACTACAGGTCCACGCTCGATTTTTCCAATTCAGCCCTACAGGCAGCACAAAAGGGCTATAAGAAAATTATAAACGGCCTCAGGATTGCCAAAAAGCTAGCCTATGTGCCCGATGAGCAGACTGCTGTGGATCCCCAACAGGTAGAGCAGGTAGAACAGAATATCCAAAATGCATTCCGGGCATTGTCGGATGACTTTAATACGGCCCAAGCTATTGGTTATCTATTTAACCTGCTCAAAAAAATCAACAGTATCTATACAGGTCAACTGGTTCCTGCCCATTTTGGTGAGGAGGCCTTTGGTGATTTGGTGAATAATTATATTGTTCTGGTAGAGGAAATCCTTGGTTTGAAAGAAGAACAGCCAGATAATTCTCTGGCCTTGTTGGACACCTTGTTGACTATTTACCAACAGGCCAAACAGGCGCGGGATTACGCCAAGGTAGACGAAATTAGGGGGGCCCTTAAGGATCTGGGTATCGTCGTCAAGGACATGAAAAACAAAATTGATTGGGCATATGAAGAGTAGAGGAATATGGGTTTTGGTCTTATTGGTGTGGATAACTGCCTGTGGACAGGGCTCGAATGAGGTTCAGGAAACTGTAGTGAAACAGGAATACAAGCCTGTGCCTCCCTTCAATGCGGATTCTGCCTATGCCTTTATTCAGAAACAAGTGGATTTCGGTCCGCGTGTTCCCAACACGCCAGAACACCGGGAGACAGGAGAATGGCTGCAGGAAAAACTGGCGTCATACGGCTTGGTGGTAACACCACAACAATTCTCGGCGAAGTCTTATGATGGAAAAGAGCTCCAACTGACCAACATCATCGCCTCTTTCCAGCCTGAGCTTAAGAAAAGGATTATCTTGGCCGCACATTGGGATACGAGAAGAATTGCAGATAAGGACAGCCAAAGAATCGATGAACCTATTGATGGTGCCAATGATGGCGGCAGCGGGGTCGCTGTATTGTTGGAAATCGCAAGGGCTATCAGCACGGCCGAAGAGCAGCTGAATGTCGGCATTGATATTATTCTATTTGACGGTGAAGATGACGGCAGGCCCCAATATGCCCCAGGGAGCGGAGACGATTCCCAGTGGTGGTGTCTGGGCTCACAGCACTGGTCCCGTACGCCTCATGAAGCCGGTTATACGGCCTTTTACGGGATTCTAGTGGACATGGTAGGGGCCCAAGGAGCGCGGTTCTTTAGAGAAGGGGTGTCCATGCAGTATGCCTCCAACATCGTCAATAAGGTTTGGCGACATGGGCATCACTTGGGCTACAGCGATTTCTTCCAGATGAGAGATTCGCATGCGATCACTGATGACCACATCCCCGTGAACGAAATCGCCCACATTCCCATGATCAATATCATTGATTATTCTCCAGACCGGGGTTTTGGACATTACCACCATACCCATATGGATAATATGGACATTATCGACAGGCACACGCTAAAGGTTGTCGGGGAGACGGTACTGTTTACAATTTATCAGGAGTAATCGTTAAGCGAAGATAAGCAACTTTAAGCCATAATAGTTGGATTTTTACAAAAGAAAAACATTGAAAGCAAAACAGGTAAAGGAGAAGTTTGAAGAGTTATTTGGCAACGATCCGCTGATTATCCGGTCGCCGGGAAGGATCAATTTAATCGGAGAACATACCGATTATAATAACGGCTTCGTGCTACCGGCAGCCATTGACAAGGAGATCTACTTTGCCTTTTCTAAGAATAACCAAGACCTCTGCAGGATTTTTTCCTATGATTACGACGAGATGCTTACTTTTCAGCTCCGCGATTTCGCCCCGGCACCAAAGGGCTGGATCAACTATATCATGGGCGTGGTGGCTCAGTTGCAGGCGGATGGACATCTCATAGGAGGTTTTGACTGCGTGTTTGGTGGAAATATTCCTATTGGAGCTGGGTTATCCTCTTCTGCGGCTTTAGAAAATGGGGTTTGTCTAGGGCTTTCCTCTATGTTTGAACTTGACCTGGACAAACTTACAATGGTTGAGTACAGTCAGAAAGCCGAACATGAATACGCAGGCGTGGCCTGCGGGATTATGGACCAGTTTGCCTCTATGATGGGCAAAGCAGGGCATGCTATCCGCTTGGACTGCCGAAGTATGGATTATGATTATTTTCCGCTTAATCTGGGTAATTATCAATTCATCTTGTGCGATACAAAAGTAGAGCATGCATTGGCTGATTCGGAATACAACCAGAGACGACAGGAGTGTGAATTGGGCGTTGCGGCTGTACAGAACCTATATTCTGGCATCAACAGCCTTCGTGATGTGACTTTTGAGATGTTGGATACAATAAGGGTGGAAGTTCCCCCTACGGTATATGAGCGATGCTGTTATGTCTTGGAGGAGAACGAGCGGTTGTTGGCCGGCTCACAACGTTTGGACAACGGGGACTTGGAGGGATTCGGACAATTGATGTACGCTTCCCACGACGGCTTGTCAAAAAATTATGAAGTAAGCTGTGCAGAATTGGATTTCCTGGTAGATTTTACCCGCGATCGGCAGGAAGTATTGGGTGCCAGGATGATGGGCGGAGGATTCGGAGGTTGTACCATCAACTTGGTAAAGAAAGATCGGATAGAACGATTTGAAGCCGAAATTACCGAGGCTTATCAAGACCAATTTAAACGTAAGCCGGAGATATACGAGTTGAATATCGTGGACGGAACGAGCGTATATGGTATATAAGCAGATCAGCTTCCCCGCAGATTATGCGGAGTACCGCGGAAGGTATCCGCACAGTCCGCGGCAGTAAGGGTCTTTAATCAGTTGATCGTTCAGGTTAGGAGCACTATTTCAGGGCTTTGATTTTTAGGTTTTTAAACTCAACTCCTTGTCCTTCGCTTTGCAATCCAATAAAGCCCTCCTTCAGAGGCTTGCCATCGATTTTGATGTTTGGATCGTAGCGGCTGGCTACCCCTCCGCCAATCTGGGGCTGAGTGTAGTGCAAGACGGTATCACCATTGATCAGGTGGGTCACTAGAGAATCTCCGTACACGATAAGTTCTGCGCTTACCCACTCATCCCATGCATAGGTAGCGGAAGATGAGTTGATACAGTGGCGGGGATCCATTTTCCCCTGATAAAAGACCTCCGTTCCTGGACTACACATGTTGCCGGTAGGCCGAGGATTGCCATCACCTGCATCTGCGAGCATCTGAAACTCGACGGATATCGGCCAGTCCTGTTCTACCAGGATCGTATGTGGATCCTGAGAGTGAAACATGATACCGCTGTTTCTGTAGGTGTAGTCAGGCGCATCATTTAGCCATTCTTCCGTAAAGCGATAGTCCCATTTCAAATGAAAGGAGGAGAACGGTTGCTCATAAAATAGATGCCCGTACCGCTCATTGAATTCAGGATAGTCCTGGTAGTTGACTTGAATGGCCCCGTCCACTACCCTAAAGGTGTTGGCAAAGTTGTCGCCCACCTCGTGGTGATGGATTTTGGGAATCCAGCCGTCCAAATTTTTTCCGTTGAATAGCATCATCCATTCATCTTCTTCTTTTTTTCCACCTACATTGCCAGTGCTGCAAGAGCTGATGAAAAAGCAGGTTGCCAATGCCAAAAGTAAAACTGTTTTTTTCATAGTGGGTTATTTTCTTTTTTTCTGGAACACCCGCACATAATCTACCTCGTATGTTCTAGGAAATGAGGTCCTTGAGGGATCACCCCCGTTGGAACCAATCGCCAAATTTAACAATAGGTAGTGTGGCTGGCGGAAGGGATTATATCCATCGGGATTTAAAGTATGACTTAGATCGACTTCATTTAGCAATTCATCATCCAGATAAAGCCTGATAAAATCCTCATCCCATTCCATCTTCCAAATATGGAACTTGTCTGCCCAATCTGGATCTTTTTTCAGGAATGTTGAAAAAGGGATTTTCGCCTCGTCCCAAGCTGCTCTTAAGCGCTCATGTGCCCATGCCGCATTGGCCAGGATGGTTGCTTCACCCACTACCTGATAATACTCCAGGATATCAATTTCCCCGTTGGCCGGCCAGCCTTTAGTCACTCCCAAGGTCCAGATGGCAGGCCACATGCCTAAAGAGGGATCTATCTTGGCCCTGATTTCAAATATACCATATTGGAAACTATGTTTTCCTCTGGTATGGATACTGGAGGACGTATATGCAGCCCATTCGGTATTTTTTCTCCAATCCTTGCTGTCGGGATCGTAAAATTCATTTTTCACGCGTTCCCTTCGGGCTTCTATTACCAGCAAACCGTCTTTAACCAATGCGTTGTCCGGCTGATACCATTGCAGCTCATTGTTCCTCACCAAGCCGTATTCATGGGACCAGTTACTGCTATCGGGTTTTCCGTCCCGGTCAAATTCCTCGTTCCAGATCAATTCATAACCTGCCGGTGCTACAGGTTTGTCGGCGGAAGGGGAATGCGTGGGATGGTTCTGAGAGTATACAGAGCCGTAAATGGTGGGACAGACCAATAGGAAGATAAATTCTTTATAGGTAATCATGTAAACAAGTGGTCATACAACTATTAGCCTCCGGTTAAATTGATTTTATTCCTCCGAAGGCGCCAAAGCACAAATTCTTGTGCAGGATCTCGACTTGATCAAAACCTACCTGCTTCATCAGTTCCAGTTGGTAAGTGATCGACCTGGGAGAATCTTCTTTAGCTATATAGGCTTCCACGTTGGTGCGGTATTCTTTTCCCCCCATCTTTTCCAAAAACTCACCATACTTCTCCTCAATATAGGTATTGAGCGACGTTGTATCCTGCGCTACTAGATCAGAAATCATAAAGCAACCACCAGGCTTGAGGAGCTTATACAATTTATTAAAGACCTGTAGCCAATCGTCATCGTCCCGCAAATGATGTAACACGGCCCCTGCCAAGATAATGTCAAAATGGTTTTCCTCCAACGCTACCTCCCGGATATCCCCCTGAAGAATGGTCACTTCCCCATCGGTCTGTTGCGATACCCTTTCGATAGCTCTGTCTAGCATCGGCCTGCTTAAATCCACCATCGTGCAATGTAGACCTGGCAGTTTGCTCAACATCATTAAGGTATAATTCCCAGCACCAGCGCCCACATCGAGGAGATTCACAGCATGAGGCACGATCCTCTTGGCCGCTTCCGTTATGAGTTCGAGGGAAATCTTTGCGTCAATAGTAGTAAGCTGCCCTGTATCCAGATTGGAAAAGCGCTCAACGTCGCGGTCAAACCGATCTCTGATCTCTTCTATGGTGAACTTGTTCATTGCTAGCAGGATTTGGCCGTTTTTTAGAAAAGGTTTATAAAAGTATGTGAAAAATTTCAAGATAGCTATGAAAAGATCAAAGCCGTAGAGCGTCTATTATTTTAAGAATCACAAAAAAAAGGCGTGGAGAATTTTTCTCCACGCCTTAGGATCATTATGGTCATGTTAGTTATTTCCCCTTCTTGAGCCATTGGCCGGATTGGTCCGGCTGGCTGGTGCTGGGCTGGCTGATCTGGAAGAAGGAGCTACCGTAGTAGACCTACGCGTAGGAGTGGTACTCCTGATCACCTCCCTGTTGGAAGGCTCAACGCTTCTTCTCGAGTTGGGCGAAACGGCCTCTCTTCCTCTAAGATCATTTGTCCTGTTTCTCACCGCCTTTCGGTTTTGTTCCGGCACCACGATCACCCGGTTGTGAATTACCGGCCTGTTGTAATAAGGATATGCGTGGTAATAACTTGGATATCCATAGTAATACATATCATCATAGTATCCATAGGGTCCCGATCCGCTAACGACTGACCCAGTGCTCGAACAAGAGCTCAATAGGCCGACACCTAGACCAACTACTAATATATTTAATAACCTCTTCATCTCTACCTCCTTGTTTGCTTTTCTCTATAGCATATAGGGAAAACCATGCCAAGGGTAAGAAAGTGTCATTTTGTCCTTCTTTTAAGAAATATTAGGATTTTTAATAGATACTAGCGGGTGAGAAATGCGGAAAATTTCAACAGAACGAAAAAAGGTATCCGTGTGAGATACCTTCGATTATAATTTTTTTGGATTAGGTAATCAAAATCAACACCAACAGGATGATGATAATAGCGCCGACCGAGAGATAGATCCCTCCGCCGTTCTGTTTGGCTTCTTTTTTCAGCTCCTTCAGTTCTACCTTTACTTCTTTTAGCTCATTTTTAGACATTTCGCTAAAATCCATGGCTTTGATCTCACCTAACCGCGTTTGGATTTCTTCCAATCGTAACTGCTGTTCAGCGGTTAGTTCCGGCTTTTCCTTTTTCTCTTCTTTGGCCACTGCTACCGGCGCAACAGCGGTAAACAAAAAGATAAACGATAAAAAGTAAGCTATTTTCTTCATAATCTTAGTGTTTTAATTAATGATGAACGGGTGTGGAAAAGATACTTCATACGAAAATCAAAATCATCAAAAACCAGACCAGTCGACGCTACACGGGGTTTCTATAATTTCGACTGACCCCCGTTCTTTTCGTTGATTATTCGTAATTTAGCCGTTCTTCCAACCCCGGCAAATTTAATCAAAAGCTTAAACAATACATCAATATGTCTACCCAAGGTGAAAAGAAATTGTTTCTACTTGATGCTATGGCGCTGATTTACAGGGCTCATTTTGCATTTAGCAAAAACCCCAGAATCAACAGCAAAGGGCTGAACACCGGCATCATGTTGGGTTTTACCAATACTTTATTAGAAGTGTTGGAGAAGGAAAAGCCCAGCCACATTGCCGTGGCTTTTGACACTGCTGCCCCCACCTTTAGGCATGAACAATTCGAAACCTACAAAGCCAACCGACAGGCACAGCCTGAGGATATAGAAGTCGGTATCCCGTGGATCAAACAGATCATATCTGCGTTCAACATTCCTATCCTGGAAATCGACGGCTATGAGGCTGACGACATTATTGGCACCATTGCGAAAAAAGCCGAATACAAGGAGTTCAACGTCTATATGATGACGCCCGATAAAGATTTTGGTCAATTGGTGGAAGAACATATCTTTCTTTACAAGCCAGCCTATATGGGCAACCAAGTGGATGTCATGGGGCCAAAGGAGGTTTGTGAAAAATGGGGTATCAGCGATCCCGATCAGGTAAGGGATATATTGGGACTTATGGGCGACGCGGTGGATAATATTCCGGGCATCCCCGGCATTGGCGCTAAGACCGCCACTAAGCTCTTAAATGAGTTTGGCACCATAGAAGAACTGCTTAAAAATACAGACAAACTGAAAGGCAAGCAGCGGGAGAACGTGGAAACCTACGGTTCGCAGGGTCTTCTCTCCAAGGAGCTGGCTACCATTATGCAAGACGTGCCAATAGAATTTAACCCTGAGCAGTATGAATACAAGGGACCCGACGCGGAAAAGCTGAAAGCTTTATTTGCCGAATTGGAGTTTAGAACGCTCACACAGCGGGTCTTCAAAGAAAATATTCAAAAACCAAAAGTTGCGGTGAGTGAGCAGTTGGGTTTGTTTACAGGCCAAGAGGCTGAGGTGGAGTTGGAAGTGCCTGAGGAAGAGACCTCACCGATTGCCGTTCCTGACCAGTTAGACAATCTCCTAAACAGTGTGCATGATTATCATTGCATCGAAGGGGAGGAGGCCATTCGTGAATTGGTTGCGTATCTGGAGATTCAGGATGAATTCTGTTTTGATACCGAAACCAGTTCTGTCAATGCCAACGAAGCTGAACTGGTAGGGATGTCTTTTGCTTACGTAGAAGGGGAGGCCTTTTATGTACCGGTTCCATCGGATCCTGTTCAAGCACAAAAGATAGTTGAGCATTTTCGGGCTGTTTTCGAGAACCCAGCGATCACCAAAATCGGTCACAATATCAAATATGATCTCCTGGTGTTGAAAAACTATGGAGTAGAAGTACGGGGCAAAGTGTTTTGCACGATGCTGGCCCATTATCTGATTGCACCGGAAGGAAGGCACTCGATGGATTGGCTTGCCCAGCAGTACCTGAACTATGATCCTGTTCCCATTGAAAACCTGATCGGGAAGAAAGGCAAAAATCAAGGTAACATGCGGGATATGCTTGTTGCAGATGTGGTAGACTATGCTTCCGAAGATGCTGACATCACCTTACGTCTAAAGAAAAAGCTCGAGCCAGAGCTTCAAAAAGACCATTTGGAGAGACTTTTTTTAGAAGTTGAAACGCCCCTTATTCCCGTTCTTGCCGCCATGGAGTTTGAAGGTATAAGGATCGACACCGCGAGCTTGTTGGAGATGTCGGCGGATCTCGAAAATGTAGGGAAGGAAATAGAACAAAGGGTTTATGAATTGGCCGGTGAACAATTTAATCTAGCTTCACCAAAGCAATTGGGCGAAATACTCTTCAACAAGCTAAACCTACTGCCGAACGCCAAGAAAACAAAAACAGGTCAATACGCTACCGGTGAAGAAGTTCTGTCAAAGCTGGCCATGGAGCATGAGATTGCCCAAGCCATCCTCGACCATAGGCAGGTGGTCAAGTTAAAATCCACCTATGTGGACGCCTTGCCCTCCCTAATTAATCCTAAGACCGGAAGGGTTCACACCTCTTACAACCAAGCCGTGGCAGCTACTGGACGGTTGTCTTCTACCAACCCAAACCTGCAAAATATTCCGATCCGCACCGAAAGAGGACGGGAAATCAGGAAGGCATTTGTACCAAGGGATGAAAATTACCGCATCTTGGCAGCGGATTATTCCCAGATCGAACTTCGGATCATGGCTTCTTTTTCCAAAGATCAATCCATGATTGAAGCCTTCAGAAAGGGACGCGATATCCACGCAACCACTGCCTCCAAAATCTTCCAAGTACCACTGGACGGCGTTAC
>Ga0079224_100011246_pt1 | contig 12316 bp, 12 predicted proteins | sample Stecom2015_FD_80414 | JGI IMG/M metagenome (GOLD analysis project Ga0079224, IMG submission 80414) | Agricultural soil microbial communities from Utah to study Nitrogen management - Steer compost 2015 | ecosystem: Environmental > Terrestrial > Soil > Agricultural land | place: USA: Utah... | reverse complement strand
TTCTCGATGAAGTCGTACAGGGGTACGGTTGAGTTGGTGCTCACGACTGGAATCGAACCAGCGACCTCCTCCTTACCAAGGAGGTGCTCTACCGACTGAGCTACGTGAGCGGATCTTTTCCAGGCAGGCGGTCGTCGCGGCATCAATGGAGCGGGAGACGGGAATCGAACCCGCACCATCAGCTTGGAAGGCTGAGGTTCTACCATTGAACTACTCCCGCGCCGGACACGCCTGCTTGGGTGCTGCTACCGGAGGCTGGTAAGGCATCCGGGGTGTTGCTGGTGGAGGGAGGTGGATTCGAACCACCGAAGGCGTAAGCCAGCAGATTTACAGTCTGCCCCCGTTGGCCGCTTGGGTATCCCTCCAGCGAGCCCGCAATTCTGGCGATGGCCGCGGGCGAAGTCAATGCCTTTTTCACACATTGAAGCGGAAGTGCAGGATATCGCCCTCCTGCACGCGGTACTCCTTGCCTTCCAGCCGCAGCCGGCCGGCCTCGCGCGCACCCGATTCACCTCGGTACTGGATGAAATCGTCATAGGCGATGGTTTCCGCGCGGATGAACCCCTTCTCGAAATCGGTGTGGATCACCGCGGCGGCCTGTGGCGCGGTCGCGCCCGCCTTCACCGTCCAGGCCCGGACCTCCTTGACCCCTGCAGTGAAGTAGGTCTGCAGGCCAAGCAAACGGTAGGCGGCGCGGATCACCCGGTTCAACCCCGGTTCCTCCAGCCCGAGGTCGGCAAGGAAGGCGTCGCGATCCTCGTCCTCGAGCTGGCTCAGCTCTTCTTCGATGGCCGCCGACACCGGCACCACCTCGGCGCCCTCGCCCTCCGCCCGCCGCCGCACTGCGTCCAGGTGCGGATTGTCGTCGAACCCGTCCTCGAGCACGTTGGCGACGTACATCACCGGCTTGGCGGTGAGCAGGAACAGGTCACGGATGGAGGCCGCGTCGTCGTCCGACAGCTTCAGCTCGCGGACCGGGCGGCCGTCGGACAGGCCGTCGCGGACGCGACCGAGCACCTCGACCCTCACCCTGGCCTCCTTGTCCCCGGACTTGGCGTTGCGCTCTGCGCGCTGCAGCGCGCGCTCGACCGAATCCAGGTCGGCCAGCGCCAGCTCGGTGTCGATCGTCTCGATGTCGGAGATCGGATCGACCCGGCCGGCGACGTGGACAATGTCGTCGTTCTCGAAGCAGCGCACCACGTGGCAGATCGCATCGACCTCGCGGATGTGGGCGAGGAACTTGTTGCCCAGCCCTTCGCCACCGGCGGCGCCGGCGACCAGCCCGGCGATGTCGACGAACTCCACCGCGGTCGGGATGACCTTCTGCGGGTTGATGATCCCGGCGAGCGCGTTCAGCCGCGGATCCGGCACCGGCACGACGCCGACATTGGGCTCGATGGTGCAGAAGGGGAAGTTGGCCGCGGCGATGCCCGCCTTGGTCAACGCATTGAAGAGGGTCGACTTGCCGACGTTCGGCAGGCCGACGATGCCGCACTTGATGCCCATCAGTTCTTGCCCGTATGGAGGCGCTTCATGGCCTCGTTGAAGTCACCGTCGATCGCCAGCGGGAGCACGTCCAGGGCGTCGTCGATAGCGCGGTGGATCAGGGCCTCGTCCCCAGCGGACGGCCGGCCAAGCACCCAGGGAGTCACCAGGTCCTTGTGCCCCGGGTGGCCGATGCCGACCCGCAGGCGGTGGAAGCGTCCATGCCCAAGCAGGCGCATGGTGTCCCGCAGGCCGTTCTGACCGCCGTGGCCGCCGTCGAACTTCAGCCGTGCCGTGCCGGCCGGCAGGTCGAGCTCGTCATGTGCGAGCAGCACCTGCGCAGGCTCGATCTTCCAGTAACGCAAGGCCGCGGCTACCGACTTGCCGGACAGGTTCATGAAAGTGGCCGGCTTGAGCAGCCGGAGGGTGGTGCCGCCGACACTGGCCTGCGCCGACTCGCCGAACAGCCGGGAATCCACCTTGAAGCGCACCCCGAGCGTGTTCGCCAGGGCGTCGACAAACCAGAACCCGGCATTGTGCCGGGTCCTGTCGTACTGGGGGCCGGGGTTGCCCAGCCCCACTATCAGGCGCAGACCGTCGTTGCCGGTCACTCGCCGCTGGACTCCTCGCCCTCGGCGGCCTCGCCCTCGCCTTCCTCGTCGGCGCCGCCGGTGCGGCCCTTTCGGGCGACGACCACGGCGATGTCCTGGTCGGGACCCAGCGCCAGGCTCGGGATCTCGACGCCCTCGGGCAGCTGCACCTGGGACAGGTGGATGGTGTCACCCAGGTCCAGGTTGGCCAGGTCGACCACGATGTTTTCCGGCAGGTCCTTCGGCAGGCAGCTGACCTCGACCTGGTTCAGCTCCTTCATCACGATCACGTCTGCGTTCTTGCCGGCCGGCGAGATCTCCTCGTTGATGAAGTGCAGCGGGACCGAGGCGCGCAGGACCTGCTTCTGGTCGATGCGCTGGAAGTCCAGGTGCATGATCACCTGCTTGTACGGATGGCGCTGGATGTCGCGCAGGATCACGCTCTCGACCTTGCCGTCGACATCCAGGCTGAGGATCGACGAGTAGAACCACTCGTTCTGCTGCGCCAGCCAGATCTTCTCCTGGTCCAGCTGGATCAGCTGCGGCTCGGCCTTGCCGCCGTAAACGATGCCGGGAAGGGCCCCGTCGCGACGCAGGCGGCGGCTCGCACCCTTACCCTCGACGCTGCGGCCAGTGGCCTTGATGGTTTGTTCGGACATGTTGGTTTGCTCGTTGGGTACAGCGTTGCACCGCCTCGCGGCGGCATGGATGGCTCGCCCGCGACCAGGCGAGCCGGAAACGGTCATCAGTCGACGTAGAGCGAGCTGACCGATTCACCGAAGGCGATCCGGCGGATCGTCTCGGCCAGCAGCTCGGCCACGCTCAGCTGGCGCACCCGGCCGCACTCGCGCGCGGCCTGGCTGAGCGGGATGGTGTCGGTGACCACCAGCTCGTCCAGCTGGGAGCCACTGATGTTGCTGATGGCGGCGCCCGACAGCACCGGGTGGGTGCAGTAGGCGACGACCTTGTTGGCGCCGTTGGCCTTCAACGCCGCTGCCGCGGCGCACAGCGTCCCGGCGGTGTCGACGATGTCGTCGACCAGCACGCAGGTCTTGCCGTCCACGTCACCGATGATGTTCATCACCGTGGCGACGTTCGCGCGCGGACGCCGCTTGTCGATGATCGCCAGGTCGGCATCGTCGAGCCGCTTGGCGATTGCCCGGGCGCGGACCACGCCGCCCACGTCGGGGCTGACCACGACCATGTTGTCGGTGCCGTGCGCGCGCCAGATGTCGGCCAGCAGCAGGGGCGAGGCGTAGACGTTGTCGACCGGGATATCGAAGAAGCCCTGGATCTGGTCGGCGTGCAGGTCGATGGTCAGCACCCGGTCACAACCGACCGCGCTGAACATGCTGGCCGCCACCTTGGCGGTGATCGCCACCCGCGACGAACGCGGCCGGCGGTCCTGCCGGGCGTAGCCGAAGTACGGCACCACCGCGGTCACGCTGGCCACCGAGGCACGCTTGAGGGCATCGATCAGCACCAGCAGCTCGACCAGGTTCTCCGCGCTGGGTGCGCAGGTCGGCTGGATGACGAACACCTCCTGGCGGCGGACGTTCTCCTCGATTTCGACCTGGACCTCGCCATCGGAGAAACGGCTCACCAGGGCCTTGCCCAGGCGCACGCCCAGCTCGCGGCCCACGGCTTCGGCCAGGGGCCGGTTGGCGTTGCCACTGAATACAAGGAGGTTGCGGTCGGTGTGCATGGTCGGCTGACTGATTTGGCAGGGGCGGCAGGATTCGAACCTGCGAATGCCGGGATCAAAACCCGGTGCCTTAGGCCACTTGGCGACGCCCCTTCGACGTCAGGCCGGCACCTGGAGGCCAGGAGCCGGGAAACCTCGTGCTTCGAGTACGTCGAGCAACGGCGAGCGCGGCACTCCGGCCGCCACCCAGGCGTTCATCCCGGGCGGCACCTGCGCCAGCGCAGCCTCGGCGTCCGCGCGCGTCGCGAACTCCACGAAGCAGCCGCTGCCGGTACCGGTCAACCGGGCCGTGCCGAAGCGCGCAAGGGCCGCGAAGGCCGCCTCGACGACCGGTTCGCGCCCGCGCAGCACCGGCTCGAATGCATTCCCGAGCGGCGGTCCCGAAGCGAAGTCCGGTATTGTCACGGGCGGGGCATCGCGCGTCAATTCAGGCGCCTGGAACAGGCTGGCGGTGTTCACCGCGACGCCGGGATCGGCAAGCAGATACCAGCGTGGTGGCAACTCCAGCGGGCGCAGGCGCTCCCCGACCCCTTCGGCCCAGGCATTCGCTCCGTGCACGAACACCGGCACGTCGGCGCCGAGCTGCAACCCCAGCTCGGCCAGCCTGGAGACCCCGAGGCCGGTGTCCCACAGCGCGTCCAGCACGAGCAGCACCGTAGCGGCATCCGAGGAGCCGCCGCCGAACCCGCCACCGGCCGGGATCCTCTTGTCGATGCGCAGGTCGGCACCGAGCCGGATCCCGGAAGCCTGCTGCAGCGCGCGCGCGGCACGCACCGCCAGGTCCTGCTCGGGCGCGACCCCCGGGGCGCTGCCGCCGTGGCGCTCGATCCGGCCGTCATCCCGGACGCGCACATGGACGGTGTCGCCCCAGTCGAGCAACCGGAACACGGTCTGCAGCAGGTGGTAGCCATCGGCCCGCCGCCCCGGGATGCGCAGGAACAGGTTCAGCTTGGCCGGGGCCGGCCAGGCACTCCAGTCCGCTTCGGGCAGGCTCATTGCTCCACGCCCGACCATTCGTCGATCACCAGCCTCACCCGCGCCTCGCCGCGGGTGGCCTGGACCCGGGACGGCAGCGCGGGCGGAACGCCGGCACCGGGCGGCCAGTCGTATTCGATGCGCCAGCCATCCTGCTCGATGTACAACGGCAACCCGGCCTCACCGGCATAGCCGATCCGCGCCGGGCCCAGCCCGGGCGCCCGCAGCCCGCGCATCCACGCGGGCAGTGCGCGCAGCGGCACGTCCCAGCCTGTCGCCTCGAGCAACAACAGTTGCGCGTCATGTCCGCGGCGCGGCCCGCCTTCCACGCCCTCCAGCAGGGCGTGCGCGGGGCCGCCGCCCAGCCGCCAGCTCTGGCGGGTCACCGGCGCGCTGACGGACACCTCGAACGCGTCGCCGTCCTGGCGCCACTCCAGCCGACCGCTGCCGCCGCGGCCCGCGTTCGACACGGCGATGCGACCGCTCAATGCCCAGCCGGTATCCGCCCGCAGGCGCTGCTCACGGTCCTGCTGGGCGATCTCGAACCGGTCCAGCAGCGCCGGGTCGACCACGACATGCGGACGCGGCGGCGCCGTCGCGCAGCCGCCCAGCAGGGCCGCCGCCAGCAGGGCAGCGGCTGGGACTCTCGGGTTCATGCGCCGGTCTTCTCCAGGGCCCGTTGCAGCGAGCGGTTCTCGGGATCGATGTCGCGCGCCTGGTCGAACCAGCGCCGCGCTTCGTTGCGGCGGCCGAGCACCCACAGCACTTCGGCCACGTGCGCGGCGATCTCCGCGTCCTTTTGCAGCGAATAGGCGCGGCGCAACTCGACCAAGGCCTCTTCATGGCGGCCCAGCCGGTGCAGCACCCAGCCGTAACTGTCGATGATCGCGGCATTGTCGGGCTCCGCCGCCCGGGCACGGTTGATCAGTTCCAGCGCTTCCTGGTGGCGATCGGTGCGGTCGGTCAGGGTGTAGCCAAGTGCGTTGAGGGCGGCGACCGACTCGGGTTCGATCACCAGGATCCGCCTCAGGTCGGCCTCGGCCCGCGCGATGTCATCGCGCCGTTCCCACGACAGTGCGCGGGCGTACAGGAGTTCCAGTTCATCCGGGAAGGCGGCAAGGCCACGGGCATAGGCGTCGGACTCCGCCTCCAGGTCGCCGTCCTCGGCGTGCAGCGCCGCTTCCATCAGGTACGCATCGCGGCGCACATCCTCGGGTGCGTCGGGATCGGACTGCAGCTCGTGCAGCTGTGTCGCGGCCTCCGCTCCCCGGCCCAGGCCATGCAGGACGCTGGTGATGCGCAACCGTGCGGTCCAGCGCTGCGGCCCGCCGGGGACGCCCCGGTACCACTCCAGGGCCTCCTCGTCGTGCTCCAGGTACTCGGCGATCTGCCCCAGCAGCACCCGCCGCCGCGGATCGGGTTCGGCAGCCCCCTCGCGCAACTCGGCGTACAGCGCGCCCAGCGCCTCCTTGTCCTCCGCGCGCGCCAGCAGCGAGGCGCGCAGCGCATAGCTGCGCTCGTCCTGGGGACCGCGACCCAGGATCGCGGCCGCCGCCCGCGGCTCGCCCAGCGCGTCGTACTCGAACGCCACCGCCAGCCGCAGTTCGGCATCCTCGGACGTGGCCGCCTCCATCTGTGCCAGCACCCGGCGAGCGTCGTCATGGCGCCCGGACTGCCGCAGCTGGCTCGCGTGCAGCAGCGCCACCCGGGGCTCATGCGGGAACCGCCGCACTACCTCGGCCACGATGCGTTCGGCCAGCTCCTGCTGTTCCAGCCGCTGGGCCAGCCCGCCGAACGCGAGCCACGCCTGCAGGACCGCCGGGATCCGGTCCTGGCGTACCAGTTGCGCCAGCAGCCCGGCCGAGCGTTCCGGGTCGGCCGAGGCAAGGACGCCCAGGGCGCGCCGCCACCCGGCATCACCGGGCGAGTCCAGCAGGGCATTGAGATAGCGCAATGCCGCCCGCTGTCGGCCACTGCGCAGCGCGACCGTCGCTTCCGCCGCCATGAGGTCGATGCCGCCCTCCCCGTGGCCCCGCCACAGGTCCAGGGCTTCGCCCGCGAGCTGGTCGTCGCGGGCCAGCAATGCGATGGCAGTGGCACGCCGCGCCAGGTCCAGGTCACCGGTCAGGCGGGCCGCCTCGAGGTAGCCGCGCCCGGCCTCGTCCAGGCGTCCGGACTGCAATGCGAACTCGGCCGCCAGCAACGGTTGCAGTGCCTCGGCCACCACGTCCGCCGGGGCCGGCGGCCGCGCCCCGGCCGCGCCGGGCAGCACCAGAGCCAGCCCCAGCACGGCGCGGAGCATGAACAACCGGGCGACCCTGGCCCGCCGGGTGAACGGGACCGGCCGTGCGACCGGTAGAATGTCGGCTTTCATCGCGCGCAGCTTAGCGCAAGGACCCTGGCCGGCTGGTGCCGGCCCCGTCACGCATGAACCTGCTTGTCCTCGGCCTCAATCACCAGTCCGCGCCGGTCAGCCTGCGAGAGCGGGTCGCGTTCCCGGCCGCGGTGCTGCCGCAGGCGCTGGCGGAGCTCCGCGGCCTGCCCGGGGTGAGCGAGGCGGCGGTGTTGTCGACCTGCAACCGGACCGAGGTCTACGCCGTCGCCGGGGATGGCGGCCAGGCGGCAGCCGACTGGCTTGCCGGGTATGCCGGCGGGGACGGCGTGGGACTCGGGGACTACCTGTACCGCCATGTCGATGCCGAGGCCGTGCGCCACCTGTTCCGCGTTGCAACCGGGCTCGACTCGCTGGTGCTGGGCGAACCACAGATCCTCGGCCAGGTGAAGCAGGCCTGGGCGGGCGCCCGCGACGCCGGAAGCCTGGGTGGGCAGCTGGACCGCCTGTTCCAGCATGCCTTCACCACCGCAAAGCGCGCCCGCACCGATACCCACATCGGCGCCAACCCGGTGTCCGTGGCTTCCGCGGCCGTGCGCCTGGCGCAGGAGTCGTTCGCCTCGATGGAGGACTCGACCGTCCTGCTGGTCGGGGCCGGCGAAACGATCGAGCTGGCCGCCCGCCACCTGGTGCAGGCCCGGGTCAAGCGGTTGCTGGTCGCCAACCGTACCCTCGCCCACGCACAGGAGCTGGCCAGCAGGCACCGTGGCTTCGCCTTGCCCCTGGCAGAGCTGGGCCAGCACCTGGCCGAGGCCGACGTCGTGATCTCCGCCACTGCCGCGCGCGAGCCGGTGCTGCACGCCGGCCAGTTCGCCCAGGCCTTGGTGCAGCGCCGGCACCGCCCGATGCTGGTCCTCGACCTGGCCGTGCCACGCGACGTCGCACCCGGCGTCGGGGAGCTGGATGACGTCTACCTGTACACCGTCGATGACCTGGAACGCTCGGTGGAGGACAACCGCCGCGGCCGCCGCGAGGCCGCCGAGGCCGCCGAGGCCATCATCGGCCTGCAGGTCGCCCGGTTCATGGAGGGCATGGCAGTGCGGGCCGGCAGCGCGCCGCTGCGTGCGTTGCGGGCGCACGGCGAAGCGGCCCGCGACGAGGCCCTGGCCCGCGCCCGCTCGCGGCTGGCGGCCGGCGAGGCCCCTGAGCAGGTCCTGGGCCAGCTTGCGCACGCCCTGACCAACCGGCTGCTCCACGCCCCCACCGTGGCCTTGCGCGAGGCGGCGGCGACCGGCGACGCTGAACTGGCGCGCGCCGTGCGGCGGTTGTTCATCGCCGATGCCCGGGACAGCGAAAGCGCCTGAGTGGCGCCGGGCGTCTACCATTGCGGTCCCTCCGACCGCACCTGATGGAATGAATCCGAACCTGCGACGCAAGCTCGAGGCCCTCGCCGAACGCCGCGACGAACTCGAGCGCCTGCTCGCCGAGCCGGAGGTCATCGGCGATGCCACCCGGTTCCGCCAGCTCTCGCGCGAGTTCTCCCAGCTCGAACCGCTGGCCGCGGCGCTGGCGGCGGAGGCCGCCGCCCGGGCCGACCTGGCAGCGGCCGAAGCCATGCGCGGCGACCCGGAGCTGCGCGAGCTGGCCGAGGAAGAGATCCTCGCCGCCAACGCGCGGTTGCAGGCACTCGACGACGAACTGCTCGCCCACCTGGTGCCCAAGGATCCGCGCGACGAGGGCGACCTGTACCTGGAGGTGCGCGCGGGCACCGGCGGCGACGAAGCCGCGATCTTCGCCGGCGACCTGTTCCGCATGTACTCGCGCTATGCCGAGCGCCAGGGCTGGCGGGTCGAGGTCGAGTCGGCAAACCCGGGCGAGCACGGCGGGTTCAGGGAAGTCATCGCCCGGATCGAGGGCCGGGGCGCCTACTCGCGGCTGAAGTTCGAATCCGGCACCCACCGCGTCCAGCGCGTACCGGAAACCGAATCACAGGGGCGGATCCACACCTCGGCGGCGACCGTCGCCATCATCGCGGTGGAGCCAGAGGGCGAGCCGGTCGAAATCAACCCGGCCGACCTCAAGGTCGACACCTTCCGTTCCTCCGGTGCCGGTGGCCAGCACGTCAACAAGACCGACTCGGCGATCCGGATCACCCACGTGCCCTCCGGGCTGGTGGTGGAGAGCCAGACCGAGCGCAGCCAGCACGCCAACCGCGACAAGGCAATGAAGCGCCTGGCGGCGATGCTGGCCGAACAGCAGGCGGCCAAGGCCGCGGCGGCGGTGGCCGCCGACCGCAAGCTGCAGGTGGGCTCGGGCGACCGCAGCCAGCGCATCCGCACCTACAACTATCCCCAAGGCCGCATCACCGACCACCGGATCGAGGGCCTGACCCTCTATGACCTGCCGAACGTGCTCGAGGGCGAGCTCGACGCGCTGGTCGGCCGGCTCCAGGCCGAACACCAGGCCGACGAGCTGGCGCGGCTGACCGGCGAAGGCTGAGCAGGCGTGGCGAACACTCCGGATCCACGCTGGCAGGCCCGCGAGCAGGTTCGTCGCCATCCCGGGCACCCCCTGGCCTGGGTCATGCTGGCGGAAGCCGAGCTCGATGCCGGCGACTCCCGTGCCGGCGAGGCGGCAAGCCGGCGCGCCCTCGCCCTCGCTCCCGGTCATCCCGAGGCGCTGGCCCGGCTCGGCCGCGCGCAGTGGATGCAGGGGCGGCATGGCGACGCGGCCAGCAGCCTGCGTGCAGCGGCGGCGGCGGCCCCCGGGCATCCCGGGATCGCACTGTGGCTGGGCCACGCGCTCGAAGACGCGGGTGAGCCGGAAGCCGCAGCGCGCGCCTACGCCCGTGCCCATGCCCTGGCACCCGGCGAGCCGCGAATCGCCGCCCACCTGCTGGCATGGCGCCGGCGGTTGGCCGACTGGACGGGAGTGGACGTCCTCTCCGCCCAGGTGCGGGCCGCGGTACGCGGTGGCCAGACCGCGGTGGAGCCGTTCGCCTTCCTGGCCGAAGACGCCAGTGCCAGCGAGCAGCTGCAGTGCGCGCGTGGCTGGGCCGCGGGCCTCGCCCGTGCGGTGCGGCCACTGCCCCCCGCCCCGCGGCGTGCGCCGGGCGCTGGCCGGTTGCGGCTGGGGTTCCTGTCGAACGGCTTCGGCGCGCACCCGACCGGCCTGCTGGTGGTGGCGATGCTGGAGGCGATCGCCGCTGCGGACGGCGCCGAAGCACACCTGTTTGCGCTCAACGCCGACGATGGAAGCACCGTGCGGCAACGGCTCGCCGCGGCCACCCGGCTGCATGGACTGGCCGGTCGGGACGATGGCCAGGTCGCGACCGCGATCCGCCGCGCCGGGGTCGACGTGCTGTTCGACCTTCGCGGTTGGGGCGGCGGCGGCCGGCCCCAGGTGCTGGCCATGCGGCCAGCGCCGGTGCAAGTGAACTGGCTGGCCTATCCCGGCACGTCCGGTGCGCCCTGGATCGACTACGTGCTGGCGGATGCCTTCGTACTGCCGGACGCGGTGGCGGCGCACTTCAGCGAGGAACCGGTGCGCCTGCCACGCTGCTTCCAGCCATCCGACACCACACGGAAGCTTGCTCCGCCCCCGGCACGCGAGGCGTGCGGCCTGCCGGTCGAAGGGACGGTGTTCTGTTGCTTCAACAACAGCTACAAGCTGAACCGGCGCAGCATGGAACGTGCGTTCCGGATCCTGCGGGGCGTGCCGGGCAGCGTGCTGTGGCTGCTTTCCGGCCCGGGCAACGCCGACTCCCGCCTGCGCGCCCGGGCCGGCGAGAGCGGCATCAACCCGGAGCGGCTGGTGTTCATGGAAAAGCAGCCACACCCCGGCTATCTGTCCCGCCTCCAGCGCGCCGACCTGTTCCTGGACACCCATCCGTACAACGCCCACACCACTGCATCGGACGCGCTGTGGGCCGCCTGCCCGGTCCTCACCACTCCCGGGGCGACCTTCGCCTCCCGGGTCGCCGGCAGCCTCAACCACCACCTCGGAATGCCGGAGATGAACGCGGCCGACGACGAGGCGTTCGTACAGCGCGGCATCGCCCTGGGCAACGACCCGCAGGCGCTGCAGGCAGTGCGCGCGCGCCTGGCCGAGCGGCGTCGCGAAAGCGGCCTGTTCGACATGCCCGCCTTCGCCAACGATTTCCTCGACGCGGCAGCCCGGATGGCGGGGCGCACCCTCGCCGGGTCAGAGCACCGAGAACCCTGAACCCGCCTCGCCCGGATCGGCATCGACACGTTCCAGCGCGTCGACGCGCGCACGGTCCGGGCCGCGCCTCAGCCAGGCGGCCAGCTCATCGATCGCCGCCGGCTCGCCTGCGACCAGCACTTCAACGCCCCCGTCCGGCAGGTTCCGGGCAAACCCGCGCAAGCCCAGCCGCAATGCCTGGTCACGAGTGGAGGCACGGAAGAACACGCCCTGTACCCGGCCTTCGACAAGGAAGCGTGCGGCAGCGCTCATGTGCCCTCTCCCGCCACCCCGGCCGGCTCGCCCGGCAGCGGCCCGCCGGCATCGGCGATCGCCTGCTCCAGCGAGGCCGCCGTCACCGGGCCGAGGAACTCTCCCGCCAACCGGCCATCGGGGGCGATCAGCCAGGTCATCGGCAACCCGCCGGGGACGGGAAAGTCGGCTGGCGGCGCCCGCGTGTCGACGATTGCAATCGGGTACGTGACCGGGTGGCGCTCGAGGAAGTCGCGCATTGCATCCGGCTCGATGTCCTCATAGGCCAGCCCCAGCACCTCGATGTGTTCCCGCAGGCTGGCCAGCGCGGACAACTCCGGCATCTCCTCCAGGCACGGGGTGCACCAGGTCGCCCAGTAATTCACCACCACCCACTTGCCGCGTTGCGCGGCCAGGTCGTAGCGGGTCCCGTCGAGGGTGAGCAGCTCGAGCTCCGGCGACTTCACGGCGGTGTCGGCTGGCCCGCCCGCGCCACGGGCCTGGCCGCCGGGACCGTCCTTCGCCACCGGTGCGGCCGCATCGCCGGCAACCACCGGCTCTTCGCGCTGGCAGCCTGCGAAGACAAGGACGGCCAGCAGGGCTGCGACGGGAATACGCACGATGTCACTCCTCGTGGTGGATGCTGGAGATGCGGCGCTTGAGCAGCTCGCGCAAGGGCACGCGCAGCTCGTCCAGCACCTGGCGGACCGACCGGCCCAGCGCGTCGTCCTGGCGCGGCAGGTGCGCCTCGGCGATCGGGATGCGCAGCGTGCC
>Ga0079224_100011244_pt1 | contig 12317 bp, 10 predicted proteins | sample Stecom2015_FD_80414 | JGI IMG/M metagenome (GOLD analysis project Ga0079224, IMG submission 80414) | Agricultural soil microbial communities from Utah to study Nitrogen management - Steer compost 2015 | ecosystem: Environmental > Terrestrial > Soil > Agricultural land | place: USA: Utah... | reverse complement strand
TAGGGAGAATGTAAAATGAGAAGCGTTAAAAAATTGAAAAACGTTCTTGTGCCGTTAGTTGCTGTACTGATTTTTATGGGAGCATGTGAGAAGCAATCTGGTAACCCATATCTAACAGAAGAGTATACGAACAGACACAATAACGAAAATGTATTAAACTTAACAGAGTCATCTGAAATACCCACAATGGATACGGTCATGCAGCGAGACATCGTTAGCGGAAACGTGATGAACAATGTTTTTGAAGGACTTTATCGACAAGGAAAAGACGGAGAGATCGTTCTTGGAATGGCAGCAGAGGAGCCTGTTATTACCGAAGATGGGCTGACCTATACATTTAAGATCAAAGAAGAGGCAGTTTGGTCAAATGGAGAACCGGTCACGGCCCACGATTTCGTATTTGCTTGGAGACGGTTAGTCGATCCTGAAACGAAAGGTGTTGGCAGCCATTTGATTCAAGATATCGTTAAGAACGCCAATGCAATCATATCCGGCGAATTGGATTCAAATGAACTGGGTGCAACAGCTTTAGACGATAAAACATTACAAGTAGAACTGACAAAACCGTTCACTTACTTCAGCAATTTGTTGACTCTTCCAGTTTTCTTCCCGCAAAAAGAAGAGTATGTAATAGAAATGGGATATGAATATGCTAGGTCGAGTGAAACTCTCCTATATAATGGACCTTTTGTACTAAAAGAGTGGGATGGAACAGGGTTGAGCTGGGTATATGAAAAAAATGAACAGTATTGGGACCGCGACTCAGTTAATTTGAACACTATCAATGTTGATGTAGTGAAAGAAACTTATACAGCATTGAATTTATACAATAATGATTTAGTGGATCATATCATGCTGACTGGTGAATTCATTGAGTTAGAGAAGAATCATCCGGAATTAGAATACATCCCAACCTCTTCGGTTTATTATTTGAAATTTAATCAAAACAAAGATGGTGAACCTACACCGTTGGCGAACGAGAATATTCGAAAAGCTCTTGCTAAAGCTATTGATAAATCAGGTTTTGTCGAAAAAGTTTTGCGCAACGGGTCAATCGAGGCAGATGGGTTAGTTCCTGAACGTTTTGCATATGACCCTGAGACTGGTACAGACTTTAGGAAACAAAACGGCTATTTAATGCCTTACAATAGACAAGAAGCAGTAGAGCTATTTAAAAAAGGGTTAGAAGAATTGGGAGTAGACAAACTTTCATTAGAAATTATTGGGGACGATACTCAAGTAGGCAGAGATTCGTTGGTTTATCTGCAAAAAAACTTAATGGATGTTTTTCCTGAGTTGCAAATCAATATCTCTAATAAGCCTTTTTATGCTCGATTAACGGCAGACGAAGAACAAAGTTACGATATTCAGTTGGCTGGATGGGGTGCGGATTATGCAGATCCAATCAACTTTTTAGGATTGTTTACAACGAACAATGGAAACAATAATACTGGTTTTTCAAGTGAAAATTATGATGCTCTCATTGCAGACGCTGAATCAGTTGAAATATCGCCGAGCCAACGATGGAAGTTATTGTTGGAAGCGGAAAAACAACTATTAAACGAAGGTATTATCGCGCCTATTTATCAAGAATATAAAGCTGTTTTACAAAAGGACAAAGTAGACGGCATTATTGCTCATCCTGTTGGAGCAGAGTACACCTACAAATGGGCCGATATCGTACAGTAACTTACTTTAAGTTCAAAAGTCATTCTTTAGTCTGATTATTTATTGTGTATAGTGACTTATAATAATGACATAGCAAAGAAACTGAAAACATCTTTGCTGTAAAATATTATAGGCAAAGGACAATGTACAATGAAAATGAGAAAAAAAACGGTGAAGACTCCTGTAAACAAAATCAAGTCATTATGTCTGGCGCTGTTCAACTCTAATGTAAAAGGGAAAAAGAAACTTGCTGTATTAGGGATGATTCTTTACATCATCAGCCCAATAGATATCATTCCTGATTTTATTCCACTAGCAGGTTACGCAGACGATATTTTATTGCCGATTCTCTTTTTGGTCATAGATAAAATGTTGAGTGACGAAACTCCATCAGAACATCCAACTCATATAAAAGAAGCAGAAAAAGCTTAATGACGATACAGTCCGAAATGATTTTCTTATAAAGAGAAAATTATTTCGGATTTTTTTTAGAAATGAATAAAATTTTCTTTCTTTACATCATAAAAAAGACAAATAAAGAGACAGAAACTAGAAAAAACTTTATAGTATAGAAGAAACGATTGTTTTTAAAAAGGTTTTAAATTGGAATCTAATTTGTTCCAAAAAATTGCCTATAAATTAGAACTAGATGTTCACAATTAAAGAAATTTAATTCAGTGGTATTTAACCAAAACGAAATAATACATGATATAATAAAGAGGATGATGTGAAAAACAGATGGAGGGGTCCAATTTGGAAAATACAGATATCGATTTTTTAAAAGAACTAACGGATGCTAAAGGAGTCCCTGGAAATGAGGGACAAGTTCGTAAAGTATTTAAAAAGTATGCAGATCCTATTGCAGACTCGATTACATATGATAATTTAGGCAGTATTATTGCTAAAAAAACAGGGGATCAATCAGGACCCAAAATTCTTTTTGCCAGTCATTTAGATGAAGTAGGCTTTATGGCGACTTCTATCACAGATGATGGTTTTATCCATTTTACTCCTCTAGGCGGATGGTGGGCAAATGTCATGTTAGCTCAACAAGTAGAGATCACTACAAGTTCTGGTAAGGTAGTCCATGGAGTTATTGGTTGTAAGCCGCCTCATGTTCTCACAAAAGAAGTACGGGAAAAAGCCTACGATATAAAAGATATGTTTATTGATATAGGAGCTGGAAGCAAAGAAGAAGTTGCTTCTTGGGGTGTGAAATTAGGAGATATGATTACTCCTTATACTGAGTTTAGAAGACTGAACGATTCGAAGTTTTTATTAGCAAAAGCTTGGGACAATCGTATTGGAACAGCTGTAACATTAAAAGTTCTGGAAAATTTGAGTCAATCGGACCATCCTAACATAGCTTATGGAGTAGGTAACGTCCAAGAAGAAGTGGGGTTAAGAGGAGCAAAAACGGCTACTCATTTAGTTAATCCGGATATTGCGTTTGCGTTAGATACTGGAACGGCTGGTGATACACCAGGTATGACAGCTAAAGAAGCAGACTCGAAATTGGGAGAAGGTCCTCAAATCATTTTATATGATGCTTCTATGGTTGCTCATAAAGGATTACGCGATTTTGTTATTAAAATAGCAGAAGAATTGAACATACCTTATCAGCTGACAGTCATAATGGGTGGGGGAACCGATGCTGGAAGTCAGCACGTTTCTCACAACGGAATCCCTTCTCTAGCTGTGACGGTACCGGTTCGTTATCTGCATTCTCATACATCCGTTATTCATGAAGAAGATTACATGAATACGGTAAAATTGATGACTGAAGTCGTTAAACGATTAGATGCTGAAACAGTAAAAAGTATTACGTTCGACTAGTGAAAAATATGCATTAAAACTCTGAATAGTTAATAAAGTAAGTATTTTTAGAGAAGGTTGTTGGTAAATGAATTCGAGTTGTTGGCAGGTGATAATAGCATGAAGCGAGCAAAAAAAAGGATTGCAGTAATCGGTGGAGGTATAACGGGTCTGACGGCTGCTTATCGTATCAAACAGAAAATTGAGGCGGAAGATTTACCATTTGAGCTGATTATTTTAGAGAGTTCTCTTAGAGTCGGCGGTAAAATCTACAGTATGAAAGTAGAGAATCAATACCTGGATTTAGGTGCAGAATCTATTGATACTCGTTATCCAGAAGCCTTGGAATTGATTAAAGAATTGGGAATTGAGGACCAACTTGTCTATAGCGAAGGTGGTAAACAAGATCTGTTTTACTATAATGAGTTGCACCATAGTTCTTTTCCGACATATAAAGGTATCCCGATGAACAAAATGGATATTTGGAAAAGTAAAATGCTTTCTTTTAACGGGAAAGTGGCTACGTTTAAAGATCGTTTCTTGCAGCCAGAGCAGTTAACAGAGGATATTGAAGTGAGCAGTTTCTTAAAGAGAAGACTTGGTGATGAAATTGTTGAGCTGATGTTAGAGCCTTTCTTTTCAAAAGTTTACGCCAATGATATTGATGATATGGGTGTTAGAGCTACTCGTGAAACGATTTTTGAGTTAGAACAAAAGTATGGAACTATTGAAAAGGCCTTACAAGAGCATCCAGAACTAGAAGATCGTTCAGGAAATTATGCTACATTTGCTCATGGTCTTTCAGTATTAACCGATAAACTTGAAGAAATCCTAAAGCCTCATATTCAGTACAGTAAAAAGGTAGTTGAAATCAAACCTGGTGTAGAGAATACATACATTCTCAATATAAATCTTAAAGAAGAGGTTCGTGTAGGTGCGATTTGTGTCGCGACACCAACAACTGAGTATACAAAGCTGTTCAAAGATAAAGAACTAAATAAACAATTTTCTCAAATCAAAACAGCTTCTATTGGACATATTGTGTTTAGCTTTAACCCAGAATCAATCAAGAACTATCCTAATGGTTTTGGGATATTGACTCCTAGAAGAAATGATTCATTTGTTTCTTCCATTACTTTTTTAGGAAAAAAATGGCCAAGTTTATACGGCTCTAAAGAAGTATTGCTTGGAGTGAATTTTGGCCGTAAAGGTGAAGACATGATTGTTTCGTTAAGCAATAAAGAGATCGAAGAAAAAATCTTAGCCGATTTAGAAATGATCCTTGGCGTAACAGAAAAACCAAATTATCGTATCATCAAACGTTGGCCAGACGCCATTCCTCATTTTTCTGTTCACCAAGAGCAGACGATGAAAGAAGTTGTTGGTCCAATGTTGGAAGAGAAATATCCTGGTGTCTTAATAGGCGGAAACGGTTTAGAAGGTTTCGGTTTAAACCACTGTATCAGACAAGGAAACGAAATTGGTGAACAGTTGGTAGAAGTGATAAAAAAACAGAATTGTCTTTAATACAAGATTGAAAGCGAGAAAACATTCAAATTTAACGATTTGAATGTTTTTTTTATTTCATATTTTTCTGAAATACTGTAAAGTAGTGTTTGTGAATTTAATTCTAAAGTAAGATTTTAGTTATGATAAATGAAACGAACAAAACCAAAACAAAGTGGTTGTTTGATTTTTAACCCCCACTGGACTAAAGTGGAGGAAAGAAAATTGGGAGGTAAGATGATGGAACTGACAATTTTAGGTTATTGGGGAGGTTATCCCACAAGAAATGGAGGAACCAGCTCTTATTTGATTGAATCTGATGGATACCATTTATGGTTAGATGCAGGAAGTGCATCGCTGATTGCGTTAGAAAACCATATAGATCCATTAGATATAGATGCTGTTTTGATTTCTCATTATCATCATGACCATATAGCGGATTTAGGGGTATTCCAGTTTACTCGTCAATTGAAGGGGATAGGTGAGAACCGTGCCACAATTGTACCTATCTACGGTCATGAGGAAGATAAAGAGAATTTTGATCGATTGACAATGGACCGCGTTTCAAAAGGAATAGCCTACAGAGAGAATGAGGCTTTTACAGTGGGGCCTTTTGAGATTACAGCTATGAAGACCTTGCATCCTGTACCTTGTTTTGCCCTTCGTATCGAAGAAGTCAGTACGGGGAAAGTGTTGGTCTTTACAGCTGATTCAGGTTATCTAGAAGGCTTTATACCATTTTCAAAACATGCTGATCTGTTGCTGGCTGATACGAATTTCTTTCATGGAATGGAGAACCATCGAGTGCATATGACAGCTACTGAAGTAGGGAGAATAGCCAAAGAAGCCCAAGTTAAAAAATTGGTGTTGACTCATTTGCCTCAACAAGGAGATTTAGACTTATTGAAAGAACAAGCTGCAGCAGAATTTGGTTCTCAAGAAGTCCTATTAGCAGAGAAGGATCTGCTGATTACCATTTGAAGCAACGGAATAGAGATTCATGTATTAGTAAGTTGAAGTGATTATAAGAAAAGAGGAATGTAGTGTGTATTATGTAAAAAACGAACGTAATGGAGAAGAAATAACAGATCCTAGATTAAATTTAGCGATTGAGTACTATTTATTGAATGAAATTCATCTTGATGAACCAATTTTACTGTTTTATATCAATGAACCTTCTATTATTATTGGAAGAAACCAAAATGCATATGAGGAAGTAAATCGTGATTATGTAGAGCAAAATAACATTCACGTCGTGCGTCGTTTTTCTGGCGGCGGTGCTGTTTATCATGATTGCGGAAATCTGTCTTTCTGTTTTATCACAAAAGATGACGGGGATTCTTTCCGTAACTTCAGCAAATTTACTGAACCGGTGATTACAGCTTTGCATAAAATCGGGGTTGAAGGTGCTGAACTAAAAGGACGGAATGATTTGCTGATCAATGGGCAAAAATTTTCTGGAAATGCAATGTACTCCAAAAACGGGCGCATGACAGCTCATGGAACAATCATGTTTGACAGCGAAATCGATGCAGTAGTAAAAGCTTTAAAACCAAAAAAAGAAAAGTTGGAATCTAAAGGAATCAAGTCTGTTAGAAGTCGCGTAACCAACATCAAACCGTTTATGTCTGATGAATTCCAATTCATGAATACGAAGCAATTCCGTGAAAGATTGCTGTTGAATATTTTTGAAGTCGACTCTGTTGAAGAGGTTAAAGAATTCAAATTAACAGAAAAAGACTGGGATAAAATAGAAGAATTCTCGAAACAGTACACTGGAAATTGGGAATGGAATTATGGGAAATCACCTGATTTTGACATTGAAAGAAGTCAACGATTTGCTATAGGATCTATCGATGTGAAATTGAACGTTGAAAAAGGGATTATCCAAGACATCAAAATATACGGAGATTTCTTTGGACTAGGAGAAATTTCTGATGTGGAAGAAAAATTAACCGGCATTAAATACGAAGCAAAAACGATTGCTGCAGCATTTGACGAAATAGACATCAAGAAGTATTTTGGAGATATTACTAAAGAAGAATTAGTCCATTTGATTTATTAAAAAAGGACTGAACAAAGTTTACCGCCCAAAAGTTGGGCATGACTTTGTTCAGTCTTTTTTATTTTGAAAACAAGTGTAACTTTTCTATGTTTGTTCACCCTTGATTGTTGTGGATTAATGACACAGATCTTTTTAATAGCGATTATTATCTTTTTCTGCCTAATCCAACAGCATTTTTCATTTTTCTTAAAGTTTTGTTTGCTACTAATCTTGCTTCTTCAGCGCCTTTGTCTAAAATAAGATCTAATTCTTCTGATGCCAATAATTCATCGTGTCGTTGTTGGATAGGTTCTAAAACAGCCACAACAGCTTCAGCTAGATCTTCTTTAAATTTACCATAACCTACACCTTCATAGCGTTTAACGAGGGTATCGATAGATTCGTTTGTGAAAGAAGAATAAATTGTCAGCAAATTAGAAACTCCTGGTTTATTTTCCTTGTCATATTCAATAACACCACTTGAATCAGTAACAGCACTCTTGATTTTTTTTCGTATCACTTTAGGTTCATCCAACATAGAGATAAATCCTTTTTGGTTTTCATCTGACTTGCTCATTTTTTTGGTAGGATCTTGTAAGCTCATAATTCTACCACCTGCTTCAGGAATATGCACTTCAGGCAACGTTAAAATGGCGTTGTTATTTCCATAACGATTATTAAAGCGTTCGACAAAATCGCGAGTTAATTCTAAATGTTGTTTTTGATCTTCCCCTACAGGAACTAAGTCGGCTTGGTATAAGATGATATCCGCTACCATTAGTGGGGGGTAAGTTAGTAATCCGGCAGATACACCAGCTTTTCCATTTTTAGCGGATTTGTCTTTGAACTGAGTCATTCGTTCGAGTTCCCCAATCGTGGTGTTGCATTGAACGATCCAAGCAGCTTCTGCATGAGCAGAAACTTCTGATTGAATGAATACTGTAGCTTTCTCTGGGTCTAATCCAATAGCTAAGTATAAAGCCGCTAAACTCTTTGTTTGCTTTCTCAATTGCAGGCGATCTTGAGGAACTGTTATAGCATGTTCGTCTACAATGCAATAGAAGCAGTTAAATTCTTCCTGTAAAGGAATGAATTGTCTCATAGCTCCAATATAATTTCCTATGGTAGGCGTACCACTAGGTTGAATACCTGAAAAAATAGTTTTTGTCATTTCTTACACTCCCTGTATCTATACAATTCTTGCTTCCTAGATATCATAACAAAAAAAGAGCTGTTTGTTATGAAAAATAGGAAATAATTGCTTAAAACCTTCAAAATTTAGGTCTTTCCTTAAATAAAAGAAAAAATTATTAAAACTTGTTAGGTATCTACTATTTCGAAAAAATGATAAGTGAAAATGGAAATTGTTTTAAGAAAGTTGACATTAAAGGGTTTTCAATAAAAAAGGCGAAAAAGTTCAGAATGTAATAATAACTTGTTTATAATAATTATAATTATACACAAGTATAAAAAAATGTTGATTTAAAAAGGTTTACAGATGATTATTGTGAACGGAATAATAAAAGTGACTAAAATATACAAAAATAATAACTAAATTTGACAAAAAAATGTCAAAAAGGGGTAGACTTTGTATAAATCATTCGTTATAATAATCCTTGTAAGTTAGCAAGTGAGACATCAACCATTGATAAAAAAACTAGCTCATTACAAAGGAGAGAATACATATGGTTACTTTATTTACATCACCAAGCTGCACATCATGTCGAAAAGCGAGAGCGTGGTTAGAAGAAAATGATATTCCTTATGTAGAAAGAAATATTTTTTCTGAAGGGTTAACGATTACAGAAATCAAATCCATTTTACGTATGACAGAAGACGGTACGGAAGAAATTATTTCGACTCGTTCAAAAGCTTTCCAAGAATTAAACATCGATTTAGACGATATGAATTTACAAGAATTATACGATGTGATCCAAGAAAACCCTGGTTTATTACGTCGCCCTATAATGGTAGACGAAAAACGTCTGCAAGTAGGTTACAATGAAGATGAAATTCGTCGTTTCTTGCCAAGAGAAGTTCGTGCATTAGAGTTACAAAAAGCACAACTAATAGCAGGAATTTGAACACAAAAGGTTAAGCAAAGGTTAACGGCTCAAAGAAATGTCGTATCCATAAACTTTGAGTAATGAAGTTGATTTTTACTGTTTGTATAAAAGCGAAAATTTAACAGAGCTTGAACCAATACTATTGGTCCAGCTCTATTTTTTTACCCTCCAGCTAGTAGATTACAGTTTTTTGGCTTTACATTTAAATAATTTCCTATACAATAAATCTATAGATATAAATGAGCTTTTAGCTAGCAATTCAATGGAATTGCATAGAAAGTAGGTGCAGGACTATGGAAATGGAACGTATTAATGAAGATACCATTCGAGTAGAAATTGATAATTCTGATTTAGAAGAAAGAGGAATTAAATTTTTAGATCTCTTAGGAAACCGTAAACAAATTGAAAATTTCTTTTATAGTATTTTGGAAGAAGTAGATATTGATGAACAGTTCCATGAATCTGATGCCATAACTTTTCAAGTTTTACCTAAAGGAAATGGACTTGAATTATTTATTAGTAAAGAAGGCCCTTCTGCTGACCATTTGGACTTATCTGATGCTGAAAATTTTAGTAAAGATGAGATAACTCAGTACATTCAAGACCGAATTACTTCTGATAATCAAAATTTAGATACTGATATGGATGAAATCGATATGTATTTAGGTGATCCATCAAATCAAACGGAAGAATTGGTTGTGGAATTTGAAGATTTTGAAGATCTAATCAGTTTATCAAAAATATTGTATTTGAATAACGCTGTGTCAAATGTTTATTATTACAACAATCGCTACTATTTAGAAATCGTCCTCTTCGTAGATGAGGCGCAAATCTTCAATATGGAACGCGAAACAGCTTTAGTGCTGGAATTTGCTAAGAAAACCAATGTAACCAGTGGTATTCTTGAAGAGTACGGCAAATCAATCATTGAAAGAAGTGCATTAGAGACACTTCGCTACTTTTTTAAGTAAACTAGAATACTATGTGCAAAATACCTGATGAGAATTTGTTTTCTCATCAGGTATTTTTGTGTATAGAAAATCAAGTGGTCTTCTCTATACCGCCTCCTAAAAGCATGAGCGTCTTTCTGTATATATAATTAAAAATTGTCAAAATATCATTTTTTATAAGAAAAGTCTATTTTTTTGCGCATATTATCCATAAGGAATCATGATGAATAAGGAGTGATAAGGATGTATGTAGCTTTAACGGTTAAAAATGAACACATTACTGCTGACCAAATCAATAAAGGGAATAACCAGGAGGTGCAACACGTTTATTTCTGTCCAGGTTGTCATGAAAAAGTATTTTTAAAAAGCGGCAAAGTTATTCAAGCGCATTTTGCTCACTTCAGACATAGCAACTGTTCGCTTTTTTCAGAAGGAGAGACTCAAGAACATTTAGCAGGAAAAAAATTATTGTTTGAATGGTTCTCAAATGAAAATATTCCTTGTCAATTAGAAGCCTATTTGCCGGAGTTGCATCAAAGACCGGACTTATTGATTTGGCCAGAGGCAGACCGACCGATAGCGATAGAATTTCAGTGCAGTCCGTTATCATTTGAAAAAATGTTGGAGCGAACAGAAGGGTATCGAAAAAACGGGTATGAAGTTCTATGGATTGCCGGCAGCAAATTTCAATTAAAAAGACAGGTGACTCCTTTTCAACAACTATTTCTGAGACACCATCCACTTTTAGGGATTTATTTTATTTGTTTAAGAGAAGATAAACAGTTATTCGAAATCTATGCCAATATATCCGTTGACCAGCCAGGCGGTTCGGTCAGAAAAAGGTTAATGCTCGTTGATTTGGCCGGATTAAAAAAATGGTTCCATATGTCCGAATCAACGGTTCCAACAAATAAAATAACCCATAATTTTTCTTACCAAAAAAGCCATGAATACTTAATAAAAGGAAGAATCTATCAAAATCCAAAGATGGTCGAATTTCAAAAATATATTTATTATCATGGATATTCACTGATTTCCCTACCTAAAGAAGTATACATACCTGTAGAGAATGAATGGATCATTAAAACGATCCCACATTTCTGGAAAATGATTCTTCTAGAATGGATAAAAGAAAAGGGCAGCGGAAAAATATTTTCAAAGGAAGAATTGGATACAAAAATAGAGGATATGAAAAAAAATAAAGAATTCCATTTTTGTCTTTTACCTTTTATTGAAAATACAATAAAGGAAAAAGTGTTCTATTCTTATTTATCAAAACTGGAAAAACAGACTGTTCTTACTTCGTTGAACGCAAGGGAATGGCGGATTAATAATCTGCCTTATACATACAAATACGAAAGTGAGAAACTAGACGAATTTGAAAAAATGGACAAAAAAGAGCTGTAAAACAGAAAAAATTGAAGCTCTCACTTTTTTTATGTGAAAATTATGTTAAGATTAGAAAGTGATGAAAATTTAGGAGGTTATGTGCTATGAGTGAGTCAAATAAATTACCAAAACGACATGAAGTACCAGAAGAACTGACTTGGGATCTAACAGTTATTTTTAATTCAGATGCTGAATTTGAAAAAGCCTACCGGGATGTTGAAGGAAGTTTAGCTAAAATAATTGGGTTTAAGGGTAAATTGCAAGAAGGTGCAACAACATTCCAACAAGCTGTCGAAACGTTATTAGATGTTTCTAACAAACTTGAAACAGTCTATGTATACGCTCATTTAAAAAATGATCAGGATACAGCTAATTCTACCTATCAAGGTATGTATGATTCAGCTTCTTTATTGGCAGCCAAATCTGGAGAAGCAATGGCTTGGTTTGAACCAGAAGTACTAGAAATTCCTGAAAATCAACTAAACAGTTATTTTGAAGAAAATGAAAAACTAGCTGTTTACCGTCACTTTATCGATCAGATGACTGATAACCGAAATCACATTCTATCTGCAAATGAAGAAGCTTTATTAGCAGGAGCTAGTGAAATATTTGGAGCTTCAAGCAAGACGTTCAGTGTGTTGAACAATGCAGATATCCAATTCCCTACTATAAAAGATGAAAACGGCGAAGATGTCCAACTATCTCATGGGGTATTTGGAGAATTGCTGGAAAGCACAAATCGTTCGGTACGTGAACAAGCTTTCAAAAAACTTTACAGTGTATATCAAGGATTAAAAAACACCTTTGCCAGTACGTTGGGATCAAATGTGAAATACCATAATTACAATGCGAAAGTGCATCATTATGGCTCTGCCAGAG
>Ga0079224_100011243_pt1 | contig 12318 bp, 12 predicted proteins | sample Stecom2015_FD_80414 | JGI IMG/M metagenome (GOLD analysis project Ga0079224, IMG submission 80414) | Agricultural soil microbial communities from Utah to study Nitrogen management - Steer compost 2015 | ecosystem: Environmental > Terrestrial > Soil > Agricultural land | place: USA: Utah... | reverse complement strand
GAAAAGTCAGTGATCCGCGCAGTCAGGGTTTTCTTTGGGACAATGCGGGTAGAAAAATTTTTGTTGATAAGTTTTATGTTTCGCAAAGAGATGTTTATGAGTGGAAGAAGTATCTCGGGGAAGATTATAAAACTGATAATCCTTGGGAACCGGCAACGCTTAATGAAAATGAGCAAAATTTATTCTGTCGTTTTCACGGTAAGAAGAGGTTACAAGCTCATATATTCGATGCCACTCAAATGACTCCCCAAGATTTTAAAGTCCATTTTCCAGATATGATTGTAAGACCGGACACTCCTTGGCAGAGAGATTATAATCGTACTTTTTTAGCAGAAGGGGCCCGAGAAGATTTTAAGCTTACTCCTCAACATTGTAGACTTGCCCAAGTGAAAGGTTGTGCTGAAGACTATTTTATGACGGACTCCGTCTCATGGTCCGGGGTTGCTTTTGGTCTTGGTTTTGAAGAAGAGGTCTTCAACAATCCAATAGATCCAGAGTTAAATCTTAAAAAATCTTCTAAGCTTGAAGAAGCCCAATCTCATTGGCATAAACTCGGCCGAAGAACGAGTAGCGACGAAAACAAAGATTATGCTTTTAGATGTTTTAGAGAGATTTTATGATCACTGTATTTTTATATTTTTTATCTTTCTGGGCCCATTCATTTCCTCAAGAGCTAACTTCTATTTATAACCGACTGACAGTACACGAGTTCTACCGTGATAATGAATTGATCACGAGACCAGAGGATGCATGGCAAGTGATTGCTAGTTTTAGTACAGTGAACTCAGATCTTTCATTAAGTAAGATTTGCTTTAAATACAAACCCTCAAAAGAACCAGAAGGAGTCTTTCGAGTCGAGTCTATGCCGCTTGATGAAGACTGCAGTAAGGGGGGAAAGAAAATATATGAGCAAGGTTCACTTTATGGAATTCAGTTCCAGAGGGAGCCAGATTTCAAAATAACTTTTTCACACAAAGATTATTCTAATAATTCCTGGACAATAAAAACTCTCGTCAAAAAAGAGAACTTAGAGCTTCTCGATACTCCTGATAAGTCTTGGGGAGAGAGTGTTCTTTTCACTAATGATGATGTTGGATCTAAGCCATTATTAGCAGATGGGACGTTATGTCTTAAAGTAAGAGATGATTGTACGGTTGAAGGAGAATCTATTTGTCATCAATGTGCGAATGGTTCACTAGAGGCCCCTAATGGCTGTTTGACTGGACCCCGTTATTGTTCTTCCTTTGAATGTGGAACAAAAGGAAATCCGGCCTGCAGGAGAGGTGTGAAATTTCTAAAGCAAAGAGTGCTTGATTGCAGAAGAGATAATAGTTTTGCTTTTTGCGGAGAAGATTCTATTCCAATGTGTCAGGGTGCAGAGGTTTGGTGCCAATAGTTTGAGCTGCAAGCTTAGTTGAAACCTTATCAGAGAAAGTGAAGTCATTCCAAGACAAATTGGGAAGTAGGGTAAAGTCGTTCTCTTTTAATCGATTCAAAAAAATAACCGACTCATTTCTTGATTCAAGGTCGAGTCCAACTTTATATGTTTTATCACGAGAGATCTGATTCCCCCCAATGGTAAGAGAAATGCTTCTCTTATTTGTTGAAAAAGGATTTGGCTGCCAGAACTTAGAGTGACCGAGATTGTACTCTTCTTCCAAAAGTTTTATGAGGTCATGACCTGAAATTTCAAACTTAAGGATTTTCGTGATCCCTTTCTTCTTTAAATTGAAAATGAGATCAAGCTCTAATTCTTTGAGGGCACGCTGGTAATCAATATTTAAAAAAGCAGATGTGTCTTGAGCTTGTACTGGTGTTATTTCAACGCCAAAAAACTTAGCAGGCACTCTCTTTCGATGATTAACTGTCTCATCTTTGTAGTAACAGTCTTGGGTTTCTTGAAAGAATTCATGACAAGTCATAACGGGCTGATAAATTTGGGTGAGTTCTGTTTGAAGTTGCTTAGTCTTTTTATCAAAGTAAAAGTCAGCGAGGTTAAAGCTTACACCCTTAGCAAATCCACTCAAGACGAGAGTGTTTCCTACGTAGTTAGCGGCCTTCTGTTCGCTTCTCCCTCCAATCACTAAATCAACGAGATCCGGGGGAAGTCTTTTAACATATTCACCTAAGATATTTGTGAGATCACAGATGTCTTGGTTGCGTGGTTCGAAATTAACTTTCTCAAGTGGTAATTTTTTTTCATTAGCAATTTCATGACCACAGTTAATATTTTGGTGAGTCAGAACCACAATCATATTGGCCCCAAGTGAGCGGAGAAGTCTCGCTTGTCTAAGGGTCGATTGCAGCATGTTTTCGACGAAGAGCCCTAAACGGTTATCAACCGTAGTTTTTCCTACAATATCATCTGGAATGATGCCAATTATACCTACTTTCAACTGTCCTACATCTTTAAGGAGATAAGGCTTAACTCCCTGCCACTCAATATGGCGAGCCGTTTTTAGATCATAAAGATTACTAAGTACGAGCGGCGTTTTAGAAGCTGCAGCGAAGTCCTTAAAGTATTGGGGAGAACTTTGGTATCCTTCTGGAAGTTTAACATTGAAATCATTCATCCCAAGAGTTAAGGCATCAAATCCTAGATCTTGATAAAACTTCATGATGTCTTGAGCAGAAATATCAGGAGCAAAGATGTCTCCTGAATCAAGAAGGAGAGTGTTAGGAGAGTTGTCTCTCAGTATTTTCATATACTGAGCAATAACCTCTGCTCCTCCAATTCTGATGGATTGAGCTTCTTTGTTCTTTTTATCTTTAAACTCGATATTGAGGGGAGAGAGCTGGGCCTCTAAATCGTTAAAACTTGCAATTGAGAGACGGATAAACTTTTCTGGATCTTCAATGCTAGGCGCCCCTGGATAGGAGTAGAGTTCGCTATGGCCTTTTAATACCTGATTACTAAGAGGTTTTTTTTTGAAGCTACAGGCTCCTAATAGAAGAACTAGTGCGAGGGCTACTTTCATTTTTCATCTCAATATGAATGGATGCGATTTAGTTTATTATAAATACTGATTAGCTTTTCTGCGAGGTAGGCATAATCTTTCGCTTGGTTATGGTAGCTTAAGGATATCCTAACCACTGATCGACCGACGTTATCTTCGATTCCCATAGACTTGAGAACAACTGATGTTTCTGGTTGATTATCCGAACAAGCAGCTGAAGTTGTTACAAAGATATTATGCGCTTCTAGTTCAATCAGAATGGCCTGCCCGTGAATACCGGGAAAACCAACGAGGGTCGTACCGGCCAGTCGAGATGCTTCCTCTCCAATGATGACAACAAAAGGAATCTCTTTCTTTAGTTGGGTTTCAAAACTTTCACGTGCAGATTGAAGCTCAACTAATTTATTTTTATTCTGAGTGAATTCTCTAATAGCAATAGCTAAAGTTTCAATCCCTAAATAGTTCTGAGTGCCACCTCGGATACCATGCTCCTGAGAAGAACCAAAAACGTGAGGAGTTAACTTGGTAGCATCCTTCACTAAGATAAAACCACTGCCGCTCAAAGCACCAATTTTATGGCCAGAGCAAACTCCGTAATCAATACCTGACTCTTCAAAGTTAAATTCACCTTTACCAATTATTTGAGTGGTATCGCAGAAGTAATCAACTCCATATTCATGAGAAAGTTGAGCAATCTCTTGATAAGGTTGAATCACTCCAGTTTCGTTATTGGCCGCCATAATACTGACGAGGGCCGTTTTATCTTTGTGCTCATTTAATAAAGATTCTAAGTGTTCAAGCTTAATCACTCCATCTTTAGTGATCCCAACCTCAATAATTTTAAAACCGAATCTTTCTTCGTAAAACTTTAAAGTGGTCGGCACCACCACATGCTCAATAGGTGAGGTGATGACTACTTTTTTCTCTGAAGGAGAGTTGAGTAGAACTGATCCAATGATATGAGAAATTCCCTCACTAGCCCCAGAGTTAAAGTAAATCTGGTCAGGGTAGGCCCCTAGATCCTGGGCGATCATGGACCGGCATTTTTCAATACCTTGGTGGATTTTTTGTCCAATAGTATGAAGAGCATTGGGATTAGCAAAAAGAGTTGTATCAAAACGTTTTTTGAGATGTTCTTTAACACTATCTAATAGCGGAGCTGATCCGTTGTAATCTGCATATAACATGAAAAGAAATCCTTAAGAGATGGCCAGCATTTGATCGAGTGCTTTTAAAGCAAACTTTTTTGTTTGGTCATCAACACTAATAATATTAATCGGACTGTTATTTTTAATGGCCCTAAAACTTTCAAGTAACCACCTTGGTCTTACACGATACATAGTCGTGCAAAGACATTGGTAAGGAGAAAGTGAAGTGATGTCGAGCTCAGGAAAAGCCTGGGCCAGGCGATTCACAAGATTGATCTCTGTTCCTACGGCAAATTTCGTTCCCTTAGGAGCAGCTTTAATCTGGTTGATGATATAGCTGGTAGATCCTGCTAAGTCTGAACCCTGAACTACTTCAAAAGAGCACTCAGGATGAACAATTATTTTTCTCTCAGGATCTTTAGCTCTCCACATTTTGATATGCTCAGAGTTGAAGCCTTGATGAACAGAACAGAATCCATACCACAAAATGACTTTTGCTTTCTGAATTTGTTCAGGAGTTAATCCTCCAAAACGAAGGCGAGGGTCATATACCACCATGTCTTCAAGTGGAATGCCTAACTTAAAGCAGGTATTTCTACCGAGATGCTGATCGGGGAAGAAGAGAAGCTTCTCTCCTTGATTTAAACCCCATGTAATGACTTTCTCAGCATTCGAAGATGTACAAATTGAGCCGTTGTTTTCTCCCACAAAGCTTTTTAGAGCAGCACTGCAATTGATATAAGTAATGGGTACAATTTTATCAGTTGTCGATTCAGTGAGGTATTTCCAAGCAACATCAATTTCACGGCGATTGGCCATATCTGCCATTGAGCACCCAGCCCTCAGATCAGGAAGAATAACCTTTTGATTGGGACCTGTGAGCATATCAGCGGTTTCGGCCATGAAGTGAACGCCACAGAAAATAATATACTCGGCATTTTTGATTTCTGCCGCTTTGCGAGCGAGTTCTAGGGAATCTCCTGTAACATCAGCAAAAGCAATAACATCATCTTGCTGATAGTGGTGTCCTAAAACAACAACTCTATCTTTAAGTTCTTCTTTAATCTTTTTAAGCTCAACTAAAACCTCATCATCAGAAAGTTCTTTCTCACTGATAGCAGGTAAGTGATCTTTATTTTCTAACTCTTCATAGATATCAATCATAAAAACCTCGTATGAAGTGAACCTTATATTCTTATCAGTAGTTCTTCAAGCATCAAACAAATGAGCTTCTCACTAGGTTTTAAGGACTCTAGGTGAGAAATGCTTATCAGTTTCGCACTGCGAAGTCTGCAGGGCTAAGTCTGCAAAAAAACTTAAATTGGCCCTTTGACTTAGTGTAGCGTCTTACTTAGACTTTTCTTATAGGACCATAAAAGGACCATAAAAGGACCATAGGACCACAAGGAGAGTGCTCTATGAAAATTATTACTGTCGGTAATAACAAAGGTGGCGTTGGGAAAACGATGCAATGTTTTCAACTAGTCTGCCATCTTGCCAATCTCGGACATCGTGTTCTGGCCATTGATTTAGATTCACAAGCAAATTTAAGTTCAACTCTTGGAGTAAACATCCAAAGAACTCTTATTCCTGAGTGGCTTATTGGAGATGTTGGAGCGGAAGAAATTTTATGTGATGTAGAAGGTGATTACGACTTTTACAAAAATGTAAAATTGATTGCTTCTTCTCGCCATATGGCCAATTTAGCTAAGCTTCTTATTCTTTCTGAGTCAGAAGTGAGAAAGAATGCAGGAAGAAAAGAGCGTCTTTTAAAACTTCGCTTAAAACAATTAGAAGATCAGTTTGACTATGTCGTGATTGATACTCCTCCAATGCTTGGAGATGAGTTGATTATGTCATTAGTAGCATCTACTCAAATTCTTATTCCTACTCAGGCCCAAGATTACTCTATCGATGGTCTAGAAGAATTAATGGATACATTTGAGATCATCAAGGAAACTGAAAATCCTGATCTTGAATTTTCGATTATTCCTTCAATGGTTAACCCTCGTAGAAAAATTGAGCGCCAACGCCTTGAAGAGCTTTCTCAGTCGTTTAATGTGACACCAATGATTCGCAATCTAGTTGATATGCAAGAATCTGTTGCATTAAGAAAGCCTGTATTCATGTTTTCCAAAAAATCTAAAGGAAAAAATGATTATACAGAACTATGGGATTCTCTCGGATTGAACTAGTTTATTTAGAAAACACTGAGGTTTTTTATAAGGAGAGGCAATGGCCAAGGAATTCAGTGCACGCATTTCTAAGCGTGAACGTAAAGTGATAGATATTACGTCCAATATTGATGACCGTATTTTACGCATGAATGATCAGAAGCTTCTACGTGGAGCTCAACTGGCAAACATTCTGCTCTCTGACATTGAGGTAAGAGAACAGGTCCGTACGAAGTTTAATGATGAGTCTCTTGCCGAGCTTGGTGAGAATATTAAAGTTAACGGTCTGATTCAGCCTCTTGTTCTTCACCGCGAAGGTAACAAGTTCGTTCTCATTTGTGGAGAGAGACGCTTTAGAGCAATGACTCTCATTAAAATGGAAGAAGCACCTTGCTTTATTCTTGAGAATAAATCTAAAGAAGAATTGATGGCCATTCAGTTCTCAGAGAACCAGGCCCGCGAGGAACTTCATTATATTGATCAAGCGGATTCAATTCTTGGTTACCAGAAACTTACTGGTTCAAGTGAAAGAAAAATTACCGCAGCTTTAGGTATTTCTAAATCAGAAGTACATCGTTGTTTAAAAGTAGCAAAACTTCCTACTGCTATTAAAGAAGCTGCGAAAGCACACAATACTGAAAAGTATGTTCTCCTTGAGTGGAATGAACTTCCAAAAGGTGAGTTTAAAAACGAAGTCAAAGATAAGATTCTTGCTGGAGAGTTAACAAAACGTATTCAGTTAAAACGTCTCCTCGCTTCATTAAGAGGTGGAGAAGCTGTGGCCAAGAAAAAGGTCGCAAAGAAGGTTGATCCGGCCGTTGATGAACTCATGAAAGCCTTGAAGGTCCAAATGAAGAATCCTAAACTAAAAGCACATGCTCAAGCGATGCTTAAAGAACTCATGCAATAAGTAATAAGGCCCCTCAGGGGCCTTTTTTTTTATTGGCACCCCATTTGCTCCTTACATCTATACAAGGGATTCAACTGAGTAGTTAAAAACTGGAATTTTAATTACTTGGAAGATTTAAGGGGGATAGCGAAATGGAAAAATTTTGGACAGTATACAGCGACTATCTAAAATTTAGACACTCGATGGTGGTTATTTGCATATCTATATGTGCATCAACTACCTGGGCCCAACGCGCTCCTGCGAGCTACCTTCCAGATGATGATATGATTGTTAAGCCAATCGATAACGAAATTGGCTTCTATCAGCAATACGTTGCTTCAGATAAATCTCAAGAAGTTATTCGTTCACGTAACCAAATTCAAATCTGGCACAATAATCAGGTTTTTGCTGAACAGTATGGTTTTGATTCTACTAGTTCAGAATCAATTTATTACGTTCCAACTCCAGAAGAGAAGTGGGAATACTTTAAAGATCGTTACATGAGATATTTAAGAAAGCGTGGTGAGCAACCTTTCAAAGATATGCCAAAAGATTGGTACTCTGATTTTAGAGATTCTCAAAGGGTAGATACGATTGATGAGTTAGAAGCAGAATTTAAAAACTCTCAAAGAAAAAGCTTAGTAACAAAAGCTGATCTACCAAAGAATCTTCAGGGTAAAGAGATTTCTATTTGGGGTAAGAACAAATTCATTTTTCAACCAAGACTAGATCAGGGTCTAGTTATCGTAGGTATAAAAAATAAACTTGTTCATGCCAGAGCTTGGGTAGGTGTTAACGGTAAAACAGAAATTAATATCAAGCATGAAATTGATTCAATTGGCTTCAGAGCAATGTTTAACTATGAAGCAGATACAGGAGAATATTTTACTTCACTGGATCAAACTATTAGCGAAAATCTGAAGGCACGCTTTATTGCATCAAAGAGGCCAGATAAGAAAGAGCAGGATGAGAGATTAATGCTACTTTATGCAAAAACATTTTAATCTACCTTCGATAAACTTTTAGGAGTAAACTTAACTTAGCTTAAGTCTTGTCCTAGGAGTCAATTATGAGCCTTTCAGACAGTCCTTTTTTCCAGGATGCCTTTACTCAGTTAGAAAATGCCGCCAAAATTATGAACCTCGATGAGAACGTTTTAGAACGTTTAAAGTATCCCCAACGAGCGTTACAGGTCTCCATTCCAATACGTTTAGATAACGGAAAAATTAAAGTATTTGAAGGTTACCGAATTCAACATAACTTGGCCCTTGGTCCAGGTAAGGGGGGAATCCGTTTTCATCCTGACGTTTCTTTCTCTGAGACAGCTGCTCTTGCGATGCTGATGACTTTTAAATGTGCATTAGCAGGACTGCCTTTAGGAGGTGCTAAGGGAGGTGTGAAAGTTAATCCAGAAGAATTATCTCAAGATGAATTGCAGGCCCTCACTCGTCGTTATACTACTGAAATAGCCATGATTATTGGCCCAGACAAAGATATACCCGCACCAGATATTGGAACTAATGCTCAGACTATGGCCTGGGTGATGGATACCTATTCTCTTCTTAAAGGATATACCATCCCTGGCGTTGTGACGGGGAAACCACTTTCAATAGGTGGCTCACTGGGGAGAGCAGAGGCTACAGGGAAAGGTGTCGTCTTCTGTATTAACTTTGCTTACGAAAAACTTGGAAAAAAAGTTGATCGCAATACGACTGTGGCCATTCATGGATTTGGTAAAGTAGGAATTCCTGCGGCCGAAGATTTATATAATCAAGGTGCTGCAGTAGTGGCCATCTCGGATGTTTCTGGAGCCATTTATAATAAAGATGGATTAGATATTAAAAAATGTAGTGAATGGGTTCAAAGCGGAAGACTGTTAAAAGATCTTCCAGACGCCGATCATATTAGTAATGAAGAGCTACTAGAGATGGATGTTGATATATTAATTCCTGCAGCTATTGATGGAGTTATCACTAAAGACAATGCCCATAAGATCAAAGCAAGAGTGATCGCTGAAGGGGCCAATGGACCTATTACTCATGATGCCGTCCATACCATTACGAACAAAGGAATTCTCATAATCCCAGATATCTTATGTAATGCTGGAGGAGTGATTGTTTCTTATTTTGAATGGGTTCAGGGACTTCAGATGTTTTTCTGGGATCTCGAAACTGTGAATAAGAAACTGTATGACATTTTAAGGAGCTCCTTTGATCGAGTCTGGGACTGTGCGGAGCGCTACAAAGTGAGTATGAAGCAAGCTGCTCTTATTTCGGCCTTGGAAATTCTCGAAAAAGCGATGAAGACTAGAGGAACTTTTCCTGGTTAGGTTATCTAATTTTTAGATAAGAGAATTCTCATTCTTCTACTTTTCATATAGAACTTTTTTGAGCTATGTTGCCCCCATGAAAGCTCTCGTTTTAATCTCATTATTATTTTCTTTAAGTTCAGTGGCATCCACTGACTTTTGTTCTTATTCCGAGACTTATCAGTTTTTTGATGAATTAGAAGCTCAGGGAATTAAACACGTAAAAAGAGCGAGAAATCATAAACGTTTCACGTTCTTAGAAAAGAACCTCATTCATTTAACGATAACCCTACAGAGTTGGTACGTAGGTGTCTCTCGTGAGGAAGCAATTCTAACATTTAGTCAGGTTGATGAAAATAATCAACGTGGACCAAATGCGGGTGAGGTTCTTTATTATCAAATTGGAAACAAGAATTTTGTACTCGTTCACTACTGGCCAGGCGATAATGAATACGGCGCTTTTTATGAATTAAAAGTTGCTGGTTCCTATGAATTAAAGGGCATTATCAGAGATGGCGGCATTTACTGCGAAACTGTTCATTAGTCTTATTATCATACTCCCTCAAGTATCTTGGGGGAGAGTCCTTTCCGATGATATCTCACTTACTTCCAAAGAAACATTTACTTTAAAAGAACTGTGCCAAGAGATGGTGACTCATCCGACTCCACTCATTGAGGTGAAATCAATCACAACAGTTGATTGCATGGGAAAAAAAATCAATGTGGCTGATTTTTGTCAGAAGAAAATGGTTACGGATCCTTACTACCTTCGAGGTTACGCTCGCAATGATCGAGTGGAGTGTATTTCGGGTAAAAAAGTAATCTTTAAGTATGCTTGTAGAAAAAAAGATCGTCTGTGCACAGGTACTGCAGAAAAATCATGTCATGAACTTAAGAGTAAGCTCGCCTATCGTCTCGATATCGTTCATTCATCCTTCATTCAAAAAGAATCTTATAAGCAGTTAAACTGTTTTTATGAAACAACACCTTTAAAAAATTAAGCACACTGTTATCTCTTAATAATCTTATTAACTTATATTCTACTAAAGATGTTCTTTAATTGCAGTCTCCTTGGAGCAGGAGGAGAGTTATGCAAACACAAATCTATTCAAGTTTTTTAACTAAAAAGGGCCCTGAGCCAGTCATTATTTTTGGATATTCATCAAAATCCATTCCGGGCCTTGAGATTAATGGTTTAGGAAAATATGGGAAAGGTATCAAAGAAAAGATCATCTACCTGACAAAGAAAAATCAAATAAGAATTCCTCTAAGTCGATTTGTTCTCAATGTAGAAATCCCAGATGATTGGGGAGAAATAACCACCCAGAATGTGAAGTGGCTTGAGTATGCCTTTCTTCTTTTATATTGGCACCTGGCGGGGGCCCTGCCTCTTCGATCCTTGGAGAATTGCTTTGCTTTAGGTTCAATCAGAGCTGAAGGAGTAGTAGAAGAAATTGGGGGAGAGAGAATTGAAGATCTTTGTCTTCGTCGTGACTTCACTTGGATCACATCTTTTGAGCATCAATTCATGGATAAACGAATTGATGCTCAAGATGTAATAGATAGAAAAATGAATTTTAAATTGAAAGCGTTTGAGCAAGTTTTTTGTATTCAGTGAAGTTTAAATCCTGCTTTGTCACACATTCGCTGATGGGAGCAATCATTGTTTTACCGTTGCGAACAACTGTCACATGGGCAGTTTTACCTTCGATCAAAGCATTCACAGCGAGGTTACCCATTTCAGAAGCAATGAAACGATCATTGGCCACTGGGGAACCTCCACGCTGGATATGGCCAAGGATGGCCACGTGAGCGTCTAGCTTATATTGTTCTTTGAGATTTTTACGGATCTCATAGCTTCGTCCGCTCTTCGGACCTTCCGCTACAATTATGATGGAAGATTCTTTACCACGAGCAACTCCACGATTAACGTCATCAATAATTCTTTGATAATCAACTTCTTCGTGGGGAAGCAGAACATTCTCTGCTCCAGTACAAACTCCCACTTTCAGAGCGATAGCTGAAGAGTTTCTTCCCATAACTTCAACGAGAAAGGTGCGAGCATGTGAGTGGGCCGTATCGCGGATTCTATCGACTGCATCGATGGCCGTCTGAACAGCTGTTTCAAAACCAATAGTGTATTCTGTTCCAGAAATATCGTTATCAATAGTTCCAGGAATTCCAATTACCGGGAAATTAAACTCTTCGCCGAAGTTTTTAGCTCCGTTAAATGATCCATCTCCCCCAATGACAATGAGAGCATCAATACCTTGGTTCTTCAGATTATTGTAGGCAACTTCTCGGAACTTCTTTTCCATGAATTCTGGAGAGCGAGATGTTTGAAGAATGGTCCCTCCGCGCTGAAGAATATTACCTACACTGGAGTGATTCATTTCTCTGAAGTCACCTTTAACAAGACCTGAGTAGCCTCTTCGAACTCCTGAGACTTTGATTCCTTTGAAGAGAGCTGTTCTTACGATAGCACGTATCGCACAATTCATCCCTGGAGCATCACCACCTGAACTTAAAACTGCAATATGAGAAATAGTCATAATTAATTAGCCTCTACAAAAATAGGTTTACCAGTAAAGTTTGGCGCTTGTTCAATTCCTAAAAAATAAAGAACTGAAGGAGCAACATCTTTTAATGCTTTTGTTCTCAATTCGGGATTAAGGATTCCTTTCATGCCTTTGAGCTTAGGATGAACCACGCAAAATGGAACATCGGCCGAAGAGTGAGAAGTGTGAACTCCTCCTTCTTCATAAGTCATTTGGTCTGCATTACCGTGATCCGCACTTAGAATCATAGTGATGTTATTTTTCATGCAAGCTTCATAAAGGCG
>Ga0079224_100011242_pt1 | contig 12319 bp, 9 predicted proteins | sample Stecom2015_FD_80414 | JGI IMG/M metagenome (GOLD analysis project Ga0079224, IMG submission 80414) | Agricultural soil microbial communities from Utah to study Nitrogen management - Steer compost 2015 | ecosystem: Environmental > Terrestrial > Soil > Agricultural land | place: USA: Utah... | reverse complement strand
TCAACCGTCAACCCGTCGATGCGGCATCCGACCCAAACAGCTTGGCCAGGTCCTCATCGGTCAGTTGCCGCCACTTTCCTTCCGGCAGATCACCGAGCGTCAATCCGCCCACTCGGCTGCGATGCAGCTTCTCCACGTGATTGCCGACCGCCGCGAACATGCGGCGCGCCTGGTGATAGCGCCCTTCGGTCAACGTCAGCCGCGCCTGCCGAGGGCCGAGTACTTCGAGCTTCGCCGGTGCGAGCGGCGTGCGCTCCGACTCGAGCTTGAGCTTCCCGCTCGCGAAGATCTTCTCTTCATCGCCGCGTAAGTCGCGTGCGAGCGTGACCTCGTAGACTTTCTCGAGCTTCGATTTCGGCGAGACGATCTTGTGTAGCAGCGCGCCGTTATCGGTCATGAGCAACAGTCCCGTCGTATCGCGGTCGAGGCGTCCGACGGAGGACAGATGCGGCGAACGCAACGCAAATCGATACGGCAGCAGCTCGTAGATCACCGCCCCCACGTCTTTGGTGGAGCAGGTGTAGCCCACGGGTTTGTGCAGCATCAATGTCAACGGAAACGGCGGATCGAGCGGCTCGCCGTCGAGACGTACCGTCGCGTGCTCGACCTTGTCGTCGGTATACAGCACTTCTCCTTGCGCATCGGTGATGCGTCCCTCGCGGAACATCGCGGTCACTTCCTTGCGGCTGCCGTAGCCGAGGTTGGAGATGAGTCTTAGGAGTTTCATGTTGCGGACGGGAATGCGCTAGTACCGCGAAGATAACCCAACGGCTGCGCAACTGCCGTGAGCGCGAGTTCGTTTCGTCTGTATCGGCGCTCGCCTCGCCGTTCTGCCTCTGACGTCGCCGCGACGTTCTCCGTACACTCGCGCGATCCTTTGCTCTCTCCCGGCCACCGTCATGTCGTCTTGGACCTTCTCACAGCGTGCGCAGAAGCTGACGAGCTCTGCCATTCGTGAAATCCTCAAAGTGACCGAACGGCCGGAGGTCATCTCGTTCGCCGGAGGGTTGCCATCGCCCGATACCTTTCCCGTCGAGCGGTTGCGCGAACATGCGCAGCGTGTGCTCACCGAGGCGCCGACGCCCGCGTTGCAGTACGGACCGACGGAAGGATACATGGCATTGCGCGAATGGATCGCGGCGAAGCACGGTGCCTCACCCGCCAACGTGCTCGTGACGACGGGTTCCCAACAGGGCCTCGATCTGCTCGGCAAGGTGCTGATCGATGCGGGCAGCCGCGTCCTCGTCGAGACGCCGACCTACCTCGGAGCGCTCCAGGCCTTCTCCCTGTGCGAGCCGCAGTTCGTGTCCGTTCCTTCGGACGACGAAGGACCGATTACGAGCGAGCTCACGCCGGCATTCACGAAGGACGCTCGCTTTCTGTACTGTCTCCCTAATTTTCAGAATCCGACCGGCCGGCGCATTGCACTCGAGCGGCGGCAAGCGCTTGCGCGCATCGCATCCGACAGTCTGCTCGTGCTCGAGGACGATCCATACGGTGCGCTCTCTTATCGCGGCGACACGCTGCCGACGCTGCAGTCGCTGAACCCGGACGGTGTCGTGTACATGGGATCGTTCTCGAAGGTGCTCGCGCCAGGTCTTCGCGTCGGTTTTCTCATTGCGCCGGAAGGGCTTCATCGCAAGCTCGTGCAAGCGAAGCAGGCGGCGGACCTGCATACGCCGAGCTTCACGCAAAGAATCGTCTACGAGGCGATCAAGGACGGATTTCTCGACACGCACGTACCGACGATCCGCAAGCTCTACGCCGAGCGATGCAGTGCGATGCTGGCGGCGATGGAGCGGCATTTTCCCGCAGACGTGCACTGGAACCGTCCGGAAGGCGGCATGTTCATCTGGGTGAGACTGCCGCCGACGATCGACAGCGGCGTGCTGCTAGGAAAAGCGATCGCAGAGAATGTCGCATTCGTACCCGGCGCACCGTTCTTCGCGAACGATCCGCAAGCGAATACCCTCCGCCTCTCCTTCGTCACGGTGCCGCCGGAGCGCATCGAAAAAGGCATCGCGATCTTGGGCGAGCTGCTTCATCGAGAGGTCGAATAGGCGCGAGAGCCATTCGTCTCCCCTCACGCTCAAGCGGATTCGAGGAGTGCGAGCCGCGCTTGTCTTGCCGTATCGGGCAGCAGCTCGGCGGCGGGCGGGATGACGACGCACGCGTGTGCGTCGATGTCGGCCGTCGGCAGTAGCTCGAGCGGTATGCGCAGTATCTTCGGCGCTCCATGCACGCGATCGGCGGGCCGATACACCAGAATCTGATGCCTCGGCGGATACTCGTCCGCGAGCACCTCTAGCAGCAACGTGCGATACGCGACGAGGTTCGCTTCCGCGACGATGCCCTCCGGCGGCGAGTCGATATTCCACAGCATCAGATAAGCGGACGAGTCCAGCGAGCGTCGATACCGCACGAGCTGATTCGCTTCGTAGTGCTGACAACCGAACTTGCCCGGATCGATCCCGAGGTCCGCGTAGAGAAAGTCCACCGTCGAAATGCCCGGCTCCATGTGCGCCGCGTATCCTTCGGTGCGCGCGGTGCGAACTGCGATGTGAGCCGGACCGCCGAACAGACCCGAATGACCGTAAAAGGCGCCGCACACGCTTTTTCCTGCGCGCACCTCACCGAGCAGGATTTGCACGATCGTGCGATTGGCTTCCATTCGCGGTTTGCGCTCGGCGCGGATGTCACGCAGGCTGCGAACATCGCCGTGCAGCTCGCTCAGCCAGACCTCGAATGCTTCGTGCGGCACGTCCGCGAATACGATGTCCGATCGGTCGATGTGGCTTTTCGCGGCCGGTGTGAGATGCGCCCCGGGATGGATCCCGACGCCGATGCATACCAACCTTCCCGATCCGTTCATGCTCACTCGCCTCCCCGGCATCCGTCGCTCAGTTGCGCTTCTGCGCGCGGTGTTCTTACTTGCGATAGCGGATCTGATTGCCGCTCCCGCTCCGTGCTTTCGCGCCGGTATTGAACACGTTTTCGTCGCGGGGAAATGCACGCGAGACGGGAATAGCGAACGCGTTCACGAACTAGGGCGGAGTATTCTGTCGCATCGACGCTCGGTGCAACTTAATAAAGGCCGCGTCCAAGACGCTCGAGGAAAAAATCGCATTCGCAAGGGGGCGAGGTGCCGCTCTCGAGACGGCGATCCTCACTTGCCGTCACCCGTCCTTGCCGTCCGGCTTTTCCGATCCCCATTACGCCGCGTCTTGCGTAAGATAGCGCGCTCTTCATTTTTGGCGGATTCGAGTCGCGCTCATGAGCATGTCGTTACGCGAGCAGTTGCTAGCGGCCGGACTTGGGACGAAGAAGCAGGCGAAAGAGGCCGAGCGCCAGCGGCATCGGGACCTCAAGAACAAATCGGCTCGCAAGGCCGAGCACGAGAAGCGCATGGCCGAGCAGCGCGCCGCGAAGGCGGCGCGCGATCAGGAGCTCAACCGCAAGCGACAGGAAAATCTGGAGCGCAAGGAGCGTTGGGCGCAGATCAAGCAGCTCATCGAGGAACATCGAATCGCCAAGCCGGAAAGCGACGAGTATTTCAATTTCATCGATCGCGAAAAGGTGCGGCGCTTCCCGGTGGATGCGGCCTTGCGCGAGCGCATCGTTCGCGGCGAGGTCGTGATCGTACGCTGCGAGGGGCGCTACGACGTCGTCCCTCCCGAGATCGCCGAGCGCATTCGCGAGCGTGAGCCGCGCGCCGTCATTTCGCTGCAGCCCAAGGAACCCGAAACGCCGCCCGACGAGAACGATCCCTATAAAGATTACATCGTGCCCGACGACCTCATCTGGTGATGGCATCCTGCGAACCGGGACGCAATCGACGCTGCAAGCGGCAACGACTTCGCAGTGATCGGCGTCGCGAAGGGTTCGATGTGAGCGCGTGACTGCGCGAGGCGCATCCCAGCGCCAAAGATTGGGGAATTCCCCCAGTGCGCGCGTCGACACCGAATGGGGAATGCGCTCAATGCGTGCGCCGTCAGCGCGCCTGAGCGCGCGCCAATAGAACTTCAGCACGCATTCGTGCGGCACCGCGGTTTTCCACTACGCTGCAATGCGGTCGCGCACTGCGGGCTGTGCTAACGTCGCGATTGCGCCGTCGCGCATACCTCATCGTAGGCAAGGCGGATCGAAACTGCAGGACAAAACAACAGACGTAATGGAGCCGCGCTCGAAACACGGACGTCTCAGAGGTTGGTTCGGTTTGTTCAACCTCGTCGCCGTCTCCGCGACGGCGAGTGTCGCGTTCGCCCTCGCGACCTCGGAATATCAGCTCAAGGCAGTCTTCCTCTTCAATTTCGCTCAGTTCGTCGAGTGGCCCGCGAGCGCGTTCGAGAGCCCTGAAGCGCCGCTGCTCGTGTGCGTGCTCGGCAACGATCCGTTCGGGCAGGAGCTCGACAGCGTGATGGAGGGGGAGACCATCAACGATCGCTCGATCGACGTACGCCGATATTCGAGCGCGGACGAGGCAAGCGAATGCCACGTCCTTTTCATCGGTCAGCGTTCGAGGGCGGAGCTTCGCCGCACGCTCGAGCGGCTGCAAGGCAAGCCCATCCTCACGGTCGGCGAGACCGCCGATTTCGCGAGCACGGGCGGCGTGATTCGCTTCTTCATGGAAGGCAATCGAGTGCGCCTCGAGATCAACCCGCGGGCGGCCGATGCCGCTCAGCTGCGATTGAGCTCGAAGCTGCTGCGCAGCTCCCAGATCCTCGCGCACAGGGGGAACTAGGGATGCACAGTCCGCGTCCCGTTCGTCAACGTTTGATGAGCATCATGCTCCTCACGAGCGCGGCGGCGATCGCGCTCATGACGATCGGATTCGGAAGCTACGAGTACATCGCCGCCCGCAATCGGCTGATGGAGAACGTGTCGACGCTCGCGCAAATCATTGCGGCGAACAGCACGGCCGCGCTCGCATTCCGCGACGAGCGAGGCGCCTATGACGTGCTTGCCTCTTTGAGGTCCGAGCCCAGCATCACCGCCGCCGTGTTGTACGACCAGGACGGCACGATCTTCGTGCGGTACTCGGCCGACGAGACGAAACATCGGGCTCCGGCGCGCGCCGGCCCGGATGGATTCGCTTTCGCCTCCGGCTACCTCGAAGGGTTCGAGCCGGTGCGAGAGCTCGAGAACCAGCGCCTCGGCACGTTGTACCTGCGAGCGGACCTCGGTGTCGTGTATCAACGTTTCTGGCTGTACGGGCTCATCGCGGCGTTCGTCATGAGCGCCTCGCTCCTACTCGCCTACTTCCTTTCGCGCGTGCTTCAGGATCGCATCTCGGGGCCGATTCACGCGCTCGCCAATACCGCGCGTGCCGTTTCGGAGCGAGGCGATATTTCGGTGCGCGCACCTCCTTCGGAGGAAGGCGAGTTCGCAGTGCTGACGACCGCGTTCAATCAGATGCTGTCGCGAATCGATGCGCAGAACTCCGCGCTCAAGGAAAACGAGCAGCGGCTGCACGCGCAGCTCGCGCGTCTCGATCTGCTGCAGCGGACGACGCGCGCGATCGGAGATCGGCTCGACCTGCAGAGCATCTTTCAGGTCATCTTGCGCAGCCTCGAGGACAATCTACCGATCGACTTCGGCTGCGTATGCCTCTTCGACGGATCCACCTTGACGGTCGAAACGATCGGCGCGAAGAGCGTGCCGCTCGCGAAGACGATGGGGATCGAGCCCAAATCGGAGCTGCCGATCGATCAGAACGGCTTGTCGCGCTGCGTTGGCGGCGTGCTCGTACATGAACCCGATGTGCGCGGCAGCGACTTCGCTTTCCCGCAGCGCCTGGCTGCGGCGGGGCTGCGCTCCTTCGTCGCCGCGCCGCTCATCGTCGAGAGCAAGGTGTTCGGCGTGCTCATCGCAGCGCGCACGGGCGCAAATGCCTTCAGCAGCCCGGACTGCGAGTTCTTGCGGCAGCTGAGCGAGCACGCGGCGCTCGCGAGTCACCAGACGCAGCTCTACACGGCGCTGCAGGAGGCTTACGACAACCTGCGGCAAAGCCAGCAGAGCCTACTGCAGCAGGAACGACTCCGTGCGCTCGGGCAGATGGCGAGCGGCGTCGCGCACGACATCAACAACGCCATCTCTCCGATCGCCCTTTACACCGAATCCTTGCTGGAGCGCGAAGCGGGCCTGAGCGCGCGCGCCCGCGAGTACCTGAGCACGATTCAGCGCTCGATCGCAGACGTCGCTCAAACGGTCACGCGCATGCGCGAGTTCTATCGCCAACGAGATCAAAGCGCCGACCTAGTACCGGTCGATCTGAACGAGCTGATCGGACAGGCGCTCACGTTGACCCGCGCGCGCTGGAGCGACATGCCTCAGGAGCGCGGCATCGTCATCGATGTGCATCAGGACCTCGCGCCGCAATTGCCGAAGATCATGGGCACGGAAAGCGACATCCGCGACGCATTGACGAACCTCATCTTCAACGCCGTCGATGCGATGCCCGCAGGCGGCACCTTGTCGCTGCGCACGCGCCCGGTAAACGGCGAGTCGCCCAGTGTCGTGCTCGAGGTTACGGACACGGGGATGGGCATGGACGAGCGCACGAAGCGACGGTGCATCGAACCGTTCTTCACGACGAAGGGCGAGCGCGGTACCGGCATGGGTCTCGCGATGGTGTACGGCATGGCGAAGCGTCACTCTGCACAGATCGAGATCGAAAGCGCCGTGGGGCAGGGCACGGCCTTCAGAATCAAATTCGCCATCGCGCCGGAACAGGCGGCGACGGTGGAAACGGCACCGAGCGTGATCGTCACCGGCACGAAACAGCGCTTGCTCGTCATCGACGACGATCCGCTCTTGCGCGAGGCGCTGTTGCGGATTCTCGAAACCGAAGGACACGACGTCACCGTCGTCGATGGCGGCCAAGCGGGCATCGATACGTTCATCGCCGCCCATCGCGAAGGTCGTCCCTTCGATGCGGTGATGACGGATCTCGGCATGCCGTACGTCGACGGTCGCGGCGTGGCCGCGGCCGTCAAGCAAGTCTCACCGCGCACGCCCGTCATTCTGCTCACCGGCTGGGGCCAGCGGCTCAACACGGAGCAATCCGTGCCCGCCAATGTCGATGTCGTATTGAGCAAGCCTCCGAGATTGCTGGAGCTGCGCCGAACGCTTGCCGAGCTGCAAACGACGAGCGCAACGGCACAGCCCGCGTAACTCGACAAACGACGAAGTTGACCGATGGACACGAACTCGACATCCAAACCGAAGCTCTTGATCGTCGACGATGAAGCGACCCAGATGCGGGCGATGTGCGACACGCTCGCGGTCGAAGGGTACTCGGTGAGCGGCTGTACATCGGCGCAGCAGGCGCTGCAAGCGCTGCGCGAGGAGCATTTCGATCTTGCGATCACCGATCTCACGATGCCCGATATGGACGGCATCGCCTTTCTCAAGGCGGCGCGCGAGATCGACGCGCAGCTGATCGGAATCGTCATGACGGGGCACGGTTCGATCGATACCGCAGTCGCCGCGATGAAAGCGGGCGCATTCGACTATATCCTCAAGCCGTTCACGCTGCGCACGATGCTGCCCGCTCTGGAGCGGGCGCTCAGCGTGCGTCACTTGCTGAACGAGAATCTGCAGCTGCGCGAAACCGAGGAGATGATTCGCAGCTTGAATGCGAGCTTGGAGCGCGCCGTCGAGGACCGAACTCAGCAGCTGACCGATGCGAACCGGGAGCTCGAGGCGTTCGCACATTCCATCTCGCACGATCTACGCGGCCCATTGCGCGCGATCAACAATTTCACTCACCTGCTCGGCGAAGAATGCCGCGAGCACATGAACGAGCGCGCAAGGGGCTACTTGGACCGCGTGCTGACGGCGTCCCGCCGCATGGAACAACTGATCGAAGACTTGATGCGCCTCTCGCGCGTCAACGGCGCCGACCTGCGGCGAACGAACATCAACGTGTCCAAGATGGTGTCCTCGATCATCGCGGATCTGCAATCGCGCGAGCCCGATAGGCACGTCGAAACTTGGGTTCGCGACGATCTGTTCGCAAAGGCGGATCCGCAGCTTCTGCGCATCGCGCTTGAGAACCTCATCGGTAACGCGTGGAAGTTCACTAGGAACGCGCCGAGCGCGCGCATCGAGTTCGGCGCGGCGGATCCGGAGAAACACGTCTTCTTCGTGCGCGACAACGGTGCGGGATTCAAGCCCGAGTACGCGAAGGATCTGTTCGTGCCGTTCAAGCGCTTGCATACGGCGGATGAGTTTCCGGGGAGCGGAATCGGCTTGTCGATCGTGCATCGCGTGATTCGACGCCACGGCGGCTCTATCGAAGCCGAAGGCTCGGAAGGTCGCGGCGCCACGTTCTACTTCCAGATTCCGGAGCCGGTGGAGATCGAGCAGCGCGGACTGGCGAACTGAAATCATCGGCAACGGTCGATCGGCCGCTCGGATCTGAAGCACCGGGGGATGAAGCGATGAGTCGGAACGAGGACAGCGCAGATAATCGAGCATCGCTCGAGACATCGCGCCCGCGCGAGCTCGCCGCGTCGCTCGCGATCGCGCTCACGGTCGCGCTTGCGCCGAAAGTCGACGCGATGTCGAGCGGCATGGCTTCGGCGGAGTCGTTGAAGAAGCTCAGCCTCGAAGAGCTGATGAATGTTGAAGTCACGACGGTCTCGCGCAGCACCGAGCGCCTCGGCGCGGCGGCCGCCGCGGTCGCGGTCGTGACGAACGAGGACATCCGCCGCTCGGGCGCGACGACCATTGCCGAGACCTTGCGCGGCGTTCCGGGTCTTCACGTGGCGCGCCGCAACTCGAATACCTGGGCCATCGCCGCCCGCGGATTCAGCAGCGTGAACTCCGAGAAGCTCCTCGTGCTTTCGGACACGCGTAGCCTGTATACGCCACTCGTTTCCGGCGTCGCCTGGGATGTGCAGGATTATCTATTGCAGGACATCGACCGCATCGAAGTGATTCGCGGGCCCGGCGCGGCGTTGTGGGGGTCGAATGCGGTGAACGGTGTCATCAACGTCATCACGAAGCACAGCCGCGATACGCAGGATTTGTATATGGAAGCCGGCGCGGGCGGGGAAGAGGAAGTGCTGGCGGGCGTGCGCTACGGCGGCACCCTCGGGGAGCACGGCTTCTTCCGCGTCTTCGGCAAGTACTCGGAGCGCGACGGCACGCATCATCCCGGCGCCCAAAGCGACGATAGTTGGGATCTCGCGCAATTGGGATTTCGCAGCGACTTCCGCCTCGGCATGCGGGATGAGCTCATGGTTCAGGGTGCGACCTACGACGGTCGAGTCGGTCAAATCGCGCCTGCGATCACCGTGATCGGCCGCCCGGGACCTACCGGACAGCTCACGAGCGACTTGAGAGGCGGCCATGTCCTCGCACGCTGGCGCAGGACGATCGATGAACAAACCCGATGGCGCACGCGCATCTACTACGATCGCACGCGCCGCAACGATCCGAGCTTTCTCGACGAGCTCGACACGGTCGACCTCGACGTCCAACACGGCTTTGCTTTGTCCGGTCGACATCAGATCTTGTGGGGCATGAACTATCGCTACACCGATCATCGGAACGTCGGTAAAGGCATTTTCAATCTCGAGCCGGCCGTCTCGAGAGACCGAGTGCTGAGCGGCTTCGTGCAAGATCAGATCGCGTTCGGTGAGGATGTGCGCCTCACGCTCGGCACGAAGCTCGAGGACAATGATTTCAGCGGTTTCGAGCTGCAGCCGAGCGTGCGCATCGCGTGGAGCGCGGCGCCGGAGCATACGCTGTGGAGTGCGATATCGCGCGCCGCTCGAATCCCGACGCGTTTCGAGCGCGACATAGCGGTCGATGCCACGCCGCCCGGCAGCGATCCGCAAGTGCGATTGCTCGGCAACAGCCGTTTCGATTCCGAGGAGCTCATCGCCTATGAGGTCGGCTATCGTTGGCAAGCTTCGAGCGCGTTCTCATTGGATCTGGCGACGTTCTACAACCGCTACGATGGGCTCGCGTCCGTCGAATTGGGTACGCCGTTTCCCGCGCCTGACGGCAGAACGATCGTTCCGGTCGAGTACCAAAATCTCACCGACGGCGATACCTGGGGCATCGAGGCCCTGTTGACGTACGCGCCGCGGGATAACTGGCGCTTGACGGGAACGTACTCGTTCGTCGATGTAGAGATCGATCCGCGCGGCATGGATATCAATCGCGGCGAGTTCTACGAAGGTTCGACGCCCCGACACCAAGCAAGCCTCCGTTCCCTGCTCGATCTGCCCCGTGGCGTGCAGCTCGACGTGCACTTTTATTACGTCGATGAGCTCGAACGCATCCCGGACATCGTGACCGGAGAAGGAATCGACAGCTATTCGAAATTGGACGTGCGGCTCGCGTGGCAAGCGTCCGAGGAGTTGGAGCTGTCGCTCGTGGGTCAGAACTTGCTCGATCGATACCACGTCGAGTTCGGCGCGCCGGAAGCGCGCGGCCAGCTCGAGCGCAGCGTGTACGCGAAGCTCGCCTGGGGGTTTTGAGCTGCCGCTAGAAAGCTCGCGCTAGACAGACCGTTCTGACCAGCGCCAGCTTTCCCGGCGAGGGACGCAGCCCTTCCAGCGTCAGCTTTCCAGCGCCAGGTCACTTGAGCGGGTCGGTCGACACGACGGTGACGTCGTTCAGCTTCGTGTTCTTGTTCGCTTCCAGCCATTCCCTCGCGCGTTCCTGATAGCGAAGAGCGGAGCGGCGTAGGTCGTCGTCCTCGATCTCGAACGGCGTTTGCGCGAAGTAGAAGAGCGCGCTCGGTGCGCCGTAGCGGTCGATGAGCGGCTTCACCAACATCAGGCCGCCGTAGCGCTGCACTTCCAAGTAGCGCCGATCGTCTCGACGCCAGACGCGCTCGCGGAAGCTGCGAAAATCCGAGGGCCAAATACGATCCATGCGATTCTCGTTGAAGAGCGGATCGCGGATCGCGGTCAATTGCGCGGCGATGCCCTCGACCAGCATTTCACAGGCCAAGCGCTTTCCGATGTCGACGGATTGGCAGTTCTCGTGCGGCCACGACAAGCCTTTTTCTTGCGCTGCTTCCTGGAGGTATGCGCCCCAGAGCGCGTTGTCGATCGCAAGCACCAGCGGAAATCGCTCCCGATAAAGCTCGTTCTGATAGAACGGCCAATAGTTGGCGGTGGCGCGAAGCGGATTCGGAATGCGCGCCGACGTCATGAAGCGAGGAACGACCAGTACTTCCTGCTCGAGATCGTAGGCAACTCGTCGAGAGTACAGCTCGTACTCATCATCGCGCGGGCCCACGTACTTGATGGCGATGCGTTTCGGCATCACCGGTCGAAAATCGCCAAACGCGCGTTCGATGGCCTCGGCTCGATACGAGACGAGTTCGCCGAAGATCTCTCGGCACTTCTGCAATCCTTCGTCGCACGCGACTGCGAACGAAGGAAGCAATGCAGCCGCAAAGACGATCCAAGCTTTGATGTGCGACATGACCGGATGACCCGAGCAGCCTCTCCATCTGCTCGACAGATCCACAATGCCCCATGGTCTTCGCTTCTTCGCGACGCGGTAAGGCCAGCTCGGAGTAACGCGATCGCGCCGCGAACCTCGATCCACCGCCCCTGCAAAGAGCATCGTAAAGTCAACGACGAGCGTCAGGCGAAGTTCCTGCCGGTGAGAATCTAGTGAGCCGCCGAGGGCGGCCGCTGGACGCCCGCGCACGACCGACTCGAGCATCGAATGCGCGGTGCAACGGAACCAGACGGGCCGTTTTCGCGTTGTAGGACCGGCCGACGGGTTGTCACGCAGGGTGTCGCGCTCGATTAAGCCTCGAATACGTGGCGTGCGCACGACTGATTTGCCTGCGTGTTGCAGCGGGATTTCCTCTGTTGCGGCGTCAGCAGCACGCTGTTTCGCTCGGCGAACGCGCGAAGCAGACTGCCCTCGTCCACAGCGCAAGTAGAACGATTTTGACAACGGGTCGGGTGCATTCGTGATCCGAGCTCTTTCTCTACCATCGCCAATCGCTAGGGGGTTGCATGCCTGCGGCGTCGAATACTCAACTCGCGAGCATCATCGAAGCTCATGAACAGCAGATTCTGCAGGAGTGGATCTCGAGTCTGAGGCAGAGCGGGGCGCTCGAGTCCGGTCGGCTACAGGAGGCTGAGCTCGCAACGCAGGCCAAGACGCTGTTCACGCAGCTTCGCGCTGCATTGCGTGAAGGCGGACTCGATGTGCGCTCAAGCGCCTACGACAATCTCAGGGCCTATTTGGGTGAAATTTCGCGCGCACGTGCCGTGAAGGGATTCTCCCCCTCTGAAACGGCGCTCTTCCTCTTCTCGTTGAAGCGACCGTT
>Ga0079224_100011241_pt1 | contig 12319 bp, 11 predicted proteins | sample Stecom2015_FD_80414 | JGI IMG/M metagenome (GOLD analysis project Ga0079224, IMG submission 80414) | Agricultural soil microbial communities from Utah to study Nitrogen management - Steer compost 2015 | ecosystem: Environmental > Terrestrial > Soil > Agricultural land | place: USA: Utah... | reverse complement strand
TGCGTATATCGGCTCGGTGTGCGGAGTCGAGGACATCATCGTCGCCGACATGGGCGGGACGAGCTTCGATTTCGCGCCGGTGAGCGGCGGGGAGGTGCGCTACTTTGCCGAGGAGCCCGTGATCGGTCGCTGGCTCACCGAGCAGCCGATCATCGAGGTGAAATCCATCGGCGCCGGGGGCGGCTCGATCGGCTGGCTGAATCCAGCCATGGGCGATCGCCTCGAGGTGGGGCCCCGCAGTGCGGGATCCAATCCTGGGCCGGCCGCTTACGGGATGGGCGGCCGCGAGCCCACGGTCACCGACGCCGACTTCGTGCTCGGTTATCTCGACCCGGAGGCTTTCCTCGGCGGGCGGATGCGTCTCGACAGGAGCCTCGCCGAGCGGGCCATTCGCCGCCGTATCGCCGAGCCCTTGGGCCTCGATGTGATCGAGGCCGCTGCGGCGATCCGCCGCACCATCGACGCCACCATGGGCGGCGTCATCGCCAAGGACCTGCTGCTCAAGGGACTCGACATCCGCAAGTTCTCCGTGTTCGCCAACGGCGGTGCGGGACCGCTGCACTGCGTGGACTTCTCCCGGTCGATTCACCCGGAGATGGTCTGCTACACCTTCCCGTACTCGAGCGTCTTCTGCGCGATGTCGGGCACGACCATGGACCTGAGCCACATCTACCAGCGCTCGGCCCATTGCACCCTCAAGGATCTTTCCACCGGCGTCTGTCTCGATGCGGACGGCCGCGCGGCCTTCAACAAGGTCGTCGATGCGCTCGTGAGGGAGGCCGAGCGAGACGTGGTCTCCGAGGGCTTCGCGCCCGAGCAGATCCTCTTCACCCTCGAGCTCGACATGCGCTTCGCCGGGCAGTTCCATCAGACCCGCACCCGCTCGCCGCATCTGCGGCTTGGAAGCGACGCCGACATCGAGGACATCCTGAAGGAGTTCGAGGCCGAGCACGCGCGGCGGTATTCGAAGATGAGCTACTTTCCGGAGGGCAGGGTGGAGGTGGAGACCGTCCATCTCTTGGCGCGCGTGGCGCTGCCCAAGCCCGTGCCGCCCGAGATCCCCAAGGGCGGCGCCGATGCATCCGGCGCGCTCTGCGGCGCCCGCGAGGTCTACTGGACGGAGAGCAGTCGGCACGCCACGACGCGCATCTACGAGGCCGTCAGGCTGCGAGCCGGCAACGTCATCGCGGGGCCCGCGATCGTGCAGGCGGTGGACACCACGATTCTCGTGCCGGCGGATCGCACAATGCTCGTGGACCGCTACGGCGCCGGCGTCATCGAGCCCGCATAGTCACAGAGAGGGGGAATGCCATGTCTGCTTCCAACGATTTCCCGAAGTTCGGCGTGACGCTGCTGCCCGACGGCCGCAACGAGCTGCCCGACGTCGTCGTCTACGAGAAGAACGTGAAGTCCGGGGTGGGGCGCGTCACCGTCGATCGTCAGGAGGTCCTGAATGCCTGGAGTTACGAGACCGTGGCCTCCGTCGTCCGGGCCATGCTGGACTGCCATCTCGATCGCAGCATCGGTGTCGTGGTGCTCACGGGCGCGGGCGAGCGATCGTTCTGCGCCGGCGGCGACATCAAGCAGAGTCGGGACCAGAGCCCGGAGAAGCTGAAGTTCTTCCAGGACGTCCATCAAGCGATCCGCACCTGCCTGAAGCCCATCATCGCGCGCATCAACGGCAACTGTATCGGCATGGGCAATCACATCGCCTATCACTGTGATCTCACGATCGCCGCCGAGCACGCCAAGTTCGGCCAGAACGGCGCGAACATCGGCAGTCCGATCGGCGGCTTCCCGCAGGCGTATCTCACCCGCGTCATCGGCCAGAAGCGTGCGAGAGAGATGTGGTACACGTGCAAGCGCTACAGCGCCGCGCAGATGCTGGACTGGGGGCTGGTGAACGCGGTCGTCCCCTACGCCGAGCTCGACGCCGAGGTGGATCGCTGGTGCGACACGCTCCTCGACAAGAGTCCGACGAGCCTGCGGCTCGCCAAGGCCGCTTTCGAGCGCGAGATCGACCTGATACGCGATACGAACACCTTCGGTGAGGTCTGCCCGGACTTCTACCTGGCAGGCGGCTCCTCCGCCGAGCTGCAGGAGGGAATGGACGCCTTCCTCGAAAAGAGAAAGCCCGACTGGGCGAAGTTCCGCCGTAGATCCTGAGCGACGACAAAGCAGGAGTTAGCCGATGAGCGCCGGTCACCTCGAGGCGAGTCGTCCTTACTGGAATATGGAGGTCGAGCCCTTTCTCGATTCGCCGCAGATGCGCGAGCTGCAGCTCTATCGCCTGCAGCGCCATCTGACGCTTCTCTACGATGGCGCGCCCTTCTGGCGCCGTCGCATGGATCGCTTCGGCGCCAAGCCCTCCGACATCCGCCGCCTCGGAGATCTGGCGAAAGCGCTGCCGCCCTGCCGCAAGCAGGACCTGCGCGAAGACGCCGAGAAATACGGCGCCGTGGAGTCCATGCACCAGATGATCGCAGCGCCGCTCGACCAGCTGCGGCTGCTGGCGGCGACCAGCGGCACGACCGGTGAGCCGACGCCCTATCCCTATACGCCGGCGGGCCTGGAGATCAACAATGAAACCTATGCGCGCATCTTCTGGCGCGCGGGGATCCGCCCAGGCGATCGGATTCTTCACGGCTTCGGGCTCAGCATGTTCGTCGGCGGCGTGCCGATCGTGATGGCCGCCTCGGCGATGGGCGCCTGCCCGATCCCGGTCGGTGCGGAAGCCGGCGCCGAGCGGCTGCTGAAAGTCGCCCTAAGCTTCAAGCCGCGGGCGCTGTTCTGCACGCCTTCCTACGCGGAGCATCTGATCGAGGCGGCCCCGAAGCTCATCGGGAAGAGCGTGGCCAGCCTCGGCGTCCAGATCATCGTCGCCGGCGGCGAGCCGGGCGCGGGGCTGCCCGAAGTGCGTCGCAAGATCGAATCCGCCTATGGGGCGCGGCTCTTCGACATTGGGGGCGCGGGCGGGGGCTCCTGCGACTGGCACGAATACCAGGGCATGCACAACGTACGCGTGGATGCTTCCATCATCGAGCTGGTTGATCCCGAGACCGACGAGATCATCCCGCTCGAGGACGGTGCGCGCGGCGAGGCCTGTGTTTCGACCATCGTCGGCGACGGCTCCCTGGGCGGCATCCGCAACAGCCTGGGCGACATCATGGAAGTGACCATGAGTCCCTGTCCCTGCGGCCGCAGCGGCTTCCGCTATCGGATCGTGGGTCGTACGGACGACATGCTGAAGGTCAAGGGCGCGATCGTCTATCCAGCCGCGCTCGATGACGTCATCGCCGCCTTCTACCCGCGCGTAACCGGCGAGTTCCGCATCGTGCTCGACGAGCCCCCGCCGCGGGTGACCCCGCCGCTGAAGCTCAAGATCGAGCGCGGCGAGGGCGTCGAAGGCGAGGCGCTGCAGCGGCTCGAGAGCGAGATCCTGGAAGCGATGCACGGCAAGCTCCGCGTGACGCCTGCGATCACCTGGCTCGCCCCCGACACCCTCGAGCGCACCGGCAAGAAGACGCAGTTCTTCGAGAGGACTTACCTATGAAGGTGGATCGGGACATCCTGCAGCGCTACCGCATCGAGCCGAGGACCGCGCGCGAGGAGCAGGGCGTCGCCGCGCTCGGCGCGGCGGACTTCAGCGTCTACTCGATGAAGCTCGAGCTGATCGCCGAAGAGGCCAAGGCGGTGATGGTCAAGACCGCGATCTCCGAGGCGATCCAGTCCGGAGACTGCGCTTTCGGCATCTACACTGCCGCAGGGGATCTCGCGATCGGGGCGCCGGGCACCTACGTCCACTCGATCACCGGGCAGATCCCGATCAAGTACATCATGAAACACTACGTCGACGATCCCACCGTCGGCGTGCGGCCCGGCGACATCTTCTTCGCCAACGAGCCTCAGCTCGGCGGCATTCACGCTCCCGACCTGATCGTCATGATGCCGGTGTTCCATGAAGAAGAGCTCGTCTGCTGGGTGGTGGCTGCAGGCCACAATCAGGAGATCGGCGAAACCGATCCGGGCGGCGTCGAGAATATCCGCAGCCGCTACGACGAAGGCCTCAAGACGCCGCCGCTCAAGATAGCCGAGAACGACCGGCTCAAGGCCGACGTCATGGCGATGTTCTGCAATATGGTGCGCAACCACCGCATGCTCGAGAACGACATCCATGCGCGGTGTGCGGCCTGCCTGCGGGCGAGGGAGCGGCTCCAGCCCCTTTATCAGGAAAAAGGCGCCGCCTTCATCGACGGCGTGATGCGCAAGGCGCTCGAAGCCGCCGCCGATGCGACGCGGGCGGCCTTCGCCGAGATGCTGGACGGTACTTACCGCCACGTCATGTTCCTCGACAGCGCCGGGAACAAGCAGCTGGGCCTGATTCGTCTCGTGATCACGCTCATCAAGCAGGGGAACACCCTGACGGTGGACCTCAACGGCTGCTCCCCCCAGGCGCCCGCATCCGCCGGGAACACTCCGACTCATGCGATCCGCGCCGCAATCAACGCCATGCTGCCAGGTTACCTGGTCCCAGGTCTGCCCTGCAGTTCGGGGCTCTTCGATGCGGTGACCATCGTGCCTCCGCCCGAGGGCACGGTGCTCAATCCGAGCCCGGAGGCGGCCGTGATGGGCGGCGCCAACATGATGATGATCATGTCCGCCGGCTTCGTGCAGTGTCTGGCCCGCGCGAGCTATGCGACGCGGCGCGAATTCGTGTCCCTGCCCGTGGGCTGGATCGGATCGCTCTACGCCTATGCGGGCCTGGATCAGTACCAGCGCACGACGACAGGATTCGCGATCAGCATGTACAACTCATCGGGCGGCGGCGCGCGGTCGGACAAGGACGGCGTGGATTCCATGGGGGTCCAGGTGAGCATGACCGCTGACAGCCTGGACGTCGAGCACGACGAGGTGCAGCACCCCTTCCTCTGGGGATTCCGGCGGCTCACGCAGGATCAGGCCGGCGCAGGCAAGTATCGGGGCGGCGCGGCGGCGTCCTGTAGCGCCTACGTCCACGACACGCCGGTGCTGTACGCCAACATCATGGCGACGCCCCACAGCTTCCCCCTTTCCGCCGGCATCTTCGGCGGCTATGCGGCCGGCTGCGGGCCGGCCGTGGTGGTTCGCAACGGCGGCCGGGCGCCCCTGTCGAATCCGGAGTTTCAGCCGCCCTCGAGCATGCAGGAGATGGCGAGCGCCCAGGAGGGGCAGCAGGTCGCCCTGCCGCTCGGGCAAACCTTCTCCTTCTCGCCCATGCAGGAAGGCGACGGCTTCGCGGCGCGAGGGGCGAGCGGCGGCGGCTGGGGCGATGTGCTGGAGCGCGAGCCCGAGGCGGTCATGAAGGATCTGCGCATCGGCGTCTGTTCTCCGTGGGCCGCGAAGAACCTCTACTGCGTCGCTTACGACCCGGAGACGCTCCTCGTCGATGAGGCCCGCACGAAGGCGCTGCGCGATGCGGAGCGTCGGGCGCGCCTGGCGCGCGGCAGACCCTATGACGAGTTCGCAGCAGAGTGGGAAAAGCTCTCCCCGCCCCAGGAACTGCTGTCACTCTACGGCAGCTGGCCGGATGCGAAGCCGCTCGGACACGCCGGCTTCTTTGCGTGAGGACCGATGCTTACCAAAGGCGACGACTATCCGCTGCACCAGACGCCCGAGCCCATTCTCTACGCGGGCCCGGACCGGCGTTTCTATGAGCGCTATTTCTTCAACGGCTACTCGAAGGAGCTCGATCTCTTCTTCGCTCTCGGCATGGGGATCTATCCCGGGGCGAATCTGATCGACGCCTCCTTTTGTGTCAGCCACGAGGGCGTGCAGCACAACGTGCACGCCAGTCGCGTGCTGGACTTCGAGCGGCTCGACACGCGCGTCGGGCCGATCCGCCTCGAGATCGTGGAGCCCCTCGCAACGCTGCGCTACGTGGTCGACGATCCCGAGCACGGCATCCGCGCCGATCTGACCTTCCGGGCGCGGGTGTGCGCCCTCGAGGAGCCGCGCCAGCTGCTGCGCCAGGGCGGGCGCACCATCATGGATTGCACGCGCCTCACGCAGCACGGGAGCTACTCGGGCTGGATCGAGATCAAGGGCAAGCGGATCGAGGTCCGCCCCGAGCGCTGCCTCGGCACCCGCGATCGTTCCTGGGGCGTGCGTGGCGTGGGCGCACCCGACGCCCAGCCGATTCTCCCGGCCTTCGAGTTCCAGACTTTTTTTCTCTGGGTGCAGCTGAACTTCGAGGATCTCGCGGTGAGCTACGGGACTTTCGAGGACGCGCAGGGCAAGCCCTGGATGAGCCACGGGGCGCTGCTGCCGGTCGGCGGCGGCGAGCCGGTGCACGTGCAGGCGGGGCAAGTCAGCCGGCGCTTGCGGCGCGGCACGCGCCACGCAACGAGCGCCGCGGTCGAGCTGCTCTGTGAGGGTGAGCGGCGAGTGAAGATCGCCCTCGAGTTCCAGCCGCTGCAGTTCTACATGATGGGCCTGGGCTACTTCCATCCCGAGTGGGGGCATGGGGTGTACAAGGGACCCGCGGCCGTCGGCTACGAGGCGCTCGAGCTCGCGAGCGTCGATGCGAGCGCGTTCCAGTTCAATCACGTGGAGGCCTGCTGCAAGGCGCGCATGGTCGAGAGCGACGGGACGGTGCGCGAAGGCGTCGGCGTCATGGAGCAGCTGATCGTGGGGCCCCACGCGCCGTCGGGATTCAAGGACTTCATGGACGTCGCGGGCTGAAGACCCGATCAGTGAGAGATGACCACCTTGCCGCTGTGACCTCGTGCGGCGAAATGGCGGAAGCCTCCGCAGCTGGGAGCAGATCACCGCATTGATGGAAGCGGGGGCAATCCCCTGAACGGTTCACGACATGGAGGGATGACGGGTGCTCACGTGGGCGTCGACAAATATCGACGCGACAACGCAGCCGTCGGGCCTCAGGTCCGTTATCAAATATCGAGGTCTGTAAATCGAAAAAGATTGCGGCAACGCGGAGAAGAGCGGCGCCGATCCTTGTCGTCACCGATCATCCAGGCAGCGGTTCGTGCGGAGCAAGAGGACGAAGGACATGGCGCATCGAGTGATTGCTGCAGAAGACGTCACGCCGGAGCTCAACGACTACAGTGCGCCGCTCGTGATCCAGGATCTCGAGTTCCATCTGGACCTGTTCAGTCGGAAATTCCTGGCCGGGCTCGCATCCATTCATCAGGACACCCTGCTATTCCAGTTTGGTTCCCGAGCTGCAGCGCTTGCGAAGAGAGTGGGAGAACGAAAAGCCTGGGATGTCGCCGCAGGCGCTTATCGCACCTTGGGACGCCAGGCATTCCCTGGCGCTCCGCATTTCTCCAAGGTCGACAGCTACGAGCTCGACTTCGACGACCTGAGCAAGTCGGGTCTGCTGAAACTGATAAGGACCTACTGGGATCAATGGATCAAGGTGGGGATGTACTGGGTGGAGCACGCCAATCGACTGTGTGGAGAGCAGGAGATGCTGGCGATCTCCGAAGAGCACTATGAAGCTGTGTGTCGCTACCAGATGCCCAAACTGGCGGAGCTGGCGGGAGTGTCTCTCGATCACACCATCGGGTATGTAAAGGTCAATCAGTTTGGTATCGACGCCACACAGGGGTACCGAAGCGTCAAAGAGATCATCGACGACGACACTGTCAACGTGAGTCTGTACGGCTGCGATGTGTGGGGCAAATTGCGCGACCAGGGCGTATTCGACGATCAAGAAGCCCTGGCCATGTGCGAGCGCGAAGCCAGCCTCTGTTCGCGACTTCACGGGTTTCCCAGAAACACCTGTGTCATGCCGAAGAAGCCGGAGGCCGGCTTCAAAGGCGTGGCGCCCGGTGAGCCCATCTGCATCATGCAGTACAAGCGCGCCGCAACATGAGGAGAACGTAAATGGCTGACAAAAACGACCTGACCGGACCTTACCAGGAACATGTCGACTTGCATGACATGTCCAAGGAATTTCTCGTTGGGCTGCTGGGCATCTGGTCGAACTCCTACGCGTCGATCAACAAAGGTCTGTTTGGCGCTTTGCTGAAAAGAATGCCGATCGAGGAAGCAGCCCAGGTGATCGTCGAAACCTTTACGCCGATGTACAAGGACAATATGCCGCTCCTGACGAAGCTGTCCGGCATCGAACCGAAAACCGTCCAGGATCTGCATAGCATTGCCCGACTCTCTCTCGACGGGGACCTGATCGTTGGCGACCGCGCGCCCTTCAAGAGCGAGGCAACCTGGAGCGACGCCAATCACCAGCACGCCAAGGTGCATTCATGCCCGTATCTTGAAGGCATGGAAATGATCGGGGCCCCGGCTCACATGATGAATACGGTCTGTTTCGATGTTGAAGAGCCGCTGCTCGAGCTGGTTTACCAGCAGGACAATCCCGCCATGCCGCGCGTTGACATCGATCTTCTGAAAGCCGGTGCTCGCAAGAGCAAGAAGGAGCTTTGCTGCGAATGGAAGTTCAAGGCGCACGATCCCAATGTAAAGCGCCCGGTGGTCAAGATCCTGGATGAGAAGTATCCGGCCCACGTTGCCACGCGTGAGGCGAACAAGGCCGCAAACGCGAGCAAGGCTTGATGTAAACCATGCCCCATCCAGGCGGGCATCGATCAGTCGCCCGCCTGGAACTCTCGCTGGTGAGCGGGAAAGGACGGACAGTTTCGAGCGGAGAGCCGATATGGCGGATATACAGAAAGAAGAATTGAATCTGAACGGTTTCGACGGCCCCTTCACAGGCCAGATCGGCAATTTCGAGGACTATTCCCGCGACTTCCTCATCAAGCTGGTGAAGGTTTACGACGACTGCTCGCTGTTCGCCTACCATGCCTGGGCAACGGCCCTGGCCAAGCATGTCGGCGAAGCGCAGGCCTGGGAAGTGGCCGGAGAAGTCCAGCGGGGGGTGGGCCGCCAGATCCTGCCGTTCACCTCCCACGCCCAATCGAACGGTCCGGCCTGGCCGGGCGGCTTGACCGTCACCCACTTCGAGCTGACCGCGGACAAGCTGTCCAAGGAAGCCCTGGTGGAATTGTGCCGCGTCTATCAGGACCGCTACTTCAAGATGGGCAACCACTGGCTCGACCGCATCGTCTCGATGGTGGGCCTCGAGAAGATGGGCGACGTCTTCACTAACGCTTATAACGCCGTCGGCGGCCATATCATTCCGAAGCTGTGCCAGATCGCCGATTTCGAGATCAAGTCCGTTGTCGATGCGATCAAGGTCGCCAATATGACGCTGGACGGCGTTCGCAGCTTTGGCGGCGATTGGGAAGTCATCGACGAGAACAACGTGAAACTGCACATGCGGCGCTGCATGATCATCGACGACTTCGTTCCGCAGGGTGTCTACGGTCTTGGGGATCAGTTCGACGGCGCCAAGATGTGGGAGTTCAACTGCCGTCACGAGGCCATCGGCGCAAGCGCCTTTCTTCCCGGTGTGCAGCTCGATATCCGCTTACCGCCGATCGATCTGAAGTTTGAAGAGGGTGAGGCCTACTGCGTCTGGACCTATTGCAAGAAGGACCCCAACAACCCGGCCCACAAGGCGCCGACCTGTCACTCGCCCTGCGGCGCCTGCAAGATGTAGTGTCTGTGCTCCGGTCGTTGCCGCACTGAGATTACGCATTCAGGCTCTCCGCTGCGAAGTGATTCGAAACTGCTTTGGAGTCACCCCCATCGCCTTGCCGAAGGCCACGCAGAAGCTGCTCGGGCTGGAAAACCCGAGCCGATGGGCAATCTCCTTGAGGGAGAGGCGCGTGTCGGCGAGCAGGCTTCGGGCCTTGATCATGCGCACCTCCCTGACATAGTCGCCGATCGTTCGGCCCGTCGACGCCTTGAACGCTCGCGCCAGATGGCGCGGGCTGATCTCGCATAGACGAGCCAGCTGATCGATGCTCGGACAGTGATCGACCATGCCTTCCACGTAATCAGTGATGCGTCGCATCTGCCAGGCGGCGAGCGCGGCGCGCACCGGCTGCGCGGGCAGTGATGCCTGACGGAGGTAGCGCGCCAGATCCACCATCAGAAGCAGGGCGGTGGCCTCGATCGCTTTTTCCCTGCCGAATCCGGATTCCGAGACTTCGCTCGCGAGGCGATACATGTCCCGCTTGATCATCGGCGCCTGTACGTTGAGCGTGGCCGCCAGCTGCCCGGCCGTCCAGTCGCCGCGAAGGCCGGTCGTCTGTTCAAAAATGGATGCAGCAAACTCGCAGTAGATGCCACGGTAGGATTCCGCTCCCCCTGGGCCGCGCACCATCATCCTCATGCCCCGGGGGGGAAAAACGATATCGCCGACCTCTACACACGGACCTTGCCGACCCTCGGCGTCCAGGTAACAGGACCGGGAATAGTTGACCTGGGGCGTCAGCGACATGCTCAGGCTGTGGACGCCGATCTCGAGGACGCCTTCGAAGGGCTCAGGCTGCCTGTAGGTACGGACCTCGACATGGATCCCAGGGACGGAGGTGCGGGCATCGACCGTATAGGGAATGGCGGTAGAGCTCATCTGACGGCTCGCGGTGGATCAGCGTCTTCCTGTCCGATACTGAACACAGATGACTGAAAAGAACAACAAATTCCCGCGATGCTGGGCCCACCCCATGACGCCATTTTCGCTGTCCGCTGCACGGTAAAGAACCGATGCGACGCGACGAGACATGGCGCCTGAGGCGACTGAATTGAACGGCGACGATTACACCCACGACTTCATGGGCTTAAGAAGCCGACAATCGGCTCCAAATGAAAGGCTCAGGGACAAGGTCATCATCGTCGTTGGCGCGGTCGCCGGGATCGGCGGATCACTTTCCGGCCCACTTACCCCGGCGGCGGTTCGCTGACGCTAATCAAGCACCTTGATTCCGCAGCGCCCGACGGTCGGCGAATCGGTGCAGGGCTTCATCATCACCGACATCCACGCCCTGGCGCAACGCGCCGAGGCCGCCGGCGGCAAGTTGGCCGGACCGGTCCGCTGCATCGAATCGCACAAGCTGCACTGCCTGTTCGCGCCCGACCCGGAAAGACATGTCAACGAGGCCGTGCAGCTCGACGCCCAATGACCTGCGTGGCCAAACGGACAAAAGCGACCGCTCCGGTCCTGGCCACGACCGAGACCGTCCCGTCGAGGCCGACGCGCGACAAGGTCGTTCTTTGTCCCGTGCATGCGATCGATTTGTCTGCCGGCGTCAATGACAATAAACTGAGCGATAATTAAATACAGCGCCTGTCCGACGAGCACGCATGAAAGCAGCGGTCTACTACGAGAACGGCGGCCCGGAGGTCATGCGCTACGAGGAGGCGCCGGATCCAGACTGTGGTCCTGACGAGATTCTGATCCGCGTTGAAGCGATCAGCGTCGAAGGCGGCGATCTGCTGCATCGGCAGTCCTTCCCGCATGCGAGTTGGCCGCACATCGTGGGCTACTCCGCCGCCGGAAAGATCCTGGAGATCGGCGCCGAGGTCGAAGGCTTCCGTGTCGGCCAGAGTGTCGTGACCTTCGGTGAGTCGGGTTCGCACGCCGCGCTGCGCGCGGTGAAGAAAGTGCACTGCTGGCCGTTGCCGGCCGGCCTGGACGTGCGCATCGCCGCAGGCGTTCCGGCCGCATTCGGCACTGCGCACGAATGTCTGTTCGAAGCCGGGCGGCTGCATGCAGGGCAGAACGTGCTCATCCAAGGCGCGGCCGGCGGCGTCGGCGTCGCCGCCGTACAGCTCGCCAAGCGCGCCGGGGCTTTCGTCATCGGCACGGCCGGGAGCGATGCACGGCTGGAGAAGCTGCGCGAATTCGGCCTCGATGCGGGCGTCAACTACAAGAAGACGCCCGACTTCGCCGCCGAGGTCCGTCGCCTCACGGACGGTGCGGGTGCGCATGTGACGCTCGATATGGCGGGCGGCGGCGCCATGAAGGCTACCGTGACCTCCACGGCGGCCTTCGGTCGGCTGATCATCGTCGGCGTCGCCGCACGTGAGCCTACGCTGATCGACGCCGTCGACATCCTCGTCCAACGGCTGAGCGTAATCGGGCTGGTCTTCGGCGACGTCATCGGCATTCCCCGCACCGATGCGATCATTCGCGAACTCCTGGAGTCTGTAGCGCGCGGGGAGCTCTCGATGCCTATTGATCGCGCCTTCCCCTTGGAGGAGGCGGCCGCCGCTCACGCTTATGCCGAATCGAAGGACCGCGGCTTCGGGCGAGTGCTACTCATCCCCTAGCCTGGACTATGCATGAACAGCCCGACGAGTCCTCTGTCTCGGTCAATCATGCAGGGTAAGATGCTTCCGAGCGGTTCGGAACGCGCTCTGAGGTTCGCATCGGCGACCGAATACATGC
>Ga0079224_100011240_pt1 | contig 12320 bp, 12 predicted proteins | sample Stecom2015_FD_80414 | JGI IMG/M metagenome (GOLD analysis project Ga0079224, IMG submission 80414) | Agricultural soil microbial communities from Utah to study Nitrogen management - Steer compost 2015 | ecosystem: Environmental > Terrestrial > Soil > Agricultural land | place: USA: Utah... | reverse complement strand
GCGCTGGCGGCGATGCCGAGCTGGACGGCGTCCGTCAGCTCGCGGCCGTCTGCCAGCGCGAACACGATGGCCGCCACCATGGTGTCGCCGGCGCCGACCGCGCTGCGGATCGGCACGTCCAGGGCCGGGAAATGGCGGCAGTCGCCGGCGGTCGCCAGCAAGGCGCCGTCGCGGCCGAGCGAGACCACCACCACCTCGGCCCGGCCTTCGCCGAGCAGCCGGCGGGCGGCGTCGCGCAGCTCGGCCTCGCCGGACAGCGGCCGGCCCGCCAGCTGCGCCAGCTCGTTGCGATTGGGCTTGAGCAGATAGGCGCCCTGCGCCTGCCGCAGCGCCTCGCCCGAGGTGTCCAGCACCAGCCGCATCCCGTCCTGCCGGGCGAGCCGGGCCAGCTCGGTGTAGAAATCGGCCGGAACGCCCGGTGGCAGGCTGCCGCTGGCGACCAGATAGTCGGGCCGCGGCGTCAGCGCCGCGATCGCCTGCAGGCAACGCTGCTGCTCGGTTTCGCTCAGGGCAGGGCCGGGCAGGACGAAGCGGAACTGGTCGCCGCTGGTCTGCTCGTTGACCGTGAAGCTCTCTCGGGTCAGTCCTTCGATGGTGACGGGGTGGCGGGGAATGCCGTGGCTTGCCAGCAGGCTGGTCAGCAGGTCGCCGGTCGGGCCGCCGGCCGGGTACACGGCGGTGGCCGTTCCGCCCAGCGTGCCGATCACCCGGGACACGTTGATCCCGCCGCCGCCAGGGTCGTAGCGGGGCGTCTCGCAGCGCAGCTTGCGGGTCGGGATCACGCGCTCGGCTTCGGTAGCGACGTCGAGCGCCGGGTTCATGGTAAGGGTGGCGATGACAGCGGTCATGAGCGGTTCCCGGCCAGTTGATTGACTCCGGGCTGCGGCTGCCAGTCGTGGCTGCCCGGCTGCCGCCACAGCTCCAGCCGCTGCCGCGGGCCGAACGGATAGCGCCGGTCCCGCACCAGGATGTGCGGGGGGCCGTTCCAGCCGCCCGGCGCGCTGAGGCACAATCGGTCTCCCTCGATCTCGACATCAAGCCAGTGGCCTCTGTAGCACAGTCGCAGCTGGAGGCCTTCCAGTTGGTCGGCCAGGCAGGGGTTCAGCCGCAGGCCGTCGTCGCGTACCTCCAGTCCGGTCTGACCGAGCTGGATCAGGTCCACGCTGCCGGCCATGGCTCCCAGGTGGATGCCCTCCTGCGTGGTGCCGCCCTGCACGTCGGCGATGTCGCTCTCCAGTGCCTCCTTCAGCAGCGCCCAGGAGCGCGGCCGGTCGGAGCGCGCCAGTACCCAGGCGTGCACCACCTGGCTGAGCGTGGAGCCGTTGGAGGTGCGCTTGAGGTAGTAATCGATGGTGCGCCGGATCAGCGGGGCGCTGAACCGGTAGCCGAGCTGGGCGAACAATGCGGCGAGCTCCTCGGCCGAGAACAGGTAGAACAGCATCAGCACGTCGGCCTGCTTGGAGGCCTTGTAGCGGTTGACGCTATCGCCCTCAGCCTCCAGCAGGCGATCCAGCCGTTGGATGTTGCCGTACTTGCGGCGGTAGCCCTCCCAGTCGAATTCCTGCAGTCGCTCGTAGCCCTCGAACTGGCTGGGGATGCCGTCGTGAAAGGGTACGAACAGCTTGCGGCTGATCCGGTCCCAGGCCGTCAGCTCCTGTTCGCCAAGTTCCAGATCGGCCAGCAGTTCGCGGCGACGGGTGGTACCGATCTGTTCCAGCGCCTCCAGCGCGCGCTGCAGCAGCCAGGCCACCATGACGTTGGTATAGGCGTTGTTGTCCAGTCCCGGCCGGTCCGACCAGGGATAGCGGTCGTGGAACTCGTCGGGCCCCATCACGCCGCGGATCTCGTAGCGCTCGCGGTCCGGGTTCCAGCTGACGGCGCTGGCCCAGAAGCGGGCGATCTCGAGCAGCATTTCGGCGCCGTAGAACGACAGGAACTCCCGATCCTGGGTGACCTGGTAGTAGCGCCAGATGTTGTAGGCGATGGCGGCATTGACGTGGCGCTGCAGGTGGGTGTTGTCCGGCAGCCAGCGGCCGGACTTCGGGTTCAGGTGCAGGACCTGGGTTTCCTCGCGGCCGTCGCTGCCGCTCTGCCAGGGATACATGGCGCCTTGGAAACCGGCGGCGCGCGCCAGCCGCCGGGCGGCGTTGAGACGCCGGAAACGGTAGCGCAGCAGCGAGCGGGTGATCTCGGGAATGCGGTAGGTCAGGAACGGGAAGATGAACAGTTCGTCCCAGAAGATATGGCCGCGGTAGGCCTCGCCATGCAGGCCGCGAGCCGGCACGCCGACGTCCAGATCGGCACTGTGCGGCGAGACGGTCTGCAGCAGGTGGAAGATGTGCAGCCGCAGGATCATCTGCAGCCGTTCCTGGCCTTTCAGCAGCACGTCGCAGCGGCCCCACAGGTGGCTCCAGACCCGTGCCTGGCTGGCGGCCAGTTCGGCAAAGCGGCCGGCCTCGGCGACGCTTTCGGCGGCCGCCAGCGCCGGCTCGGAGATGGCATGATCGCGGCCGGTGTACAGGGCGACGATCTTCTCGATGGCGATCGGCTGTCCCTGTACCAGATCCAGGCAGAGCTCCTGGCCGATGTAGCCCCGCTCCTGCAGCAGCCGGCGCGGGACCGGCTCGGCGGCCATGCCGTCGCGGTAGGCGCGGGTGCGGGCGGCCAGCGCGACGCGCAGCCGCGACTGGTTGGTGACGACCGCCAGTCGCACGCAGTCCTCGGTCAGCTGGCTCGTCTCGAGCGGCTCCAGGTGAGTGCTGGCGAGCTGACGGTAACGCGCCACGCCGGCATTGATGACCCGCCCGTCCAGAGCCGCGCGCACCGTGATCGGTCCTGACCAGTTGTGCGCGGTGAGTGTCCACTCGATGGCGGCCAGATGCGGATTGCCCATGTGCACCAGGCGGCGGCAGACGAGGGTGCTTTCGCGTCCCTGGCGGTCGCGGAAGCGGATCCGGCGGCGCAGCAGGCCCGCGCGCAGATCCAGTTCCTGCCGGTAGTCGAGCAGCTCGACCGCCAGCACGTTGAACCAGTCGCCGTCCTCCGGCCGGAAGCTCAGCGGCAGCCAGTTCGGCATGTTGACCAGGTCTTCGTTCTCGATGGTGCGGCCGGCGATGCCGGTCCGCAGGCGGTTATAGCCGCCGGCGAGATAGGTGCCGGGATAGTGGATGTCGCCGGCTTCGCATTCCTCGGCCGCGCCGCGGGTGGCGAAATAGCCGTTGCCGAGCGTGCACAGCGCTTCCCGCAGGCCTTCCTTGGCCGGGTCGAAGCCGTGGTAGGCGAGGGTCCAGGCGCTCATGGCGGCGACGACGTCACCGGCAGCGCCCGGCGGCGGCGGCCGACCGCTGGCGGAGCGGCAGGCCGATCCAGGGCGGCGGCAGCTCGGCCAGGTCCTGCACCACCAGGTCGGCGCCGTGCCCGAGGAGGGCGGGGGCTTGCCCGGCCCGGTCGACGCCGATTACCAGGCCATAGCCGGCGGCGCGTAGCGCGGCCACGCCGGCCAATGCGTCCTCGACCCCGAAGGCGTCGGCCGGCGCCACCCCCAGCAGGCGGGCGGCGTGCAGGTAGACAGCCGGATTCGGTTTGCCGGCAAGCCCGAGCCGGGCGGCGTCGTTGCCGTCGATGCGCAGGTCGAACAGTCCGCTCAGGCCGGCCGCTGCCAGCACGGCATCGGCATTGCGGCTGGACGTCACCAGTGCCGTCCGTACCCCGGCGGCGTGCAGTGCCCGGACCAGCGCGACCGCACTGTCGAACACCTCGACTCCGTCCTCCTGCAGGCGGCGGTTGAAGATCGCGTTCTTGCGGCTGCCGAGGCCGTAGACCGTTTCCTGCCCGGGCGCATCCTCCGGAGAACCGTCGGGCAGGGCGATGCCGCGAGCCCGCAGGAAGCTGCGGATGCCGGCATGGCGTGGTTTGCCGTCCAGATAGCGGCGGTAATCGGCTTCGCTGAATGGCCGGAAGGGCTCGCCCTGCCGTTCGGAGCGCTGGCGCAGGAAGGTATCGAACAGTTCCTTCCAGCTGGCCAGGTGGAGCCTGGCGGTTGCGGTCAGAACGCCGTCGAGGTCGAACACTCCGGCCTGGAATGAAGCCAGTGGCCTTGTCCGGCATCCGCAGGGCGGCACCTCCTCCATGGCTGCGGTTTCCTCCGGCGCGGTTGGGGTAACGGTCAAGAACCCGCGGGCATTCGGTACGGGATCTTGAGCAGGTTGGGTCGAAGCGGCCGATCTCAAATCGCAGCGCGCCTGCGGACTCATGCAATTGCCCCTTGTTTGCAGGACCGACAGGAACCACTGTGGGGCCGGTAAGGTGCTAAACCGGAACAGGAATGCCGGTTTTGTGGGAGCAAGCCCGGCTCATCGAGCAGCGGCCGTGCCGGCTGGTCGTCCGATGGGCATGCAGTCCGTCGGCAGGGCATGCAAGGAAGCAAGGAGGTAGGCAACATGCGACTCAAGACACTCGTAACGACCGCCGCTGTCCTCTGCGGCGCCAGCGGTCTGGCGGCTGCACAGGGCAATCCGTTCTCCGGCCTGAGTCCCTACGTCGGCGCCGGCGCCGGCCAGTCCGATTTCGATATCAGCAGCGGCGATTGGGGGGTCGGCGTTACCCGGGACGACGACACCGACACCGCCTGGCGCGTGTTTACCGGCATCCGGCTGTTTCAGTTCATCGGCGTTGAACTCGGCTACATCGATTTCGGCGAAACGACCGGGACCGGACTGACTGGGTCTGCCCGCGCCGAAGCGCAGGGCATCGACCTGGTAGCGCTGGCTGCCTTGCCGGTGTTCCAGCAGGGGCCGCATCAGTTCGACGTTTTCGCCAAGGCCGGCGGCTACTGGTGGGATAGCGATGTCCGGGGGGCGGGGGCAGGCAACGACCTGCGCGATGCCGACGACTTCGACTACACCTACGGAGCCGGTGTCCAGTATCAGTTCAGCAATTTCGGCGTGCGCGCCGAGTGGCAGCGCTATAACGATGTGTTCGGACGGGTCGATACCGACGTCGTGATGGGCAGCGTGCTGTTCCGCTTCTGAAGTCCACGCCCTGCCGGCCGCCCGAGGGCAGCCGGCAGGGCGTGCTGGATCGGTGGGGTTCTGCCCGAAGCTCGTCAGCGCGACTGGTGGATGTCCGTCCTGTGCCGAGCGGCCCAGTCGGCCAGGGCGGCGTACATCGCCTCGTCGGTCGGGTCGGCGGCCACCACGGGCGGCGGCAGCCCCAGTCGCCGAGCCGCCTCGGCAATGCGCGGATGCCCCACCAGCAGTGTTGCCCTTTCCAGTCCGGCCCGGGCCGGCGCGTCCAGGCTGTTGGTCAGGTTTTCGAGTGCCTCGCTGCTGGTGACGGCGACTGCGTCCACACCGTCCCGCAGCGCTTGGCGCAGCGCAGCCGCCTGTTCCGCGTCCGGGCCGTTGCGCTGATAGGCCTGGACGTAGACGACCTCGGCGCCGCGGGCTCGCAGTGTCCTGCCCAGCAGCATGCGCCCGTCCTGTCCGCGAACGATGGCGACGCGCTTGCCCTGCATGGCCTGCACCGCCGGCAAGGCCAGGAAGGCCTCGCTATCGAAGCCCGTCGCCGGACAGACATCGGCCCGGTAGCCGTGGCGTTCCAGGGCCTGGGCCGTCTTCGTGCCGATCGCCCCGATCAGGGTCTGCGGCGGAATGCGCTGCCGCAGCCCATGAATGGCGGCGATGCCGTACTCGACGGCGTTGGGACTGTTGAAGATCAGCAGGTCGATGTTGCCGAGCCGCGCAGCCAGGCGCTGCAGTTCGCTGCCATCGGCGGGGCTGCTGATCCGGATCACCGGGCAGCGCAAGGGCTCGGCGCCGGCGCGCTCGAGCAGGGCGCAGAAGCTTTCGGCCTGGTGCGCCGGGCGGGTCACGATGATGCGCAGGCCGTGCAGTGTGCTTGAGGAGGGGGAGCCGGGCATGGGCAGGGCAGTCTCTAGTTCACCATCGTCATGAGCTGGAACTCGATCACCTCCGGCATGGCCAGCAGCGAGGTCGACAGCCGGTCCAGGTTCCGGCGGTTAAGGGTCTTGAGCACCATATGGTATTCGAAGATTTCGCCGCCGCCGGTCAACTGGTAGCTCATGCGGGCAATCGAGAAATGGTGCTGCTTGAGCAGCTGGCGGATTTCCTGCTCCGACAGCACCTTGTCCCGCCGAAAGCGCACGATGTGGCGCACATAATGACGGGCCGGCATCTTCATCTCGACGACCCGGAACAGCGACAGGATACCAAGGGTCAGGGCGGTGGCGAGCAGGCCGGGGTAGTAGAAGCCGATGCCGAGCAGGGTGCCGATGGCGGCCGTCATCCAGATCGAGGCGGCGGTAGTGAGGCCGCGGACGGTCAGGCCCTCCTTGAAGATGACGCCGGCGCCGAGGAAACCGATGCCGGTCATGATGCCCTGCGCCATGCGGGTCGGATCGGTGCGGATGGTCTCGATCGGCAGCAGGTCCAGCCAGAGCCGCTGGTAGGCGGTCACCAGCATCAGCAGCGCTGATGCCACGCAGACCAGCGCGTGGGTACGGAACCCGGCCGGCCGGCCGCTGAAAGTTCTTTCCATGCCGATCAGGCTGCCGGCGATCAGGGCCGTCACGAGATGGGTGGCGATGGCTATGTAGTCGTCGTGCATCGGCCGTCGGATCAGGTGTGTCGTGGGATGCGCTGCGAGACAGCCTGGGAAGGCCAGCGTCCCGCCCGTATCGGGTCCGCCGCAGGCGTTCGGCGGCCGCGGGCAGTCCCGCTGCTGGGGGGCCGCACAGCCGGGTGACGTCTTCACTATTATGGGTAGCGCGGCGGCGAATGCCTACTGCGCCGGCCGCCGGGCGGCGACCGGAACCGCAGGCCGGCGGGAGGGAGTCGCAGCCGGGCGGGTGACTGCTCGTGATTACAGGTCGTAGCGGCCGGCCGCCTCCGGCTGGAACAGCAGCGCCCGTACCAGCAGGCGGCGCGTACCCCTGGGAGTGGGAACCTCGACGACCTCGCCGATCCGGGCTCCGATCAGCGCCGCGCCCAGCGGTGCCAGCACCGAGATCCGGCCTGCTCCGGAATCGGCCTCGTTGGGAAATACCAGCTCGTATTCGCTCTCGGCGTTGCTCTCCAGGTCCTGCAACCGGACCCGGCTGTTCATGGTCACCACATCGCTGGGCACGCTGGAGGGCGCGGCTTCGGCGCACAGCGCCAGCTTGTCGGTCAGCACGCGCAGATGGGCCGGCGCAGTGCTGCTCTCATGCCGGGCCAGGAGCGGCTCCAGGCGCTGGATGTCTCGGCTGTTCAGGGTCAGGGTTTCGTTACTCACGACACGGTCTCGCATTAACCGCCCGGGATGCGGGCGCAGGCGACGCCAGGCGATTCGAGATCGCCTGACAGATGAAGTTCGGGGATGGTCAGCAAAGGCTATCGTGCCGGTTTATCTCTGCCCGCCGGCACGCGGTCGGACTACGGTGAGATGACGCGTCGTCCTCTCAAGGAGCGCGCCAGGGGATCGTTCTGGAGATCGTTGGGCGCCATAACCGTAGGAGAAGCAACAAGATGGCAGATGCGGCTGAGTATAGCGCCCGGGCCAATAAATGCCAGGGCCTGCGGCCTAGGGTGACAGTGTTTGCTACCGTCACCCTGCGGTTGGTCAAGGAGCTGTCATTCCTGGCTTGAGCCGGCGGCTTCGGGCTGATAGATCACCCGATTGACGCGCAGGCGGATGACGCCGCCGCCGGGACGCGACCACTCGATGGTCTGGCCCTCGGACAAGCCCAGCAGGGCGCTGCCGACCGGCGCCAGAATGGAGACCTTGCCCGGCGTTCCATCGATATCCTGCGGGTACACCAGCGTCATCTCGTGAACTTTGCCGCTGCCTTCCTCGACGAATTGCACCGTCGAGTTCATGGTGACGACACCAGGCGGTACCTCGGTCGGCGATACCACCTCGGCTCGCTCCAGCTCTTTCCAGAGACTGTCGACGCCAGGCAGATCACCGGCTGCCGTGTTCGACAGCAAATGCTCAAGCCGCTCGAGGTCGCTGCTCGTTACGATAATGCTTGGTTGAGTCACGTCACGGTCTCCCTCTCCGTTCCAAACGGCAACGGCCGTCAAGTTGCCAGCTTTCGCTCAATCGAAACGGCCGAGCACGTTGAAGATGTTTTTTCGACAGTGTAGCCGGAATCGTGGTGCTCTTGAGTAGTCGTTCACAAGGGGTGCCGCGGGTACTGGAGTGGAGGCCGTGGCGGCGCTACGCGCTACAGGAGCAAAAGCCAGAGCCGGTACAAGGAGCTTACGAGAACGGGAGGTATCGCCGCCAGGTGCGAAGCGTTCTGCCGTTGCGTCAGCCGCGAGGGGCCAGGCGCCCCGACCCCTCGGTCATGCCGCGATATCGGTCCAGCTGGAGATCGACAGCCAGCCGACGTAGATCATCGCGACCACCATCAGGGCGACCACGACCCAGCTGAAGACGCGCAAGGGTGCAAACGTGGAGAGAGAATTCGAGACGTCGTTTTTCATATCAAACCGCTCCTTGTTTATGCTCCTTTGATGAAATCGGCGGCAGTCCTCGTGTGACGTAGGTCAAGCTTTGAGGATAGCCGATAATTGTTTGTTTTCATTATATATCCTGGCGGGTTCAATCTCAAGGAGCGGGCCGGCGAGGCACTCTGCGGTCGGGCAGGGAAAGCATAAAGGCCAGGATTTTCTAATCCATCGTATGGCTTTGAACGGGCCTGCCCAACCCTTACCTGTACCGGCTGAGAAGCTGCCGGCGTCTGGCAGAAGGAGCGGCCAATGGGAGTGGGTTTCCGCGCTGTCGTGGCTCTGGCACTGGCCGGCGTGTCGCTGGCCAGCTTTGCCGCCAGGCACGAGGTGAAGATGCTGAATCAGGGCGAGGACGGCGTGATGGTCTTCGAGCCGGGCTATCTGCGGGCCGAGGTCGGCGATACCGTTACCTTCGTTCCCACCGACCCTGCCCACAATTCGGTGTCCGATGCCATTCCCAACGGAGCGCGAGCCTGGAACGGCGCCCTGAACGAGACGGTCACGGTCACACTGGAGAAGGAAGGGATCTATCTATACAAGTGCACGCCGCACCTGCCGCTCGGCATGGTCGGCGTGATCCAGGTCGGCAAGCCGGTCAACATGGACAACGTAAGGCTGGCCGCGGATGCGCTCAGTGCGGGAATTGCGGCGAACAAAGAGCGGCTGCAGAAATACCTGGGGCAGGTGCAATAGGCGCAGCTCCGCTAGCCGGCGCGAAGGCTGTAGAGCAGGCGGGCGAGCAGCAGGAAGGCCAGCGCCCACGACAGGGCGGCCAGCCACAGCAGCATGGCACTGTCGCCGATCCCAAGCCCGGCTGCGAGCCGGGTAGCCGCGGCGATGCCGATCAGGACGGTGCAGATCACGATCTCGGTCGACTTCGCCGGATCCGCCTTGTTCCGCTGCAGGCGAACCCGCGCCATGATGCCGATCGACAGCGAGCCCAGTGCCCCTACCGTGATCACGTGCAGAGCCGCCACCCGGTAGCTGTCGGCAGCGGCAGCCACGGCGAGCAGCAGCAGCCCGATCGCCAGCCAGCCATAGCCTGCGCCGAGGCAGAGCAGATCCGGCCTGCCGGCGAGTTCCCAGAGGCGCCAGCGCAGCAGGCGCACGGCAGCGAGCACGCCGGCTGCACCCAGGGCGACGGCGGTGGCAAGGCCGGCGCCGGGCAGAGGGGCGAGCAGGATGGCGGCACCCATGGCTATTATCAGGGCGCCCTCGATGCGTGGCTGCACCCGCGCTTCCAGATCCATGCCCTGCTTATGGAACTGCCCGGCGACAGCAGGTGCGATGATCCTTCCGCCCATGAACAGCATCAGCAGGGCAAGCAGCAGCACCGCCTCCAGCAGCAGAAGCTGCTGGGTGCCGTAGCCGCCCAGATGGCGGCCGATCTGGGTAGCGGCTGCAACGCCGCAGATGCCGAGCAGCACCGGCCCGATCGCCTGGTTGCGCCATTTCTTCGCAGCCGTCATGAACTTCGGCGCGATCTGCATGGCCAGCAGCAGCGCGAACAGCGCGTTCAGGGTGGCGGCGGCGAGGCTGCCGGGGGCAATCAGGTAGCTGGCCCGCGCCAGCACCCACAGGCCGAAGAGGGCATACAGCTGCAGTGATGGCTGTGGCCCGAGCAGGTAGCCGGCGACCACGGCCAGCGCATAGCCGAACAGCATCTCGTGGCCATGCCCGAGCCCGGTCGCCAGGCCGGGCAGCCAGCCTGGCTGCGTCAGCATGATCTGCAGCGACGCCGGCAGCGTGATGGCGGCATAGAGCGCAGCGGCCGGAAAGAACAGGGCATGGGCCTGGCGCTTGCGGCTTGCCTGCGGGGTGATGGACATGGACCTCGCACTCCGATGGTCGACGGCCGCTCCACCAAATCCAAAGATGGAGCGGTTTTGGCATTGCACTCGCCGTGTGTGGCCGGACCCGCCGGTCCGCTGCGGGATCGAAGAGCGGGAAACCGGGGCGGCGAAGCCGCCCGGGATGGCCTCAGCCCGCGAAGTAGGTCTGGGTGCCGTGCGCTTCGATCGCTTCCGACAGCCTGCTCAGGGCATGCACGTAAGCGGCGGTGCGCAAAGGAATTTGCTTGGTCTGGGCAATGCTCCAGACGCGCCGGCCTTCTTTTTCCATGATGGCCTTGAGCCGGCTGTGTACTTCTTCCAGGGTCCAGTAATAGCCCTGACGGTTCTGGACCCATTCGAAATAGGAAACCGTTACGCCGCCGGCATTGGCGAGGATGTCCGGCAGTACCGGGATGCCCCGCTGCTGCAGGATGCGGTCGGCTTCTGCCGTGACCGGGCCGTTCGCCAGTTCGAGCACGACCTTGGCGCGGATCTTGTCGGCGTTGCCGGCATGAATCTGATCTTCCAGCGCGGACGGCACCAGCAGTTCGCATTCCAGTGCCAGCAGCTCTTCCTGGCTGATGGTGTTGACGCCGTGACTGTCGGCCAGGCCGGTCACGCTGCCGGTCTTGCGCTTGGCCTGCAGGGCTGCGGCCGGGTCGAGCCCCTCCGGGTTGTAGATAGCGCCGCGGGAATCGGAAATGCCGACGATCTGCCAGCCCGCTTCGTGCAGGAAGTGCGCCATGTAGGAGCCGGCGTTGCCATAGCCCTGGATGACGGCGCGCCGGCTGCCGTTCTTGAGGCCGAGCTCTTCTTCCAGGTGGTTCAGGACATAGAAGCCGCCGCGGGCAGTGGCATCCTCGCGGCCGAGCGATCCGCCCAGCGGGATCGGCTTGCCGGTAATCACGGCCGGGCAGGGGTGGCCGACCAGCGAGCTGTACTCATCGGCCATCCAGCCCATGATCATGGCATTGGTGTAGACATCCGGGGCGGGGATGTCCCGATCGGGGCCGATGAGGCTGGCGAAAGCGTGCACGTAAGCGCGGGAGAGGCGTTCCAGCTCGCCCTTGGAGAGCTGATGCGGATCGACCTGGATGGCGCCCTTGCCGCCGCCGAAGGGGAGGCCGGTGACGGCGCATTTGAAGGTCATCCAGAATGCCAGGGTGACGACTTCTTCGGCGTTGGCTTCGGGGTGGTAGCGGATGCCGCCTTTGGTCGGGCCGCGGGTATCGTCGTAGCGGCAGCGCCAGGCGAGGAAAGAGCGACGGGAGCCGTCGTCCATGCGGATCATCAGGCGGGTCGTCAGCAGCTCCTTCGGATACCGGAGTTTTTCCAGCACCTCCGGGTGCACCGAGGTGTGTCGGGCGGCATCCTCCAGGTGGCTTAGCGCCCCTTTCAACATGTCTTGCATGGTTGCCTCTATCAATTGTGGGTTATCTGGTCGGCACTGGTATCGTTGCCTGAAGGGGGCGAAACAATAGCGGCCGAGTCAAAACTGATGCAAACCTTTCTCTGCGGATCGGTCTTGCAGGGTGTGTCGCTTGGCGCTTGCACAGCTGCCGCGACATGGAATGCATGAGAGGGAAACCGTGCAGGTCATCGCGAACGGCGCATTATAAACGTAGCAGGTTCGGCGGATAAAATTTTTTTGCGCCGCCGCCCGTCGAGAGCGAGCAACCGCGCGGCGCGTCAGCCATCCCCCTATATTGGATTGGGTGGTAAACGGCCGCTGCCAGGGAGGTGCGATGTGGCGATCAAGATCGACAGCCGGATCGTCGGCTGCGAAGTCATCCGCCCGGACCAGAAGGACCCGGCCGCCGGCCGGGTCCAGCAGCTCGACGAGCTTCTACAGCGCCCCGAGGCGCTGGAGGGCGCGACCTACAAGATCAAGACGCCGCTCTCGGAGCACGCGCTGTACGTGACCATCAACGACATCGTGCTCAACCCGGGCACCGAGCACGAGCAGCGGCGG
>Ga0079224_100011237_pt1 | contig 12322 bp, 10 predicted proteins | sample Stecom2015_FD_80414 | JGI IMG/M metagenome (GOLD analysis project Ga0079224, IMG submission 80414) | Agricultural soil microbial communities from Utah to study Nitrogen management - Steer compost 2015 | ecosystem: Environmental > Terrestrial > Soil > Agricultural land | place: USA: Utah... | reverse complement strand
AATTATCTGGATATAGACAATAAGACTTTTGTAGAGTTTGGTGTAGAAAATTATACTGAATGTAATACTCGATTTTTATTGGTAAATAATAATTGGAAAGGACTAATTATGGATGGTTCTGATGCGAATATGCAAAGCATAAAAAATGACCCTATTTATTGGCAACATGATTTAACAGCATTGTCTAAATTTATAACTGCTGAAAACATAAATAATTTACTCTCAGAAAATGGATATACTGATAATATTGGTCTTTTACATATTGACATAGATGGTAATGATTACTGGGTTTGGAAAGCAATAAATGTTGTTGAGCCAATTATAGTAATCGTAGAATACAACAGTTTGTTTGGTTATGATAAACCTTGGACGATTCCTTACGACAGTTCTTTTTTTAGAGGTAATGCTCATTATTCTAATTTGTATTATGGAACATCATTGTTATCGCTTTGCGATTTAGCAGAAGAAAAAGGATATAGTTTTATTGGTTGCAATACCAACGGAAACAATGCTTACTTCGTAAAAAAAGATTACATAAAAGAATTAAAGGTTTTAACGCCAAAACAAGGATATTATGAGTCTAAATTTTCTGAAAGCAGAAACGAAAAAGGAGAACTTACATATCTAAGAGGTAAAGATAGATTAAACCTATTAAAGGGTATGCCAATATACAATACACGCACTGAAACAGTTGAACAGATATAATCATGAAAATACTAATCATAGGAGCAAAGGGATTTATTGGTTCGCATTGTGTGGAGTACTTTTCAAAACAACATGAAGTATGGCAATGCGATATCGTAGTAGATTATACTACTCCTAATTACTTGTTGTTAGATGCTACCAATGCCAATTACGAAGAAATTTTTGCTACTACCAATTTTGATGTTTGTATCAATTGTTCGGGAGCAGCTAGTGTACCCGATTCTATTAAACATCCACAACGAGATTTTAACCTCAATACCTTTACCGTTTTTAAACAACTAGATGCTATAAGAACGCAATCGCCTCAATGCAAATATGTACACATTTCTAGTGCGGCTGTTTATGGCAACCCTATTGGTTTACCTATTAAAGAAAATTATCCCTTGTCCCCTATTTCTCCATATGGCAAACATAAAAAAATGGGAGAAGAAATTACAGAAGAATTTCACACCCAATTTGGTTTAAACACTTGTTCATTAAGAGTCTTTTCTGCTTATGGTCCAGGTTTAAAAAAACAATTGTTTTGGGATTTGTATCATAAACAAAAAAACACCAACAACATTACACTTTTTGGTACAGGTAACGAAACTAGAGATTTTATTTATATTTCAGATTTAGTTCAAGCCATAGCATGTATAGTACAAAAAGCAGATTTTAAAGGAGAAGTAATTAATGTTGCCAATGGAGAAGAGTTATCTATTGAAAAAGTAGCTACCATTTTCTACCAACTGGCAAATGAAAAAGTAACTGTTAATTTTGGCGGAGAAGAAAGAAAAGGAGATCCTAATAACTGGTTGGCTGATATTAGTAAATTACTACAATTGGGCTATCAACAAAAAACAAGCATAGAAGAAGGATTATTAAACTACGTTAAATGGCTGAAAGAACAAGAATAGGATTAATTTTTTCTTATGATGAAAATTGGATAGGAGGGGCTTACTATATACTAAACATAGTACATGCACTTAATACGGTAAATAATATTAGAAAACCTCATATTGTTGTGTTAGCTACTAAAAATGAAGATTTTGAATTATTAAAAAATTCAACCAAATATCCATACTTAAGTTATTTTAAATTTCCAGCTAAAGCTCATTATTCAATTATTGAAAGAGTGATAAATAAGTTAAGCAGACTTATACTCAATAAAAATACTATAATTAAAAAGCCGTCACAACCTGATATTTCTTTTTTATATCCAGCCGAACATAAAAGCATTCAAATAGATGGACTAAAAAAAGTGAATTGGATACCTGATTTTCAGGAGGAATTTTTGCCTCAATTTTTTTCTCAAGAAGAAATTTTAAAAAGAAAAAAATTACAAAAAGAAGTAATTTCTAAAGGTGATGTTGTAGTTTTTAGCAGTGAAAATGCTCAACAACATTTTCAAAAACTATATCCTGAATCGAAAGCTGACTTAAAAGTTATACACTTTGCCGTAACTCATCCCGATTTTTCTAAAGAAGATATTCATCTGTTAAAAAATAAATATAATTTACCTAACAATTATTTTTTTGCACCAAACCAGTTTTGGGCTCATAAAAACCATAAAATAGTGTTGGAAGCTGTAAAAATATTAAAAGAAAAAGGGATAGAGGTAGTTATTGCTTTTTCAGGTAAGGAAAATGATTACAGAAACCAAAATTATGTAAATGAGTTAAAAACATTTATCAATCAGCATAAATTAAATGAGAATATTAAATTCTTAGGTTTTATAGAGCGTACAGAACAACTTTGTATCTTAAAAAATGCAATAGCTGTTATTCAGCCTTCTTTATTTGAAGGTTGGAGTACGGTAGTTGAAGATACTAAGTCAATTGGTAAACATATTATTTTATCTAATTTAGATGTACATAAAGAACAAATAGATAAAGGAGCAACATTTTTTAATCCAACTGATTTTAATGAGTTAGCTGAAATTATTTCTGAGATGAATATGAACTCTCCCGAACAATACCAACATCATTATCAAGAAAAAATAACAACATTTGGCGAACAGTTTTTACAACTCGTTGAAATAAATAGATTAAGCAAATAAAATGCAGCTATCCATTATCACCATAAATTTCAATGATAAAACTGGCTTAGAAGCTACCTTTAAAAGCATTTTTGCTCAGACCTATCAGCAGTTTGAGTATGTAGTAATAGATGGGGGTAGTACAGATGGAAGTAAAGCGTTGATAGAGCAATATGCCGATAAAATTGATTATTGGGTAAGCGAAAAAGATACCGGTATTTTTAATGCCATGAACAAAGGCATTAAGGCAGCTAAAGGAGACTATTTGTTGTTTTTAAATGGTGGAGATACTTTTTATAATCAAGAGGTGTTAGCCAATGTTATGCAACAAATTTCTAATGCGTATCAAATTTATTATGGAGATGTACAACGTGTTTTTAATGATGGAACAAAAAAGATAAAAACATACCCTGAAAAATTGAAATTTAGTTTTTTTGTGGACTCTGCAATAGCTCATCAATCTGCGATTGTAAAAAGAACCTTGTTTGAAAAAGTGGGTTACTTTAATGAAAACTATAAAGTATTTGCTGACTGGGAATTTTTTGTATGTGCTATTTGTAAATATGATGTACCTTACAAACATTTAGGATTAGTGGTAGCTAATTATGATATGAGTGGTGTCTCCAGTGATGCTACTACACAAAAAAAATACTCACTAGAAAGAGAAGAAACCTATAAAAAATACTTTCCTCATTATTATGAAGATGCAATAGAACTGATTGGACTTAAAAAGCATTTGAATAAACCAAGTGCAAAGCTGTTTTTAAAAATTGATCAAAGTAAATTTATCCGAAAACTAAATTATACATGGTTAAAACTACTAAGTATATTCGCTAAATAAATGAGCGTAACAAAAAAAACATACATAAAAGGTGTTTCAGTTGTAATAGTAACTTACAACGGAATCAAAAGGTTATTACCAACATTAACTCATTTGGCAAAACAAAAAAATATTGATTTTGATGTTGAAATTATACTCGTTGACAATAATAGTAGTGATGGTACAAGTGAAAAAGCTCAGCAATTATGGGATGAACTGAAATCACCATTTATATTACGCATAGTCAGTGAAAAACAACCTGGGACGATGTATGCCAGAAAAAGGGGCATTAATGAATCGAAATATCGTTACATGCTATATTGTGATGATGATAATTGGCTATGCGAAGACTATGTGAGTACAGCATATAGCACCATTGTTAAAGACAGCCAAATTGCAGCAGTTGGCGGTAAAGGAATTATGGAGTATGAAGCTGGTTTTGATGTGCCACATTGGATGAAGGAATATGAACACAATTTTGGCACAGGAGCTCAAGGTGAAAAAGATGGAGACACTACTAATGACAAAGGTTGTTTATATACTGCAGGAGCTATTATAGATTTAAAATGGTTAGATAAGTTATATGAATTAGGATTTTCATCATCACTTAAAGGAAGAGATGGAAAAACCCTTGTAGCTGGAGAAGATACAGAGTTAATGTATGCATTAAGGTTAATTGGAGGTAAGTTGTATTACTCTTCTAAAATGACATTTAAGCATTATATGCCCTCAACAAGAATTAATTGGGAATACCTTAAAAAATTATGGTTAGGGTTTGGAATTGCTGATATAATAATAAGTCCTTATGCTCATTTTTTTAATCATACCAAGGCACCATCTCAATTTTTTTTAATTTTATCTTCTTACAAAATAATGATAAAGAACAAAGTAAAAGAAAATACTCCCTACAATCACCAAGAACTTATTTATTTAAAAAAGAAAGGAAACTTTATCGGAGCCTTACATCATTTTCATCAATACAAACAAACTATTAAAAATATCTTAACATTAACAAAAGAAGTTAGAAATTGATAGCCATTAAACTAAAATCATTTCCATTAATTTCAGAAACTTTTGTAGTTTCTAACATAGTTTATACACTTCAAAATGGTTTCCAGGTAAAAATTTTTGCTGATAAATTATTACCAATAGAAAATTCTTCTCAAAAAGAATTATTAGCTCAATTAAATATTGAAGCTTTAGTTGAAAAATCAAACATTAAAGAAACATCAAAAACTACCAAACTACTTACGTTATTTATTATTATATTTTACCCTAGAGTGATTTATTACTTTATAAAACAAATTTTTACAGAAAAAAAAATTGCTATAAGTGACTTATTTACCCTTTATAGGTATAGAAAGTTTAAAGGGTTTCAAGTTTGTCACGTTCATTTTAACAGCTCATTAAAAGACATCGTTAAATTAACCAAACTAGGTTTTATAAAAAATTCTAATACGAGCTTTATTGTTACCTTTCATGGGTACGATGCTTACGAGGAGGATGAAAGTAGTTTCACCCTAACCTATGGTGATTTTTATAAAAAATACGTAAAAGCAGTAACTGTCAATTCAAGTTTTTTAAAATCTAGATTAATAACAATTGGTGTGCCTGAAAAAGTTATACAAGTAGTACCTATAGGTATTGATTTTAATTTTTTTCAAGGGAAACCCAAAACCATAAAAACAAATCAAAAGATAAAATTTATAAGTGTTGGTAGGCTCACACAACTTAAGGGTCATACCTATGGCATTAAGTTAATTAAACAGCTTTTAAAAAATGGTTTAGATGTTGAATACAATATAATTGGAGAAGGTGAAGAAAATGAAAATTTACAAAACGAAATAAATAATTTTTCTTTATCCAAACATGTTAAATTATTAGGTTCTCAATCACAAGAAAGAATAAAAGAATTACTAAATTACTCAGATATTTTTTTAATGACTTCAACTGAAGAATTTATAACCAAAAGACAAGAGGCTTTTGGTTTGGTATCCATAGAAGCACAAGCCTGTGGATTACCAGTTATTGGCTTTAATTCAGGAGGATTTATTGAAACAATAATTAACGAAAAAACAGGTTATGCTGTTGAGGATAAAAATACAACTCAAATGCTTGAAAAAATATTAACCTTAATTAATTCCCCAAATAAATACTCATCATTTTCATCATCAGCAATTGAGCATGCTAAAAATTTTGATCATAAAAACACGACTTCTTCATATCTAAAACTATATCATAAATTTATTTAATTTTAATGTCTAATAAAAAAGTATCCATATTAATTCCTCTATACAATGCTGAGCAATACATTGCTGAAACAATTGACTCAATACTCAACCAAACATACAGCAATATCGAAATTATTCTTATTGACGATGGTTCTACAGACAACAGTTATGAAATAGCTCAAAATTATGCTTCAGAAAAAGTTAAGGTAGTTCAACAAGCAAACAAAGGTGCTTGTGCTGCTAGAAATAAAGCATTGGAATTAAGTACTGGAGAATACATTGTTTTTTTTGATGCAGATGACATCATGTATAAAGACAAAATAAAAAATCAAATAGCGTTAGCTGAAAAATATAGTGATGACTACATTTACTCATCCCAATGGATTCCTTTTACAAATGATATCCCAACAACTTTTCCACTAAAAACTAGTATTGATAAAGATTTTGATAGCCCTATTGATTGGTTAACCACTTCTTGGTTAAATAAATCAGGGCAAACAGGTATTTGGTTAACCCCTAAAAAACTAATTGAACAAGCCGGAAAATGGGATGAAACATTAAAGGTAAATCAAGATGGCGAATATTTTTTTAGAGTCTTATTAAAAAGCAAAGGAGTCAAGTTTACTGACAATGCCTATCTATTTTACCGAAGAGAAATAACAACAAGTATTAGCAATAAACATATCCCCGAAAGAGCTAGTTCAATGTTACAATCATACATTAGTTACGAAAAAATACTTGACCTAAAAGATAACGCTGAAGTTAGAAAAGCATTGGCTTTTAACTATGCTAAGTTTATTTATATATATCATAAGAAGGAAAAAGAATTAATTAATATTGCATGGGAAAGAATTGAAAAACTAAATGTAGATGAAAAATGGAAGATTGGAGGGAAAAAATTTCAACTCCTTTGCCAATTAATTGGTTTTAAAAATGCTTTAAAGCTAAAAAAATAAAGTTTAAATGAATATTGCAATAATAGGGAAGTTTTATACAGAGAGTGCTGCCAACCATATTGAAGAAACCTTGCAAGAAATGGGGCATACCACTGTTAGGGTTGAAGCAGAAGTTAACTTTGTGCAATATAAGCTCTTAGGTTTTAGAGGACGTAATATCACTAAAACCTTTTACAATCAATTTTTATCAAAAATTCCTAAAATTAGAAACATTAAAGCTAATGCTATTTATAAAGTTTATAAAAAAAACAACATTGACTTTACGATAGTACTACATGATTTTTTATCCAAACAAGAAATAACCACGATAAAGCGAATAACTCCTTCTCCTATTGTCTTGTGGTTTCCTGATGCCATTAGTAACTTTCAGAAAGGGATGTTTTTTGTTGCCGGTTATGATTATTTGTTTTTCGTAGATAAATATATCGTAGAGAAATTGAAATCAGAGTTTAAACTTAATACCTTTTATTTGCCACAATGCTGTAATCCAAAAGCTCATCGAGTTGTTGAATCAACACAAATAGATAAAGATTTTTATAGTTGTGATATTACCAATGCGGGTAATTTTTATCCAAGCAGAATGGCATTATACCAACACTTAACGCAATATAATTTTAAAATGTGGGGACCCAAGCCATCTTTTTGGCTCACCGTTCCAGAAGTAAAAAAAATGATTACGGGAAAATTAGTTCATAACGATGCTAAATCTAAAGCCTTTAGTAATGCAAAAATTGTCTTAAACAATTTACATCCTGCCGTAATTAATGGTGTAAATAAACGAATGTTTGAAATTCCTGCATGTGGCGGATTTCAAATTACTAGCCACCGAGAAGCTATCAATGAATTGTTTGAAATAGGTAAAGAAATTGTTACCTATACCGATTTTAATGATTTAAAAGCCAAAATAAATTATTACTTAGATCCTAACAATGAAGCTGAAAGACAACAAATAATTGAAGCAGGACACCAACGTACTATAAATGAACATACATATAAAAACAGGTTAGAAACAATGTTTTCTATTATAACTAATTTTGAAAAATGAATATTCATTTTTTATCTATTAATCCATTAACTAATATTCCGTCATTAAGGTTTGTTATCGATTTATTTATTCAAAAAAATTGGAAGATTACCATTAGTGAAGTTCATTTAAAAAGTGTTAATAGTTATCTAAAAAATAGAGATTTAAATATAAAAAATATAGCTGAATTCAACGATTACAATGAGTACAAAAAAGGATTAAAAAAAATAACTTTTACAAAGTATTTAAAAACAATTAAGTGGTTACTTTTTTCAAAAGAAGATATTATTTACACCAATGATTACCAAGTAGTATTTTTAAAGCTATTAATTAATACAAAAGCTCGTTTAATCTATCATCAATTCGAATTAATTGATATTAATTATCTGGGGAACTTTAGCAAGTTAATGTTCCGCTATGTTTTAAAAAATGCAAACAAAATCAATTTATGTATTTTTCCCGAAAAAAACAGAGCTGAATACTTTATTTCCAAAAGCATTCTCCCCTCTTCAAAATCAATTATAATTCCTAATACTTGTTCAGTAGTAAATCATACCGAAGAAATAAACAAAACCGTTATTGATTTTATTCCTGATGATTATTTCAAAATTTTACATGTTGGTAGTGTTGGCGCTGATGGACATTTCTTTACAACTTTTTTAAACGCTACTAATAAATTTACAGCAAATGATAAAACTGCTTTTATTTTTATTGGTAGAAAAACTAAAGAAATTGATGATTTTCTATCCCAAAACAACTTTTCAAATGTACATTTTATAGAAACCATTCCACACGAAGAGCTTTTGAAAATTTATCCTAAAATTGATCTAGGAATTATATTATATAAGGGTACTAACTTAAATTTTGAATTTTGTGCTCCAAATAAGCTTTATGAATTTTGGTCGAATGGAATCCCTGTTTTAGCTCATCAATTAAAGGGATTAATACCATTATTTACAACCGATTTTTTAGGAGAACTTACTGATTTTAATGATGAAGAAAAAATTGTACTTTCGATAACTAAATTGAAAAATTTGCCAAAAGAAAATAAATTGACCTTAACTAATTATTTTAAAAAAAACCTTGATGTTGAAATTTATATTTCTCTACTAGAAAAACACATATATAAACTACAATAATTATGTCGAAAAAATTACTTTTTATAATAGGCACACGTCCTGAGTTAATAAAGGTTTTTCCCATTATAAATTATTTAAAAGGTATAAACTACACTAATTATAAAATAGTTGCTACTGGGCAACATAAAGATTTACTTGAAAGTTATTGGAATGTTTTTAACATTCAACCTGACTATCAACTTAATATCATAAAAAAAGGGCAAAACCTTACCCTATTAACCTCAAAAGCAATTTTAAGTATTGATGAACTATTAAAAGAAATAAACAAGGAGTTTTTTCCTGACGTTATTTTAGCTCAGGGAGACACAACAACTGTTATGGCTGCAGCTATGGTAGCTTTTTATAATAATATAGAATTTGCTCACATAGAAGCAGGTTTAAGAAGTTTTAACTTACAACACCCTTTTCCAGAAGAATTTAATAGAAAAGTAGCAAGTATAGTTACTAATTATCACTTTGCCCCAACTACAATAGCTAAAGAAAACTTACTAAAGGAAAATATAAATGAAGAAAAAATACATGTAGTGGGTAATACTGTTGTAGACACGTTAAATTATTTTATAGAAAATAAAATTTTAGAAAATCATAATTTCTCTAATGCTAATTTAAACAATATTAAAAATTCTACCGTACTAATTACCTGTCACAGAAGAGAAAACCACTTAAATTTAAATAACTTAATTGAAGCAATTACTGAATTAAGTGCTGCTAATAAAAACCTTACTTTTATTTGGCCTGTTCATCCTAACCCAAATGTTAAAAGCAAAGTTGAAAACTCTGTTTTAAATGAAAAACACAATGTAATTATTACAGAACCATTAGAGTATTTAGATTTAATAAAAATAATATCCTCATCAAAAGTAATAATAAGTGATTCTGGAGGTATTCAGGAAGAAGCCCCAACATTTAGCGTACCAGTATTAATTCTTAGAGAAACCACAGAGAGACCTGAAGCTGTAAATTTAGGATATTCAAAACTTGTTGGTATGAATAAACATGAAATTATTAATGCCTTTAACAACTTTAACCCTATTTTTGAAAATACTAAAAATCCTTATGGCGATGGATACTCAAGTAAACGCATTATAGAAACATTAATTTCTAACCAATAATTGTTTTTAATCAACTTTAATGAGAGTTAACTTAATTACTATATTATTTTCTTTACTATACTTTTTTTATTGTTATATACTAAAAGACTATATTTTTTACTCTTCTCTTGGTCTTTCATTTACATTATATATTTTTATTGATTTTGTATCTAAACTAGGAAAAACGTTTCCTATTAAAGAGTTTATTGTTTTAATTGCCGCTCTACAATGGATAGTCGGTGCTAAAATTTCCTATTCATTCGGAAAGGCTCATCACAAATATTACATGTACGTGGAAGAAGATGTGTATATGAGCTACGTTGTACCGGGAGTATTTGCCATGGCAATCGGTTTATTTATCATTCGCAATCATTTGTCCATTGAACACATTAAAAATTCATTTTCAACAACATCTAAAAAATATCAACTAACCATTGCCTATACATTAGTGATTACCGGGATATTTTCAAGTTTTGCTAATAAAATCATCAATATTGGAGGATTAGCTTTTATTTTATATTTAGCTTCACTATTATTGTATGTAGGTATCGGTTATTTGTTTTTTTTATTGCCTAAGTATAAATGGCACTTGTTTTTTATTACACTTGGCATCTCTTTTATTACTTCTCTAGGTACCGGTATGTTTCACAACATGTTAATCATCGCTTCCTTCTTTGCTTTCTTAATTACCCCTAGAAAAACTTCATTCATTGCAAAATTGTCGGTTATAATCCTTGGTGCCTTCTTTATTTATATGCTTCAAGTGGTGAAAAAAGACTTTAGAGAAATTATTTGGAGCGGTAAAAAAGTTAACCCTGTAGAAGTTTTTTATGATTTAATAGAGAGAGAATTTTTAGTAGAAAAAGAAACAGAAGCTCAACCACTTGGTGTTTTTCAACAACAAAAAGAAAAACAAAAAACTGCTGACGCTAACAATAGGTTAAATCAAGGATGGATAATAAGTCGTGTACTATACAATGTGCCGGCTAAAAAACCTTTTGTAAATGGCAGAACCATTAATGAAGCTATTGAAGCCAGTGTTTTACCTCGATTTTTAGCCCCTAATAAAGTAGGAGCAGATCAAGCACTTATCAATTTTAAAGAAATTACGGGATTAGGACTTTCTAAGAGAGCTTCTATGGGTTTATCGCTTATTGCTGAATTTTATGCCAACTATGGCATTGTTGGAGGATGGATAGCCATGTTTTTGTATGGATTGTTACTTTCCCTATCTATAACCTTAATAATGCAATACCTAGGTAAAAATTCTTATTTAATGATACTTTGGTTAATCTTATTTTTCTTTCAAGTAGTTAAGGCAGAAACTGATTTTATTAAAATATTTAATCATCTCGTAAAATCATTAATATTTTTTATGATAGTAAATTTTGGGTTGTCATTACTAGGCATTAGGCTATTTAAAAATACAAAACAAGAAATTTAATTGCTTAAATTTATACCTAAATACTTTATATAATGAAAAAAGTAGCTTATTTTCTTTCTCACCCTATTCAATACCAAACTCCTTTACTTCAAAAGTTAAGTACCAATGAAAATATAGATTTACAAGTAATTTATTTTACTGACCATACTATAGGGGGATTAGATAGGCAATTTGGAATAAATGTTACATGGGATATCCCATTATTAAATGGTTATAATTATATTTTTCTAAAGAATTATGCTAAAAACCCAGCTGTTTCAGGAAAGTTTTGGGGACTTATCAATTGGGGAATCTTTAATTATTTAATTAAAAATAAGCCAGATGTTATCATCATGCATGGATGGGGTTATTTTTCAAATATACTCTTATTAATACTAGCTACTATCTTAAGAATTAAGGTGATTATGCGCGCTGAAAGCCCTTTAAAACAAGAAAAAAATAAAGGGAAATTAAATACCTTCATAAAAAAAACAATAATCAAGCTCTGTTCGTCTTTTGTGTATATTGGTAAAGAAAATAAAGCATTTTATAAATCTTTGGGAGTAAAAGAACATCAACTTTTTTATGCTCCCTATTGTGTAGATAATGAAAGGTTTATTGAAACAGCTAAAACGTTTAATAGAGTAACAGATGATATTAGAATTAAATACCAAATCCCAACTAAAAACAGAATAGCCTTGTTTTGTGGTAAGTTTATTAACAAAAAACGTCCAATGGATATTCTTGAAGCTTACACCTTAAATTCTCCAGTAAATTTGTCTTTTGTTTTTGTAGGTACTGGTGAGCTGGAAGATAAAATGAGGCAATTTGTAAATCATCATAACTTAACTAACGTTTATTTTACAGGCTTTGTAAACCAAACTGAACTTTATAAATATTATATGTCCGCTGATTT
>Ga0079224_100011236_pt1 | contig 12323 bp, 9 predicted proteins | sample Stecom2015_FD_80414 | JGI IMG/M metagenome (GOLD analysis project Ga0079224, IMG submission 80414) | Agricultural soil microbial communities from Utah to study Nitrogen management - Steer compost 2015 | ecosystem: Environmental > Terrestrial > Soil > Agricultural land | place: USA: Utah... | reverse complement strand
GCGCGGCTCGAGGAGGAGATGCGTGCGTCCGGCATCGAGCTCTTGATGCGGGCCGTGCCGAGCGCGGTCTCGTCGAACGACGGCGGAATCGCGATCGAGATCGCGGACGGGCGGCGCCTCGAGGGCTTCGACACGCTGCTCTGGGCGATCGGCAGAAGCCCGAGAACGGCGAGCCTCGACTGCCCGGCCGCGGGCCTCGAGGTGAACGCGGACGGCTACCTCGTCGTCGACGGGTACCAGAACACGAACGTGCCGGGCGTCTACGCGGTCGGGGACGTGACCGGGCAGGGCGAGCTGACGCCGGTCGCGATCGCCGCAGGAAGGCGCCTCGCGGATCGCGTGTTCGACGGCCAGCACGATCGGCGCTTGAGCTACGCGATCATTCCGACCGTGGTCTTCTCGCATCCGCCGATCGGAACCGTCGGCCTTTCGGAGGAGCAGGCCGCCGAGCGTTATCCGACGGAAGCGATCCGCGTCTACAAGAGCGAGTTCGTGCCGATGCTCTACGCGCTGTCGGAGAAGAAGCCGCGAACCGCGATGAAGCTCGTTTGCGTCGGCGAGGACGAGCGGATCGTCGGCTGCCACGTGATCGGACCGGGCGCCGACGAGATGCTGCAGGGCTTCGCCGTCGCGGTCACGATGGGCGCGCGCAAGCGCGATTTCGACGACACGATCGCGATTCACCCGACGAGCGCGGAGGAGCTCGTCACGATGCGATGAAGGGCGCGGCGCGCGGCGCGGCCGCCTCCAGCTGCCGCAGGATCGGACGCGTGTCGGGCCGCACGCCGCGCCAGATGAAGAACGACTCCGCAGCCTGCTCGACGAGCATGCCCCAGCCCTGGACCGCTCGCCGGGCGCCGTGCTGCCGCGCCCACGCAACGAACGGGGTGTCCTCGACGCTGTAGACGAGGTCGTAGCAGAACGTCTCCGGGCCGATGACTCCCGGCGTGAACGGCGGTACCTCGCCCCTCAGGCCCGCGGACGTGGCGTTGAACACCAGGTCGAACGGCGGCAGCCCTTCGAGCTCCGCGAAGCCGATCCCAGCGACCGGCCCCCGCTCGGCGAACTGCGCCGCGAGCTCCGTTGCGCGCTCGACCGTCCGGTTCGCGATCACGAGCTCCGCCGGGCGCGCGGCGAGCAGCGGTCCGACGATGCCGCGTGCGGCGCCGCCGGCGCCGAGGATCAGCACGCGGCGCCCGTCGATCGCCTGCTTCTGGTTCGTCTGCACGTCGCGGACGAGGCCGATGCCATCCGTGTTGTGGCCGCGGATCGCGCCGGCGACGAACGCGAGCGTATTGACCGCGCGCGCCTCCTGGGCCTCCGGCGCGAGATCGTCCGCGAGCCGGAACGCGGCCTCCTTGTGCGGCACCGTCACGTTCAGTCCCTTGCCGCCCGCCGCCATGAAGCCGCGCACCGCCGTCTCGAAGTGCTCGGGCTCGGCGTCGATCAGCTCGTAGGTCAGGTTCTGCTCCGTCTGCTCGGCGAACAGCTTGTGAATCAGCGGGGAGCGGCTGTGCCCGACCGGATGACCTACGACGCCGTATCGATCCGCCGATCTTTTCGCCACCATCGTCGGCATTATCCCGCTTACTCCGTAGCCCGATACTCTATACCCTTTGCGACCGGCCACGACTCCCGAGACAGCCATGCCCGCGAAGCCGCGCACCCGTTGCCCCTGGTCCGAAGGCATCGATCCTGCGATGGAGCGCTACCACGACGTCGAATGGGGCGTGCCGGTCCGCGACGACCGGCGGCACTTCGAGTTCCTGTTGCTCGAGAGCGCCCAGGCCGGGCTCAGCTGGTGGACGATCTTGCGCAAGCGCGAAGGCTATCGCCGCGCGTTTGCGGACTTCGATCCGGAGCGCGTCGCACGCTTCAACGCGCGGTCGGTCGAGCGGCTGATGGGCGATGCCGGCATCGTCCGCAACCGCCAGAAGATCGAGGCGACGATCGCGAACGCCCGCGGCTTTCTCGCGCTCCAGGAGGAGTTCGGCAGCTTCGACGCGTACGTCTGGCGCTTCGTCGGCGGCCGCCCGATCGTGAACCGGTGGCGCGAGCAGCGGCAGGTGCCAGCGACTAGCCCCGAGTCCGACGCGCTCAGCAAGGACCTGAAGCAGCGCGGCTTCAAGTTCGTCGGTTCGACGATCGTCTACGCGCACATGCAGGCGACCGGCCTCGTGAACGACCACCTGGTCGGCTGCTTCCGCCACGCGGAGTGCCGCTGAGCGGGCAGCCGCTACTCGGCGACGACCGCGTCGGCCTCGATCTCGACCAGCATCCGCGGGTCGATCAGCGCGCTGACCTCGACCATCGACGTCGCGGGGCGGATGTCGCGCCGGCCTTGTCGGTGGCCGTCGTGCCGGAGATCCAGATTTGCGAGCCGACGCGCACGGCCCGCGACTAGCCGACGATCGGCTCCCACGGCGTGCCGGTCGCGAGCTTCTGCTTGATCATTCTCGGATCCTCACGTGCGCTGAACGATCGTGCAGACGTGCAGCTCGGGGTGCTGATCGTACTCGAGATGCCGAAGGATGCAGCCGCTCCGCTCGATCGCGTGCAGCGTGCCCGGGACACCGAGAGTGCTGTAGTACATCGGCGGACCCATCGCGGAATCGCGCTTCTCGCCCGGCTCGTCGGTGCCGCCGAACGTGAAGATGCAGACGCCGCCCGGCGCGAGCGCGCCGAGCAGCTTCTCGAGCACGCGAGCGTGCTCCGCGAGCGGCACGTGCCAGATGCTGTCCCACGCGGTGACGAAATCGTAGGCCCGCGGCGGCTGCCACTCGCAGACGTCGGCGAGGTGGAAGCGCACCTGCGGATGCCGCCGTCGCGCGAGCTCGAGCATCCGCGCGGAAAGGTCGAGGCCTTCGACCTCGAACCCACGGCCGAGCAGGAGCTCGATGAACCGGCCGCTCGCGCCGCAGCCCACGTCGAGCGCGGCGCCGGCGCGCCCGAGGAACGCGAGCGCCCGCTCGTGCGCAGCGATGCCGTTGTCGCGGGGAAACCCTGGTGCGTCCCAGACCTCGGCGATCCCGTCGTAGCTCGCGGCGACGTCCGCCGGCTTCATGAGCGGCGGCTCAGCGCCGCTCGGCGAGCGCTTTCTCGATGTCGGCGACGATCGCGCGCGCGGTCGCGGGCGGGTCGCTCGCATCCCGCAGCGGGCGGCCGACGACCAGGTAGTCGGCGCCGTAGCGGATCGCGTCGTACGGCGTCAGCGAGCGCTTGTGGTCGTGGGTGTCGCCGCCCGCCGGCCGGATGCCGGGCGTCACGATGATCGCGTCCGGAAACGCGCGGCGGAGCCGCTCGACCGACGTGCCGGACGCGATCACGCCATCGCAGCCCGCGGCGAGCGCCGTGCGCGCGCGCCGCTCGACCATCTCATCGAACGGGGGCAGCGGCAGATCGCGGTCGAGGCCCGCGCTGTCGCGGAAGTCGTCGGCGTTCCAGCTCGAGAGGTACGTGACCTGCATCAGCTTCGGGTATTCGCGCGCCCCGCGCCCTTTGCGTGCTGCTCGTGCGGTCGCGGCGTTGCCCTGCAGCGTGAACAGCCGGACGCCGTCGCCGATGCTCGCGCGATCCACGGCCGCTTCGACCGTGCGCGGGATGTCGTCGATCTTCAGATCGAGGAATACCTTCTTGCCGGCGGCGATCAGCTCGCGGACGAACGGCATGCCGGCCTCGATGAAGAGCTGCAGGCCCACCTTATAAAAGGTGACGGCGTCGCCGAGCGAGCGGACGATCTCGAGCGCCTCCTCGCGAGTGTCGACGTCGAGGGCGACGATCAGTCTGTCGGCTGCGGGTACGTCTCGGGTCATCGTGCGTCCTGCTTCGGATGTCTCCTGCTGCGCAAGTCTAGTACGTATCCACGCGGACCGTGCTGAAGGAGTAGATGCCGGCACCCGTCTCGTGCGTGATCACGCCGAGATAGCGCGTGTCGGGATCGAGCCCGTCCCACTCGAGGGTGAGCTCGACCCGGTCGCCCTGCGCAACCGTCGCCGGACCTTCGACGCGCATGTTGCCGGCGTCGTCGTCGAGACCGAGCATCCAGCTGAAGAGCGTATAGCTCGCGCCCGGCCCGCCGGCGACCTCGTCCGTCTCGAAGCCGTGCACGAGCGCGATGTAACGCCCGGGCTCGGGCTCGAGGAGGTCGATCGTCTCCTCGGACGTGAAGCTGCCGCTCGCCGCGACTTGCGAGCAGGCGTTGGCCGGGCAGTGGAACAGGTACAGATCGAGGTCGTCCGCGCCGTCGGTCAGCTCGTCGAACAGCGCGACCCGCAAGTACAGCTGGCCCGCCGGCACCTCCGGCAGCTCGTGCAGCCGCACGCCGTTGCCGATCCGGAAGCTAAAGCTGTTCGTCGGATCGTCCTCGACGAAGCCGGTCTGGACGCTCGCGGGCGGGCGAAGCCCGTGCACGGCGGGGAAGTACCCGCCGTCGTAGCCGAACGCGACCGGCACGCCGAACGTCCCGCTCGTCCCGGCGAGCAGGATGCTCGGCGGCGCGCGGAGCACGACGGGCTGCAGCGCGACCGGGATCGCCGCCTCGCGCGTGCCGTCGCTCCAGCGCACCTCCCCGAAGCTCCACGCGTCGAGCTCGGCGCCGTGGTCGACGAAGCTGACCGTGAACGCGGCGGACTCCCCTTCCGCGAGCGACAGCGACGGAGGCTCGACGACGATGTCGATCAGCGGCGGCGCGGTCACGCTCGCCGTGTAGCGACCGGCCGGGCCGCGATTCGTGACCCAGCGAGTGACGGCGTCGCCGGTGATCAGAGAGGAGATCGAGATCGACGGCAGGTTCACGTCGCGCGCCTCGAACGAGTAGCCGGCCTCGGCGAGCGCGTCGCAGTCCTCGGGCAGCACGGGCGAAAGGTCGAAGCCGCAGAGATACGCCGCGTAGTCGAAGACGTCGCTGTCGTACGTGAGGCCGGGATCGAGCGCGCGGTTCGGGTCGATGTGCCCCGCGCCCATGTCGAACGCGTCCGCTTCGACTTCGCCGCCGTCCCGCCAGACGTTCCGCCGGGCGCTCGTCATCAATGCGGACTTCAGCGCCGCCGGCGGCCAATCCGGATGCGCCTCCTTCAGCAGCGCCGCGACGCCGGCGACGTGCGGGGCAGACTGCGACGTGCCGGAGAGGTACTGGAACGTCTCGCCGCGCAGCCCGACCGCGGCGTCCGGCGAGTGGCCGGCCAGGATGTCGACGCCCGGCGCGGTCACGTCGGGCTTCAGGAAATCGAGGTCGCTCGCGGACGGTCCGCGCGAGGAGAACTCGGCCATGTGGTTGCCGCTGCCGCGCAGCTCGCTAAAGATGCCGGACGCGAGCCGCACCTCGACCTCGTCGCCTTCGGTCAGCCGGTTCACGAGCAGCTGGCCGTCGCTCGCCGCGATCATCACGGCCGGAATGCCGACCCGGCCGCTGTCGCCGTTCATCACGATCGGCAGGCCCGTGTCGTTGTAGACGATCGCGGCGAGCGCGCCGGCCTGCTCGACCCGCTCGAGCTTCGCCTGGAACTCGCAGCCGCCGCGCTCGATCAGCGCAACGGCGCCCGTCAGCGCATTGCCGTTCGCGAGCGGGTCGCACGCGTCGCGGCGGGAGCCCGTGCCGTTGCCGCCGTCGTCGACCAGCACGAGGCGCGCCTCGATCGCGTCGCGCTCCCGGAGCTGCGGCGTGAAGCTCGCCTCGCGCATCGTGATGTTGCGCGCAATGTCGGCGGGCGCGGTCACCGCGATCGCCGTGTCGAACAGCGTGCCCGACTGCGTCGACGCCGCGGCCGTCAGCACCCACGGCGCGCTCGACGGGGAGCCGATCGTGTAGAGGTCCGGGCCGTCGTTGCCGGCCGCGACGACCGTCAGCACGCCGGCATCGAGCGCGTTCAGGAGCGCGATGTCGTCGGGCGCGGTCAGGTCGGTCTCGCCGAGCGTCGTGCCGACCGAGTAGCTGATGATGTCGACGCCGTCCGCGACCGCGTCGTCGATCGCGCGGGTCAGATCCGACGTCGCGCACGTCGCGCCGGCCGCGCCCGGCTCGAGCCAGCAAGCCTTGTAGACCGCGACGCGCGCGCGGGGCGCGACGCCGCTCACGCGGGCGACGCGCGTGCCGAAGAGCCGCGCGGACACGGAGGAATTACCGGCCGCGATCGTCGCGACGTGGGTGCCGTGCCCGTGCGCGTCGCGCGGCGAGACGAACTCCTCCTCGCTCAGCTCGTACTGCGCGAGGAAGCCGTCGATGTAGTAGCGCGCGCCGACCAGCTTGTTGTTGCAGTAGTCGGCGGTCCAGCCCTCGCCTTCCTCGCACGCCCCGTGGAAGTCCTCCGGCGGGTCGTACACGCGAGTCGTCGGCGGATTCCGGCGCACGGAATGGCAGAGCCAGCGCCCGAGCCACGTCGCGCGCGCCCAGCTGCTCTCGCACGCGCGGGGCACCTGGCGGACGACGTCCTCCAGCGACGGATGATTCGGCGCGACGCCGCTGTCGATCACCCCGATGATCACGCCCTCGCCGCGGAGACCGTGCTCCGCGCGCAGCCCGCCGTCGAGATCCTGGAGCCCGAGGAATGCCGAGCTGTTGTTCGTCTGGATCCGCTGCTTCGTGTCGAGCCACACGCGCTCGACCTCGCCGCGCTGCGCGAGGCGCGCGACCTGCTCGGCATCGAGTCGCGCCGCGAAGCCGTTCAGCACGTAGCGGAAGCTGTAGACCTTCGAGCCCGGCGCGCCGATCGCCGCGAGCAAGCGGTCGTGGCTCTGCTCGAGATACTTGGCGTAGGACTCGACCGAGCCCGCGGTGCGGTCGAGCTTCTCGCCGGGCGCGGGCTTCGTCGCGGCGAAGCCGGTCTGCTTGCCGCGGTAGCTCGCCGCGGCCTCGTCCTTCAGCTGCACGATGTAGACCGCACGGCCGGTCTTCACCAGCGTCACCCCCGACGCGAGCGTGACCGCCGGGCCGGACGGCGGCTGCAGCGTCTGCGCCGCGGCGGGCGCCGCCGCGATGCAGCCGAGCGTCGCGAGCCACGCGATGAAGCCACGCGTACGAGCGTCGTTGTGCAAGCTGACGAACCCCACTGTCCGACCGGCGTCCCGGCCGCTCTCGCCCGTGCGGCGCGTCGCGCGGCGGGCGGCCGAATTGCTTTGATTTGCTGTGCTTTTCGCCGGGAGAGACGTTACCACAACCGCCGCGTGCGCGGTCACCGCGGCCGCGTCACGCGCGGAGCACCGCGCCGGTCGCGCCGTCGCGAATCGTCGTCGGACGGTCGAGCCCGCCGAGCGGGCCCGCGAGGACGTAATCGACCTTGCGGCCGAGCTGGCGGCGGACGGCGAGCGCGCTCGTGAGCGGCGGCCGCCCGCTCAGGTTCGCGCTGGTCGATACCAGCGCCGAGCCGACGCGCTCGCAGAGACGCTGCGAGAGCGGGTGCGCGGTCACGCGCACCGCGATCGTCCGGCGGCCGCCGGTCAGCGCTTTCGGCACGCCGCGCCGTGCCTCGAGCACCCATGTGACGGGGCCGGGCCAGCTTGCGAGGATCTCGCTCCGGCGGGGCTCCTCCGGCAGCACCGCGAAGCGCTCGATCTGAGCGACGCTCGCGGCGATCAGCAGGAAGCCCTTCCGTGCCGCACGGCGCTTGATCGCGAGCACGCGCGCGAGCGCGCGCCGGTTGTCGGGCAGGCAGCCGATGCCGTAGACCGCTTCCGTCGGGTATGCGACGACGCCGCCCGCGAGCACGACCCGCGCGGCGGTCACGACGCTCGGCCGCGCCATCGCGGCTCAGTCCGCGCCGTTGCCGTCGGGCTCCGCGGAAGGATCGGAGCCTTTCGCCTTCTTCTTGGTCTTCGCGGCCTTCGAGCGCGTCGTCTTCTTGCCGCTCGAAGTCTTCTTCTTCGTCGCGGTCTTCTTGCGGCGTGCGGCCGCCCGCAGCGGCGCCGCGCCGTCGCCGGCGGCCGCGGGTGCCGCCGCTTGCGCGGCCTTCTTCTTGCCGCGGCGTGCGGCCCGTTCCGGCGCGGCCGCGAGCAGCGCCTCGCACTCCTCGAGCGTCAGCGACGCCGGATCGGTGCCCTTCGGAATCTTCGCGTTCTTCGCCTTGTTCGTGACGTACGGGCCGTAGCGCCCGTTCAGCACCTGGATGCCGGCTTCCGGGAAGTCGCGGATGATTCGATTCGCATCCGCGATCTTCTTCTCCTCGATCAGCTCGAGCGCACGCTCGAGCGTGATCGTGTACGGGTCCTCGCCGCGGATCGAGACGAACGTGTTGCCGTAGCGCACGTACGGGCCGAAGCGGCCGATGTTCGCGGTCACGGTTTCGCCGTCCGGCGTTTGCCCGAGCTCGCGCGGCAGCTTGAACAGGTCGAGCGCCGCCTCGAGGGTGATCTCGTCCATTTTCTGCCCGGGACGAAGGCCCGCGAACTTCGGCTTCTCCTCGTCGTCCTTCGTGCCGATCTGCACGAACGCGCCGTAGCGCCCCATGCGCACACTGACCGGACGGCCGCTGGCGGGGTCCGTGCCGAGCACGCGCGCCTGCGAGGCCTGCTCGCGAGTGACCGAAGTCTCCGTGTGGCTGACGCGCTCGCTGAACGGCTCCCAGAACTCCTCGAGCAGCGGCACCCACTCGCGCTCGCCGCGCGACACCGCGTCGAGCGAATCCTCCATCCGCGCGGTGAAGTCGTAGTCGACGTACTGCGAGAAGTGCTCGGTTAGAAAGCGGTTCACGACACGGCCGACGTCGGTCGGCACGAAGCGGCGATTCTCCATCTCGACGTACTCGCGATTCCGCAGCGTGGAGATGATCGACGCGTACGTCGACGGCCGGCCGATGCCGAGCTCCTCCAGCGCCTTCACGAGCGTCGCTTCCGAGTAGCGCGGCGGCGGCTCCGTGAAGTGCTGAGCGCTCTGCACGTCCTCGAGCGCGACCTCGTCGCCCTCGTTGACGGCCGGCAGGATGCGATCCTGCTCCTCGACCGCGTCGTCCTGCCCTTCCTGATAGACCGCGATGAAGCCCGGGCTCACGAGCACGGAGCCGGTCGCGCGAAACACGATGCGGGCAGCCGCTGCGATGTCTGCCGTCGAGCGCCCGCGGGCCGGCCCGCCCGCTGCCGCGAGATCGACCGCGACGGTGTCGTAGATGGCCGGGTTCATCTGGCTCGCGATCGTCCGCTTCCAGATCAGCTCGTAGAGCTTGTACTGGTTCGGGTCGAGATACGGCTTCAGCTCCTCGGGGGTGCGCGCGGCCGAGGTCGGCCGGATCGCCTCGTGCGCCTCCTGCGCGTTCTTCGCCTTCGTCGTGTAGCGGCGCGGCTCGTCCGGCAGATTGTCGCGGCCGTAGCGCTTGGCGATCACGTCGCGAATCTCCGTCAGCGCCTCGTTCGCGAGGGTGACCGAGTCGGTACGCATGTACGTGATCAGACCCACCGATCCTTCGCCGATCTCCACGCCCTCGTACAGGCGTTGGGCGACCGTCATCGTCCGCTGCGCGCTGAAGCCGAGCTTGCGGGAGGCTTCCTGCTGCAGCGTCGAGGTCGTGAACGGTGCGGTCGGGTTGCGACGCCGCTGCTTCTTGTCGACCTTCGTGACGATCAGCACGCCGTCCGCGGCCGCGCGAATGTCGCGCTCGGCCGCGCGCACGGCGCTTTCGTTCGTGAACGTGAACTGCTCGACCTTCTCGCCGTTGAAGAGCGCGAGCCGCGCCTGGAACGGATGCCCCGCGTGCGCGACCGCCGCCTCGATCGTCCAGTATTCGCGCGGCTTGAACGCCGCGATCTCGTCCTCGCGCTCGACGATCAGCCGCAGCGCCGGGCTCTGCACGCGGCCGGCCGAGAGCCCGCGGCGCACCTTCTTCCAGAGCAGCGGCGACAGATTGAAGCCGACGAGATAGTCGAGCGCGCGGCGGGCCTGCTGAGCGTTCACGAGCTGCTCGGAGAGCTCTCGCGGCTGCTCGATCGCCTCCTGAATCGCGCGTCGCGTCACCTCGTGGAACACGACGCGGCGCACCGGCTTGTTGTCGAGCACGTTGCGCTCGCGCAGCACCTCGTAGACGTGCCAAGAGATCGCCTCGCCCTCGCGATCCGGGTCGGTCGCGAGATAGAGCGCGTCGGCGTTGCGTACGGCCTTCGCGATCTTGTCGACGTGCTTCGCGTTCTTGTCGATCAGCTGATACTTCATCGCGAAGCCGCGCTCGGGATCCACCGCGCCTTCCTTCGGCACGAGATCGCGCACGTGCCCGTAGGACGCCAGCACCTCGAAATCCTTGCCGAGGTATTTCTCGATGGTGCGCGCCTTGGCGGGCGACTCGACGATGACGACGTTCTTGCTCATACAGCCACGTGCGCTTCGGGCGGCGGCGTCCGAACTCCCGATCGAGCGGGCGTTTCGGTTGTCGGCCTGCGTCGCCTAACGCTGATAGTTTGCATCCTCATATAAATCTGCCGCGCCGGCCTCGACGCCGTGCGTTCGAGGAAGGCCGGGCAGGATAGCCCATTCCAATCGGTCCGTTAAATACGGGGTTCCGCGGGCGATGCCGAGAATCGCGGTGGCCGGAGCGGTGGCGCGGGGGGCGCTGCCGCGGGGCGGCGCGGCACGCAGCCGTGCCGGCCTGGGATACGAGGAGTTACGGAGCGCTAATGCAGCCAGGCAGACTCGTCCGCGAAGACCAGGTCTTCCATCTGCGAGAACGCTTCCTGCTGATCGGGCCGGCTGAACAGCACCATCATGACGACCCATTTGACCTGATCGATGCCGACCTCGTCGCTATCGAGCGCAAGCAGGCGGTCGATCACGAGCTCGCGGTGCGCGGGAAGCAGAATGCCGAGCTGCTCGAGATGCAGCAAATAGCCGCGCGCCTGCGCGTCCAGCCGCTCCTGCTCGGTCTTGTCGAACACGCGGAGCGCCGCGGTGTGCGGCGCCGGTGCGCTCGGCAGCTCCGCGGCGTTCAGGCCGTCGAGCCAATCGAGCGCGCGGTCGATCTCGCGTGCGCCGAAGCCGGCATGCTCGAGCTCCTCGCGAAGCTCGTTGCGGTCCGGTTCCGGCTCGTCCTCGCCGTCGACGAACGATTCGAACAAATACATGAGCACGTCGAGCACGGTTTCTTTCATGAGCAGCTGCTCTTTCGCAGGCGAGTGTAACGACCGCCGGGCGACGCCTCGACGAGCCCCTCAAGCTCCAGCATAAGCAGCATGGATGAAAGCTCCGCCGGGGTCAATCCGGAGCGCTTCACGAGCTCCGCGATCGGCACCGGCGCGAAATCCATGCATTCGAGCAGCGCCGCGTACGCGGGATCGGCGTGCGCCCGCGTTTGTACGCGCTCGTCTTCCACCGCTTCCGCGGCCTCGAGCTCGAGCTGCAGCAGCGGCGCGAGCTCTACGAAGATGTCTGCGGCTTCCTCGACGAGCTTCGCTCCTTGCCGAATGAGCGCATGACAGCCGCGCGCGAGCGGGTTGTGAATAGAGCCGGGAATCGCGAACACTTCGCGGCCGAGATCGGCCGCGTTCTGCGCGGTGTGCAGCGAGCCGCTCTTGCGCGTCGCCTCGACGACGAGCGTGCCGAGCGCGAGCGCCGCGATGATGCGATTGCGCTCCGGGAAGTGGTGCGGCAACGGCACCGTACCCGGCAGATACTCGGAGACGAGAAGACCGTTCGCCGCGATCTCGCGCGCGAGCCCTTCGTGCTCGCGCGGATAGATCACGTCGAGGCCGGAGCCGAGCACCGCGATCGTTCCGCCGGTCTCGTGAAGCGCGCCGCGATGGCTCGCGCCGTCGATGCCGCTCGCGAGCCCGCTCGTGATCGTGAGACCGTGCCGGCTCAGGTAGCGGGCGAATTGCTCGGCCGTCTCGCGTCCGCCCGCCGTCGGATTGCGGCTGCCGACGATCGCGAGCTGCGGCGCCGCGAGCAGCGCCGGCCGTGCGCCCTCGACGAAGAGCGCGAGCGGCGGATGCGGCAGCGCCGCGAGGAGAGGGGGATATTCAGGGGCGCCGTGGACGACGAGCGCGCGCCCCGGCTTCTCGAGCCAGCGCTCGGCGCGCTCGGTCAGCGCTGCGTCCGGCGAGCGGAGCTTGCGAGCGGCTTCCTCGCCGAGGCCGAGTGCCGCGGGACTGCGGCGCGCCTCGGCGAGCAACGCTTCCGCGGAGCCCGCGCGGCCGAGCGCCTCGAGCCACGGCCGCGTGTGTCTGGTCGAGACGGCCTGCAGGATCGCGAGCCAGGCCGCGCGGCTCATCGGCGAGCGCGGGCGCGCTCGCCCCGATCGTCACGGGTTACGGACCGCGTCGAGCACGCGGAGATCGCTGGTGGCTTCCATGACGAGCGCATAGCTCAGGCGGTCGTAGCTTCGGAACACCATGATCGTGCCCGCAGGCTCGTACGG
>Ga0079224_100011234_pt1 | contig 12324 bp, 7 predicted proteins | sample Stecom2015_FD_80414 | JGI IMG/M metagenome (GOLD analysis project Ga0079224, IMG submission 80414) | Agricultural soil microbial communities from Utah to study Nitrogen management - Steer compost 2015 | ecosystem: Environmental > Terrestrial > Soil > Agricultural land | place: USA: Utah... | reverse complement strand
GCCATCACCGGGGCCGATGTCGGTCAGCGCCATCAGGATATTGATCTGCCCGCACTGGAAGCGGCCATTATGAAAATGAAACTGAGTGCGCTTGACCCCCAGATGTCCGCCGGAGTGCAGACCGATTGCTTCGCCGGGACCGCGAATATTGGCAAAGTTTTCGTCGATAAACAACGGGCCGTGATTATAGTCGAACGTGCCCTCGCCGCCGACAAAATATTTCACATGTTCGATCCACGCCGGGTGATCGATCAGACGCTCGAAGGGTTCGCCGGCTTCGTAAATCTGCTGCAAGTTGAGGCCATCATTGTCGCTAAAGGCGTGACCGTGAACATAACCGTGCCATTCCCCGCGCTTCAGCGGCAGAATCGCATCGATGCCGGCATTCAGGGCCGCCACGTGATCGGCGCTGATAGCCCCCTCCAGCAGCAGATAACCGCGCAGGTCAAACAGATAAATGTCCATTTCTGTTAGCATGAAGCATGTCCTCGAAAGCAAAGCCGCCAGTCTGTCGACTGTCCATCATACCGCAGACCGGCGCGATACGGAAACAAACCACGCGCTGGCGTGCAAGCAGCAGACTTGAACGGCTGACGGTTGTAGGGTATTGTATGCGGCGCTGGGAGAGCGCAGGTTCTCCCTGGGTAATGTATCTGGACGGGACGAAGAGACTGCCTTCATGCCTAAAGACCGAACACCCGGCCTGGTGTTTCAGCCGACCACGCACAAAGCCATGCAGCGCGGCATTAACCGCCTTGCCAGCGCGATCCGTCCGACACTTGGCCCGGCTGCCCGTACCGTCGCCATCGACCAGCTCGTCCACCCGGGCAAACTGCCCGAACTGCTCGACAGCGGCGGGATCGTTGCGCGGCGCATCATCGAACTGGCTGACCGGGGCGAAGATGTGGGCGCGATGCTGCTGCGGGCGCTGGTCTGCCGCCAGCACGACGATATGGGGGATGGCACGGCGACGGCGGCGGTGTTGTTTCAGGCGGTATTCGATGCCAGTCTACGTTATGTTGCCGCCGGGGGGAATGCGGCCCGCCTGCGCTATCACCTCGAACGGGCGCTGCCGCTTATCCTCAACCAGTTGGACAGCATGACGGTTTTTGTCGAGGGTAAGGAGCGATTGGTGAATATCGCCAATTCGATCTGCCACGACCCGCCGATGGCTGATTTGCTGGGTGAAATCTTTGACATCATCGGCCCCTACGGCCAGATCGACATTCGCAAGGATCAGGCACGAGGGCTGCGCCGCGAATATGTCGAAGGGATGTACTGGAACGGCGGTCTGTTCTCGCGGGCGATGATCGCCGACGCTGCCAATCAGCGCACGGTTTACGAAAATGCCGCGCTGTTTCTGTCCGATTTTGAGGTTGAAGAGCCGCGCGACCTGCTGCCGCTGATCGAAGCAGCGGTAGAGGCGAAGATTTCGGCGCTGGTGATCGTCATTCGCCGCCTTTCGGAAAAAGCCATGTCGCTGGTGGTCGCAGCCAACCGCCCGGAAAAGCTGCGGGTGATGGCGGTCAAGCTGCCGGGATCAAACCCGGTTGATCGGGATGGCGCGCTGGAAGACCTCGCCGTCCTGACCGGCGCAGTGCCGCTGCTTAGGGTGGCTGGCAGCACGCTCGAAAGTGTCAGGCCAGAGCATTTTGGCCGGTCACGACGCGCCTGGGCAGATTTGCGCAATTTTGGCATTGTCGCCGGTAAAGGGAATACGCGCGCGCTGCGCCAGCATCTGTTTCATCTGGAGGAACAGTTTAACCGCACGGCTGACCCCGAACTGCGCAAAAAAATACAGGCACGCATTGGCCGGCTGATGGGTGGTTCGGCCACGCTGTATGTCGGCGGGGCAACCAAGCTGGAAATCGAGGCGCGCAAGGCGCTGGCGGAACGCACGGCGGAAACCCTGCGCGGCGCGGTGCGCGAAGGCGTGCTGCCGGGCGGCGGTGTCGCCTTGCTCAACTGCCGGGCGGCGCTGGAAGATTATGATTCGGCTGACCCGGACGAACGGGCGGCCTGCCAGATTCTGGTTAAGGCGCTGGCAGAACCGGCGCGGGTTATTTATGCCAACGCGGGCTATGATCCGAGTGAGGTGATGGCAAAACTGGCCTATGCCCCGCCGGGGCACGGCTTCGATGTAATCACCGGCCAGATCATTGACATGCAGCAGGCCGGGATACTGGACAGCGCCCCCGTGCTGAAACATGCGCTGCGCAGCGCCGTGACGACCGCAGGGCTGGCGCTTTCGGTGGATGTGCTGGTGCAGCATCGCAAACCGGAAACTGCCACCCAGCCGGGGTGAGAGAGGGTTGTTACGGAGACGCAGCAGCACGCCTCCCCGGTAGGGGGCTTTATGGGGACAGCCTTCTGACTGTCCGCTGCAAAAGATAAACGGATGTCACGACCCGAAATTCAGCACAGTTTGCAGGAAAATAAGTACCCATGACCGACTTTGACCAGCTTCAGTCACAGGATACGGTTTATGCGCTGGCTGCCGGCCCAGACGGACTCTGCTACGCCGGACGCGCGTCCGGGCTGTATCGTTCCACAGATTACGGCGCTAACTGGGTATTCGCCTATGAAAAGCTCGAGTCCGAAACTCCACTGACCACCACATCCGTAGCACTGGCGGCGGATGGCAGTGTTTTTGCCGGCGTGAATGGTGGCGTGCTGCGCTCCAGCGATGGCGGCGTCACCTGGTACGGTTCGGGTTTGTCCACCCCGCCGCCGCTGGTGACGGCGCTGGTCGTCTCGCCGGATTATGAGCAGGACGGGTTGATTCTGGCCGGGACAGCTGAGGATGGTGTGTTCTCTTCGGCGGATCGCGGCGTCCACTGGAGTCCCTGGAATTTCGGGTTGATTGACCTGAATGTCTACTCGCTAGCCCTGTCACCGGATTTCGCTCACGATCAGACCGCCTATGCCGGGACCGAAACCGGCATCTTCCGCAGCACCAACGGCGGTCGGGCGTGGCGCAGCCTCCCCTTCCCCATTGATGCCGCGCCGATCCTGAGTCTGGCGGCTGCGCCGGATGGCCGTCTGTTCGCCGGAACGGAGCGCAGCGGCCTGTATGTTTCGATGGATCGGGGCGCAACCTGGCAGCACGTCGATACGACCGGCCCGAGCACCGGCGGGGTAAACAGCATTGTCCTGCTGCCGCCACATCTCTGGCTGCTGCTCGATGACCGGGTGCTGATGTCGCCAGATCAGGGCGCGACGTGGCAGCAGGAACCAGCGTACACGCTCGACGCGCAGGGCCTTGCGCTGGCAGTATTCCCCGGCGCGCCTGTCAGGCTGCTGGTCGGGCTGGCGGAAGGCGGTATCCAGCGGCTGGGATGCTGATAGGCTACTGGTTAAACCATAATTCGTATTCCTCTCCGCCGTAGCGGATCACCAGTTCGCCAGAGCCAAAGCGGCTGTAGGCCCAGTCACTTTCGACCAGCGGATAGCCGCGCAGCACCAGCGGCTCCCCGTTGATTGTCGGGGTCACGTCCCAGCCGGTGACGAAGCGCCCCACTGACGGCGATTCGTAGATCAGCGCGCCGTCCTGCGCGTCAACCGGTGCGGCGATCAGCGCCTGAACAAAGGCATCGAAGCTGCCCCAATCCGCCTCGCGCCCGCACTCGACCAGCCAGGTGTTTTCCGGCGCGGTACATTGCAGTTCGCGTCCGGCGTACTGGCCCTCAGAGCCAATCTCGTAGCCATGCTGCGAGTAAATACCCACATAGCCTTTGCCGACTCTGGCAAATGCCCACTGACCCTCAAAGTGCACCTCATCGAAGCGAGCCTGCTCAAAGAAACAGTGCGTCATCCAGGCGTAGCGGGTCAGCCGCCACGTCAGCGCCATGACGTTGCGATGCTGGATCACGCGGGGCAGCGTGGTATGGCCCGACCAGTAATCCGGGCGCAGGCCGGAGCCTTCACCGCTGGTGTGCGGGCATGACCAGAAGATGACCGCCTTGTTCGCCAGTGTAACCTGCCCAACCATAATAGCAGCATCGAATTCGCCCTTGCGATGATCCTGCAAACCCGACAGCAGATAGTCCGGTGTGCGATACACGATGAAATTGGCATGGCGCTCGGCGGTCTTGAGAATACCCTGCCGGATTTTCGATTCATTCACCGCCTGATCGTCGTCGGCAATAGCAGCGATGATCGGCGGCAGGGTGTAGCTGCTGGTCGCAATCGACACCGGCGACATCCCGCCGCCACCGGTCAGCGCACCGTGGCCAAACAGCACCCAACTGGTCGCGGTGGTCCCCTCAAAATCCGGGTATTTGATGTTGATGCCGTAGCTGCGTCCGTGCGTCGTTCCGAACACGCCCTTATAACTGTCGGCAGCCAGATTGAAGAACATATAATCCAGCACCGCCCCCGCCATCTGCCGCAGCTTGTCATCTTCCATGATGGCGAAATCGTACACGTTCAGCAGCGGCGCGATGCAGATGGGATAATACGAATTGGAGTGCCACTCATCGAAGCCGAAGCGCCCGCGCTGGCGCAGCCATTCGGTGATATACATGCGCCCTTTGGTGGCATGATACAACCCGCGCTGGCGGCTGTTGGTAAATTCTTCCGTCGGGAAAAGCTGCCCGGCCATCCATTCAGCCACGTGGAACAGCAGACGGTGATTCTCCGATCCCATATACATCACCGTATCGCCCGGTTCATCGACCCAGTACTTGAAACCGAGCACCGTGTCCTTCATCAGCGCGTTGATCTGCGGGCTGAGGCGCTGCTGTTCGCGCTCCCAGACCATCAGGCGCAGCAGGCCCTGAATGGCAAAATCGGCGCAGTCCTTACGCGCTGCAATGAACTCGCAGACCTTGCGAATCAGGCCCTCATCAACTTCGTCATAGCGGCCCAGCGCGTAGGTCGCCACCGGCCCCCAGATCGGCCTGTCGCCGCCGGTATCGCCCGTGAAATATTCCAGCGCCATGCGTTTGCGTTCGGCCATGTGTTCGTAACCGGGCAGCGGGGCTACCGGCGTCACTTTACGCAGATGGTAGCTGGTCTGCGTCACTGGCTGGCCGTCCCCATCCAGCCAGGTGCAGCGCAGTTGATAGGCGCCGTCGGGCAGGTCGCTGCCTTTGCACAGCGTCACCTCGCCGGGCTGCGTGACGCGGGCCGCACGGATCACCGCCCTACCGTCGGCGACATCGTTAATCTCGATCAGCTTCTCATTGCCCGGCGCGATTAATTCGGCCTGGACCAGCCCCGCGCCCGTGCCCAGCGTGAAGCTGATGCTGTGATCCGGGTAGAACACATCCCGCGCCAGCCGCACGCTGCGCACCGACTCCTCGATCTGCGCGCGCTCACCAGTGGGCAGGCTCAGGGCCACACGGGCCTGCGCCGGGGTATCGAGCGCCAGCAGGCAGCCCACCTGCGCCATGCGAGCCAGCCGGAACAGCGCCACAGTGATGATGTTCTCGCCGGCTTGCAGCCCGGCCTCGAAATGATATTCCCACGTGCGGGACACCTGCTTGGACGGGGCGCCGTCGTTATCCCACACCACCTGACCGTTGACAGCGATCAATGCCCGTTCCGACAGGGTATGCACAAAAGTGAAGCGCCGCGTGCCGGCTGCCTCTGGCGTGATGCGAGTCGTCAGAAAAGCCGCCCCCAGATGATTGGAGATGTTGTACGTGCCCCATGACAGGTATTTTTCCGGCCGGCGCACCAGACTCCAGGTGGCAGACTGGCCGCGAAAGGTGGCCCGGTGGCCTTCCTGCGGCGCAGCCTGCAAAATGCCCTGCGCTTCTTCGACAATTTCATTCATGGCGGTGCGGCCTACCGTCGTGCCGGGCTTTTCAAACAGCGACAGGCCGATAACCTGTTCCGACATATCCTCGTAAAATGGCCCCAGAATCAACCAAGGCGCAATGTTCTCTCCGGCAGCGATCTGGCGTTCAAAGTATGCAGACATGAATCCCCCTCTTCAAAAATGGCTGTTCAGTGATTTGCTAACCGGCCAATGGGCTGTGCTGGATCATCCCCCACCCGTTATCTCGCGCAGCAGGTTGAAAAAGCTGCGTTTACGCTCCGAACGGATGCCCCAGTCCACCGGGACACTCTGGTAGCCCTGCTCGAAGCCTTCCCCCTCCATGCGGTAATCGAAGTAACCCCAGGAAGCGAACTCGCGCACGGCGGCGACCATGTTATTCAGCGGCTGGTCAAAATCAAAGTGATCGTCCTCGTTGAACAGGATGGGCATGGGCCGGTAACCGGCGACCTGCCGGGTGCGCCGCACCATATCCGTGATGTTATCCGGCTCGTGGACTCCGTTCCCGTGCAGCAGCAGAAAGTCGGCACTCTGAACGACGTTGGGCAGCGGCACGAATCCGCCGCCGTAGCTGGTGCTGACGAGAAAGCGGCGGCCACCCTGAACGCGATCCTTGACGCGCCGAATCAGTTCGTGAACCCGTTCCGGTTTGAGGATGGGCTGCTGGTAACGCACGTTGCTTTCGTTGTTGATCTCGATCAGCACATGGCGGTAATCGCGGGCGAACAGCCAGTCGAGGGTGTTATCTACAGCCTGCACAATGGCGGTTTCATCGCGCAGCACTTTTTCCTGCCCGAAGTAGAAGATGCCCAGAATCACGGCCATGCCCAATTCGTCGGCGCGGTTGAGGATGCGCTCCAGCCGGCTCATGTAGTCGTCGCGCAGGCTGCCATCAGCATTGACAGCAGAGTTCACCCAGGGTTGTTCCTTCGAGTATCCCTGCGGACTGCCGCCCTGCAAATTGATGGTAAAGGCCAACAGGCCATGCACCCGCCATTCCGGCATGGCTGCGATAAACTCGCGGGTGTTGCGTTCGGCATCCCATACGTCGGTATCGGGGTAAGCCCACAGGTCACGGGTTGCCGGGTTCAGGTCGTCGAAGATGCCCTGCACCATGCGGCTGTTGAACAGCAGGCCCTCGATGCGCTGGCCCCGCCATGTTCGCCCGGCGTAAGTCGGCTGGCCGTTGATGAAAAAACGCTCGCCTTCGATCTGAACAGCAGTGTGTCGGGTCATAGGGCCTGCTCTCCCGGATGCAGTCGGTCCGTGTCGAGTCTGACCTGTCCGCGTGGGTGTGTCAAGTTCTGCGACCCTCCGCGCCAGACAGACACCGGCTCAAGCGCCGGAAAACGGGCGCTGCACGCAGTCAGCCTGTCCTCAATTTATGACATCAGCGCAGCGCGGACACGCTCCGGCGTAAACGGAATCTGGCGCAGGCGGATACCTACCGCATCAAAAACCGCGTTGGCGATGGCAGCTGGGGTCGGCGGCTGGGCGGCTTCGCCGCTGCCCAGAAACGGCAGACCGGGCCGGTTCAGGATCAGCGATTCGATAACCGGCGCATCGGCCATGCGCAGAATCGGATATGTATCCCAATCCCGGCTGGTAATCCCCTGCGCGTCGAACCGCACCTGCTCGAACAGCGTCCAGCTTGCTGCCTGCACGAAGCCGCCTTCAAGTTGGTTGCTCAGGCCATCGGGGTTGACCACCTGCCCGGCGTCGGCAGCGATCACGACCCGTTCAATCTGAATCGCGCCGGTGGACCGGTCAACCTGCACTTCCACCACTACCGCCGCATAACACTGCCGGTTTTTGTACTGCGAAAAAGCGATCCCCCGGCCCCGGCCACTGCCAGAGGGTCGCGGCTGCGCCGTCCACCCGGCTTTCTCCACCGCCGCCTGAATCACCGCCCGCGCCCGTTCATCAGTCAGATGCCGCAGCCGGAACGCGACAGGATCGACCCCGGCTGCCTGAGCCAGTTCATCCATAAAGGACTCAATGGCAAAAACGTTGGCGAAAGCCCCCAGGCTGCGCATAGCCGATACCCGAAGCGGGCTGTCCGGCACAAAATGTTTAACGACGCGCTGGCGCGGGAAGGCATATTTCGGCCAGGCGTTGCGGTGACTGCCAAATTCCGACCCTTTGATAAGCCGGGGCTGATTCGGCGTGAATGGCCGGGCCAGATGCCAGGCCGCCAGCAGATCGGCCCCCTCCGTCCCACCCCGGGGCCGTGTCGAATGGATGTAGCTGTAAACATCATGGTTCCAATCGACCACCAGCCTCGCCGCGTTCAGGCTGGCCTGCATATCAATCACCATCGCCGAACCGTATGGTTCCCAGCCGTGTTCGTCGGCCCGCTGCCACTTGAGCATCACCGGACGACCCGGCACAGCACGGGCAATCAGGGCAGCATCGAGCGCGGCGTCGTCAGCCCCGTTATGGCCGTAGCAGCCTGCCCCTTCGACGTGGATCACCCGGATAGCAGCCGGGTCGATGTCCAGAATCGGCGCAAGCGCAGCCTGCAAGCTGTAAACGCCCTGAGAGTGTGTCCAGACGGTCAACTGCCCATCGACCCAGTGGGCGACAGCAGCAGACGGGCCAAGCGAAGCGCGCATGTGATACGGGCGCAGGTAAGTGGCGGTCAGGGTCTGCGTCGCATCCGCCGGGGGCTGTATATCGGGTATGGGGTCATCGACCCCGACACCGTTCACGATCAGGCTGGATTCGCCCGGATGGGTGCGCAGATGATCGTACACGCTCGCTTCGTCTGGTAAGGCGGCCTGCTGCTGCCATGTGGCCCGTTCGCGCAGGGCATCCGCCGCCCTGACCGCCTGTTCTTCGCGCCCGGCGATCACCGCCAGAAAGCTGCCATCCTGCACCACGTCGATAACACCTGGCATCTGCCGGACCGGGGCAAGATCGACAGAAACCAGTCGCGCATGATAACCCGGAGGCCGGACGACACGCGCATGAAGCATGTCCGGCAAATTCAGGTCGTGGATGTAAACCGGTGTTCCAGCTACTTTACCGGGCAGATCGATTCGTGGTTCCGCCTGCCCGATCACAGTGTAAGCGGCAGCATGTTTGGGCTGGGCAACCCCGCTGATGGTGGTGCCAAAGCGCCTTCCGCCCATCAGTTCCTGATAGCTGGTCTGCCGCCCTGTGGCCGGGTCGGTGATCGTGCCATCAGTCACGACAAGCTGTGCCGGCGGGGTCTGGGCGTTTAGCTGCTCGAAGGCCAGCTCCAGCAGGATATGGCGTGCCTCCGCAGCCGCAAACCGCAGCGCGTTGCCGCTGGTTTCAACCGACATGCTGCCGGCGGTGGTTCCCTCATCCGGGGTCTGGCCGGTATCGGCAGTGACCACCTGAATACGCGCCGGCGCAACATCCAGTTCTTCGGCTGCGATCTGTGTCAGAGCCGTTTTGATGCCCTGCCCCAGTTCGACTTTGCCACTGAAAACCGTGATCGTGCCATCGGTATTCACGCGAATCCAGGAGTCGAGATCGGGTGTCTGGCGCAGCGAACCGGGCAGATCAGCGGCAGAACTGGCCGGCTGTGCCAGCGGCATATTGCGCACCTCGTAGATCGGTTCCCACAACGGTCTGCCGATGCGCAGCTTAATCGCCCGCCGGATGCGATCATACACCCCGCAGCGACACAGATTATCGCTCAGCGCCTCGCGGATTTCTTCGTCTGTCGGGTAGCGCCGGCGGTTGAGCAGCCCCTGAGCAGCGATTATCATCCCGGCGGTGCAGTAACCACACTGAGCAGCCTGCTCTGCCAAAAAGGCTTCCTGCAGCGGGTGCAGTTCTGCGCCCGAACCAAGCCCCTCAACTGTCGTAATCTCTGAGCCGGTAACCTGTTTCAGCGGCAGATGGCAGGAAGGCACGGCTGCGCCATCAATCAGGACTTTGCAAGCGCCGCACTGTTCCACACCGCAGCCCAGCTTTGGCCCCTTCAGGCCGAGATCATTGCGCAGCACATAGAGCAACGGAGTTTCAGGATCAGCGGTTACCCGGTGAGTTTGGCCGTTCACGCGCAGTTCGATTGTTTCCGACATCTTTTTTCCTCCGGCAGACAGGGCTGCAAGGCGCAGGCCAGAATTCGCACGGCAATATACCAGAGCCAGCCGACTCCGGCAGCACTCTGACAATTATGGCATACCAGCACGGCAACGTCATCTGGAGGCAAACAAAAACGAGGCCGTGGCTGTGACCACGACCTCGTGTGAGATGGACCGCTGTTACTGCTCAGTCTCCCGCAGGTGCGCCGTTGTAGATGGTGGATCGCTGCTTCTGCTCGGAGACTTCAATTTTGTGACCGCGGCCCCAGGGTGTGCCCAGCCAGGGCAGCAGGAAGTAATCCAGACCGATGTGCCCGGCAACTTTCCAGGCCAGAACCAGGGAGATGGCTGCCACGAAGAGCAGTGGGTTGGTGCTGGCAGAACCGGCCATCATAAAGTTCCAGTTCATAAACCCGCTGACGAAGGCCGCAATCCCGACGAACATACCCAGAATGAGCGCAATCCCGACCAGCAGTTCCCCGTAGGAAACCAGCTTGGCAAACCAGGTATAGGCTTCGGCATCCAGCAACCCCTGAATAAAGCTGCGATACCAGTCGAAGGCGATTGCCGGACGGCCCGACTCAGGGATCGCAGCGGCGCGTTCCCAGAAGCTCCGCAGTGCCACACCTGTCTCCACCCAGTCCGGGTTTGTGATCTTGCCGCTGGCGGAAGTGATCCACTGTGCGCCCAGCCAGACGCGAATAACCAGCCAGATAACCGAGTAACGCGGGTTGTTCAACAGTTCTTTCACGATAGCCGGTTCTTCAATAACGCGGGTTGGTTTGCGATTGAGGATATGCATGATCGTTGCTCCTGTGTGTTTGCTCTGTGTCCTTGATGCTCTTATCTTAGGACACATCACAGGAGCCGTGTAGCAGGCAAAACCCGAAACCGATGTCAGGGTTGTGGACAGGAATTTGTCAGGGTTTTCCCGACGAATCGTCAAGCACCGCATGGGCCAGCGCCGATCTCACCAACTGGGCGCGGGTCTGCAAATCCAGCTTTTCCATACCGCGCGCGCGGTAGGTTTCCACCGTTTTGACGCTGAGGTAAAGCTCAGCGGCGATGTCGGCATTGGTATAACCCAGTGCCACCAACCGCAGGACATCGTATTCGCGTTCGGAGAGGGTTTTCCAGGGATTGCCCTGCTGAGGATCGGCGGGTTTAGCTGGTTCGGACATAGCTTCAATGAGCTTCTGGGTCATTTCCGGGTGAACCGGTTTTTCGCCCCGCAGCACCGCTCGAATCGCCATCAGCAATTCGGTGTCTACCGCATTCTTCAGCACATAGCCCGATGCTCCGGCCCGGAGCGCCTGTTGCAGATAGCTCACATCGTCGTGCATGGTCAGGATGAGAATATGACTCTCTGGGGCTATCTGGCGCAGTTGCGGCAGCGCGGTCAGGCCATCCATGCCCGGCATGTTCAGATCGAGCAGGATGACATCAGGCTGCAGCGTTTTCGCTTTTTCCAGTGTTTCCGCGCCATTTCCGGCTTCCCCGACAACCGTGAGGTCTGGCTGGTTGTCAATCAGCAGGCGCAGACCTGATCGCAGCACAGCATGGTCATCGGCCAGCAGTATTCGTTTCGCGTCGCTCATTCGTCCCACCCCTTTTCCTGAAGCAATCGATTCACACAGCACCCGGCAGTGGTCTGTCGTGGCGCCGGCTCAGGAACGCTCTGTCAGCATCTAAGTATGATTATAGCGCGGAAGCGTTTACGTTTTTCGGGCGGCGATCTGCCGGCGCGGCCTGACCGGGGAAAAGGCGACAGAGACGCGAGTCAGGTGCGGCCAGCATAATTGCCCTCTCGCCGCCAGATGTCCAGCATCAATTCGTACCGGGAAAGCCGCATCCCCGTATAGATGCAGTTGCTGGTCGAGAAGATATAACCGCCGCCGGGCATTCCATGCTCCAGCGCGTAACGCACCGACTCCAGCACCTGTTCATCCGTCCCGGTATCCAGCAGGCCGCAGTTCACATTGCCGATCAAACAGACCTGCTGGCCGTACAGCCGCTTGACCTCGGCAATATCCACCCCACCCTGCGGATCGAGAGAATGGAGGGCGTGCGGGTTAGCCTCGATTAGCTGATCGATGATCGGCATGATATTGCCGTCAGTATGTTTAATCACGTAAAAACCGAGTTCACGATAACCCTGAACCAGTTGTACGAGATAAGGAGTCACGAACTCGCGGAACTGGCGCGGGCTGAGAAACGGCCCGGTATTAAAGCAGTAATCCGCGCACAGGGCAAAGCCATCCAGACCGCCGTGCTGCTGGTAACGGCGCGCGCGTTCCAGCGCCTCGTCAACCTGTTTCTGCGCTTCGTCCTTAACCTGCTGCGGCTCATCGACCAACCGGTAGCAGAATTCGGCCATATGCTCGCCATCGGGCAGGCTGTAGGTAGCATCCCCATGCCGCATCAGAAAATACCGATCACCCGTACGCTGACGAACAAGGTCGATGAGGCGCAGAG
>Ga0079224_100011233_pt1 | contig 12325 bp, 12 predicted proteins | sample Stecom2015_FD_80414 | JGI IMG/M metagenome (GOLD analysis project Ga0079224, IMG submission 80414) | Agricultural soil microbial communities from Utah to study Nitrogen management - Steer compost 2015 | ecosystem: Environmental > Terrestrial > Soil > Agricultural land | place: USA: Utah... | reverse complement strand
TGCTGCAACAATCTAAGGAACATTCAAAATCCTGTTATCGTTTGGCGATTGTTGGTGATAAACTCCGTGCCCTGCTTTCGCCCATAAAAGAGGAAGCACGGGCTCCTTCGGAGCTGCGGCCGCGATTGCCGTCAGCAGCCTGTCCACAGAGGTGACCGCCCTCGGAGAAGTGCGCGTCATTATAAGAGCTTGAATTCTGTTGGCAAACGCAGGCATTTACAGTACCGTGTGCTTCTCTCCCTTGACGGGGAAGGTTATGAAATCCGCTTCTTTGCTCGCCTGCCGCGCCAGTGATTGCGCCGCCGAATCATCCAAGGGACTGCTCGCCTTATCCAGAACTGCAGCGATGTCGCTGTGGAGCGCCCTGCTGCCTGCCTCTCGGCCTGCCCGACTGCCGATATGCCAGCCTCAGAGTCTCCCCGGCGCCGCCGCGCTCGAGTTGACCCTGTGGAAACTGCCCTGATGCCCCGGATAATTGCTATCGCCTTAGAAACCGTTAGATCCCTGATGTTTTCTCTCCCGTTAGTCAGTCGCGCCGTGATGCTCGGTGCCGCTGCCGTTGCCACCCTCACCCTTTACGCCCTGTTCGGCGACTCCCTGCACACCCTGGAAGAGGATTTGGGTACGCTGGGGTGGACATTGCAACCTGAGGAGGCTGCCGAGCAGCGCATCGTCATTGTTGCCATTGATGATCGCAGCATTGCCCGGGAAGGTTGGCCCTTCCCGGAGGAAAGCATGGCACAGCTGGTGACGACTCTGGCGCAGGCAGGCGTGCGCCAGCAGTTGCACGACATCGTTTATACCACTGCGCAACCGGCACTGATCGCAGCGCTGGCTTCCGCCCAGGGAACCGTACTGGGCCAGCTCCCCATTCTGGACAATGCGCAGAATGTCAGCCGGGGCGCGCTAACCCATTCATTGACGGGGGTCAGCTGCGGCCCCGAAATTCCGGTTGCCGGCAGCTTTGTTGGCAGACACCGGCAATTCGCCTCCATTCCTGCAGGTCATACCGCGACCACCGTGGCGCCGAATGGGGCGGTACATCAGCTGCCGGCTCTGGTCTGTGTGGACGGCAGCGCCTACCCGGCGCTGGCTATCAGCGGCTTCCTGCAAGCCGTCGACAACGCCTGGTCGGTGAGTCTGACGGAGGGACAGGGCCTGTTCGCGCCGGACCGGGAGCTGCTGCTGGATGCCTATCCCGGCCTGCGGATACCCCTGGATGCGGATGGCCACATGCGTATTTCCTACCGCAATCTGCCGCAGACCTACAGCACTGTTTCCGCCATTGATGTGCTTGATGGTGCGGTAGAGCCTGCCCAGCTCGAAAACACCTGGGTCCTGATAGGCAGCACCGCGGCAGGTATCGGTGACAGGGTGCCGACCCCCTACAGCGGGGCGACGGCCGGGGTTGAGCTGCAGGCGCGCGTTCTCGGCAGCCTGCTGGATGCAGGCGTGCCCTACACGCCCCGGAGCGCGGAAGTGTTGCTGCTGTTGCTGAGCGGCGCAGCCGCGATCGTGCTGCTGCTGGCTTCCGGCAGACGCAGTCTCTACGGACTGCCGGTCGCGGCCATCGCTCTGCCCTTGGGCGCGCTGATGCTGCATGGCGTACTGCTCAGCGCCACCAATGTGTGGCTCGGCTGGCTCCTGCCTGCTCTTTTCAGTCTGTGTGCTGCCAGCTTGCTGATGCTCCTTGAGTACGTCCGAGCAGGTCATGAACGCAGCATCACGCAGGCCAGCCTGAGCGCCTACGTGTCCGGTGACCTGGCAGAGATCGCCGGCGGTGCCCCCGGCGCCCTGATTACGCGCCGTGGCGAGGCGACCCTGCTCAGCGCGGATCTGCGTAACTTTTCCGCCTTCAGTGAATCCCGTCCCCCGGAGGAGTCGGCGGTCCTGCTGCATGCCTTCTTCGTACGAGTCTGCGAGATCGTCGAGTTGCAGGGTGGCCGCGTTCACGAGTACAAGGGCGATGGCCTGCTGGCCATCTGGGATGACCATAGTGCGCTGTCCGCGGTGCGGGCGTTGCAGGCAGCCCGGGCGATGCAGGATGCGGTGGACAACGAGATACTGCCGCAGCACGCCCTCGGCGAGGTGGAGTCGTTGGCGCTGGGAATCGCCATCGAGCAAGGGCCGGTGCTGTCAGGTTCCATCGGGCCGGCCCACCGTCGGGCGCGCAGCATGCTCGGGGACACCGTCACCATCGTGCTGCGCATTCAGGAGATGACCGAAGAGCTGGCGCTGCCGATCCTGATCGGGGAATGCGCGGCACGACAGCTGGGTGACTACGGGCTGGAATCCCAGGGAAGCTATATGCTCAGCGGACTCAGCGTTCCCCATACGCTGTTCGCGCCACCTTTGAACGACAGCCCCACCCGACGCAGACACGGACGAGTCGGACTGACGGTCATCTCTGGCGGGCGTGCCTGATGCACCTGAAATCGGGCAAACAATTTTGAACCGCTACAGTCAAAGGAGTACCATAATCCGTATTTCCACAGACGTCCCCAAGGTCACTGGCGGTCGGTCGTGAAGCCGCAGGCGGTCATGGCCGGAGGAAGCAATGAATCACTGGACTCCCCGATGTGCGCTTGAGCACCCACTTCCGGCTTTACTGCTGCTGCTCCTGATCGCGCTGCCCGGGCAGCGGGCGCTCGCCCAGTTTCCTCCCCCGGCTGCTCTCCAGCAGGAGCAGAATCTCAGTCTGTTTGAGCCGGTGGCTGGCAACGAGGAGCCGGAGCGTCCCACCGAACAGCGCAGCGGTGTCGAGGGTGGACCGACCTTCACCCTGGTAGGCACCAGTCGCATAGGCAGCAAATACACCGCAATTCTCGCCCATCGCGACGGCAGCATCACGCGTGTCAGCGCCCATCCGGGGAGTACGGTGGAGCTTCCCGACTACCCCGGCTATCGGCTGGTGGGCATTGGTTCGCGGCAAGTCTCGCTAACGACCCCGGGTAGCGACCCCTGCGTGGATCAGCAGGACAGGGGTGTCAGCTGCAGTGACATCGGCGTGACCCAGCTGTCCCTGGCCACCGCAGCCCCCATTGCCATTCCGGAAGGGGAAGAAAACGCTGGCGCCGTTCCAATGAATGCCGACCCTGACGCCGCGCCGGAGAACCCCTTTGCGGCTGCCATCCGCATGGCGCGTGAGGCAGAGGCCAATGGCCAGCCCAGGCGCCGCCGCGCCAACCCCGAGGACTTCCAGCCGCGACGCATCGCCCCGGAGGATGTGCCGGCGGGTATGCGCGTCGTCAGAACTCCCTTCGGTGACCGTCTGGTGCCGGACTCACCGCGATAGTAGGAATCCGTGCCCAGCAATATCAGTTCCCCCTGCCCAGCCAGTCTCTCGGCATCCATCGTGGTCTACCACACGGACGCTGCGGTCTCTGCGACCGTCGAGTCGCTGCTGGCCTCGGTGCTGTACGCGCGCTCGCAGCAGGTGCTGTCGCAGGCCGTTCTTCACCTGGTCCACAACGGCGCCCCCTCTACGGCCTTTGCTGCGCTGGCCCGGCAGGTGGCGCAGCGATGCGGTCAGGAAGGGGTCGAGTTCCGGCTGTTCGAAGGCCAGGGCAATGTGGGTTACGGCCGCGGGCACAATCTCTCCATTCGCAGTGTGGAGACGGACTACCACCTGGTGCTGAATCCGGACGTGGTGCTGGCGGAGGAGAGTCTGGTGCAGGGCCTGCAGTACCTGCAATCCGCACCGGCGGTAGTGGCACTCAGCCCGTCCGTATGTGATGGCGAAGGACACAAGCAGCATGCCTGCAAGCGCTTCCCCACGGTGCTGGACTTTGTGCTGCGTGGCTTCGCGCCGCAGGGCATCAGAAAGCTGTTTGACAGGCGTCTGGCCCGCTATGAGATGCGAGACCTGCCCGAACATCAGGCGAGCACCGGCATTCCCATCATCAGTGGTTGCTTCATGCTGTTCCGCACGCCCGCGCTGCAGTCCGTGAACGGGTTTGACGAGCGCTACTTTCTCTATTTCGAGGACTTCGACCTCTCCCTGCGGGTGCAGGCTCAGGGAGAGCTGGCTTACCTGCCGGACATGCAGATCACTCATCTGGGCGGTTACAGTGCCCGCAAGGGACTGCGCCACATCGCCATGTTTGCCCGCTCCGGATGCCGTTTCTACAACACTCATGGGTGGCGTCTGCTATGAAAATTCCTGCCAACGACCGCTATGGTCCCGCTCCCAAGGTACTGGTGACGGGGGCGACGGGTTTTATCGGGCGCACGCTCACCCAGCGCCTGCTGGAGCGGCAGCACCCGGTGAACGTGCTGTCGAGGCGCGCGGCTCAGGGTGGGGTGGATCAGGGAGAGTGCAGCGCGTTCACCGGCGACATCAACGATGCCGCCCTGCTGCGTCAGGCCTGCCGGGGCGTGGATACCGTATTCCATCTGGCGGCCTACGCCCATGTGAACCATCACGATGTGACCTTGATGCGCGCTACCAATGTGGAGGGTACCCGCTCCTTGCTGGAGGCGGCGGTGGCGGAGGGAGTCCGCCGCATCGTGTTCTTCAGCAGCAGCCTGGCAGCGGCAGAGGAAGCCCGGTTGAGCGACTACGGGCGGGCGAAACGGGATGCCGAGATCCTGCTGCTGGAGGCAGCTGCTGCCGGGCGCATCGAAGTGTGCTGCCTGCGACCGGTCAACGTGTATGGCCTGGGCATGCAGGGCAACCTGATGACCATGATCCGGCTGATCAACAAGGGGGTGTTTCCTCCTCTGCCGCGCCCTGCGGCCAGCGTTTCACTTGTCGGCAGTCAGGACCTGTGCCAGGCGGCGCTGTTGGCGGCAGTGGCGCCCAGGGCTGATGGCAAGGTGTATGAGGTCACCGATGGCCGTACCTATACGATGAAGGGGCTGGAGGTGAGCATACGGCAGGCCCTGGGCCGCCCGGTGCCGCGCTGGGAGATGCCGCTGCCGGTTCTGTGGCTGGGAATGGCTGCACTGGAGATCGCCGGGCGGGTGCTGCGTCTGGATAACGCCCCGGGCCTGCGGAACTACCGCACATTGTCTACGGACAGTGTCTTTTCCTGCGAGAAACTCCAGCAGGAACTGGGCTATAATCCGGCCGCCACATTTACCGGCGAGCTACCTGCGATTGTTGCGCAACTGGATCGACCGGCGCAGTGAGGCAGGAACGTCCTCCCAGAATCGATAACGCAGACGGCAAGGTTTCCAGTTTGAAAATCACCCCTACCTCCATCCCTGACGTGCTCCTCCTTGAACCTGCCGTACACGGCGACCACCGCGGATTCTTCATGGAGACCTGGCGGGAGTCGCAGTTCGATGAAATTTTCGCCAATAGCCAGTATGCGTCCCTGGGCCCACTGCGCTTTGTGCAGGACAACCACAGCAAGTCGGGCGCTGGCATTCTGCGCGGGCTGCATTACCAACTGCGCAAACCCCAGGGCAAGCTGGTGAGGGTGGTAGCGGGTGAGATTTTTGATGTCGCGGTGGACATGCGCAGGGAGTCGCCAACCTTCGGGAAGTGGGTCGGCGAGCGGCTTTCCGCAGAGAACCGTCGTCAGCTGTGGGTGCCGCCCGGCTTTGCGCACGGCTTTCTGGTGCTGAGCGAGAGCGCCGAGATGGTGTACAAGTGTACTGGCTACTACGCGGCGGATGATGAGTATTCACTGCAGTGGAACGACCCTGCCGTGGCGATTGCCTGGCCGACGGATGAACTGTCATTGTCCGAGCCGATACTCTCGGACAAGGATCGTAACGCCCTGAGCTTCGAGGACGCACCATCCTACCCGGCCTGATCCCCCGATGCCGTCCCCGGCCTCCGGCCTTTGTGAACCGGTGCCAGCGTTGATGAAAATGGAGTCTGCAACAGCCATGGTAAAACGAATCGCCATCACGGGAGCCAACGGGCAGCTTGGCCAGACGCTTAGGCAAGTGGCGGCGCTGTCTTCCCACACACTGCTTCCCCTGGGCAGGGAAGACATGGATATCACCGACCCTGGCAGCGTCACCAGGACGCTGGACTCACTCGCGCCAGACATTGTCATCAACGCCGCAGCATATACGGCCGTGGATGCGGCGGAGACCCATGCCGAGGACGCCTACGGCATCAACGAGCAGGGCGTGAAGCACCTGGCGCGCTGGTGCAAGGCCCACGACGCGCACCTGATCCACATTTCCACCGACTTCGTGTTCGGTGGCGACCGCAACCGTCCGTGGAAGACGGATGACACGGTATCTCCCATGAGTGTGTATGGTCAGAGCAAGCTGGCTGGCGAGAAAATGATTGCCACCCTGCTGCCCGGCAAGGCCACCATCGTTCGCACCGCGTGGTTGTACTCCCCCTACAACAACAATTTCGTGAAGACGATGCTGCGGTTGATGCGCGAGCGCGAAGAGCTGTTTGTGGTGGATGACCAGATCGGGACACCCTGCTCCACCGCCAGCCTGGCGCGGTGCCTGAGTGCCATTGTCGAAGCCGACAGGCCCCTGGGCATCCTGCACTGGACCGACGCCGGCGTCGCCAGCTGGTACGATTTCGCGGTGGCGATTCAGGAGGAGGCCCTGCAGCGGGGGCTGCTGGACAGGGCGATACCGCTGCATCCCATCCCCACCGAAAAATTCCCGACTCCGGCCCGGCGCCCCGCCTACAGTGTTCTGGACAAGTCCAGGGCCCTGCTGGAGCTGGACTGTCCCCAGCAGCACTGGCGCGACTCGCTGCGGGAGGTGCTGGACCAATTTGGCGGCCGCTGAAGGCAGGTGGCATGCAAACCAATCACAGGGCTTGATAAGGAAGAGAACCATGCGAAGTGTATTGATCACCGGCGCGGCCGGATTCATTGGTGCCAACTTTACCCATTTCTGGTTGGACAAGTATCCGCAGGACAGAGTGATCGCTCTCGACGCGCTCACCTATGCCGGTAACACCTGGAACCTGAAGGACATCTGGCACCGCGACGGCTTCCGCTTCGTGACCGGTGATATCTGCGACCAGGCACTGATCGAAAAACTGATTCAAGAGGAAGAAATCGACACCATTGTGCATTTTGCCGCTGAAAGCCACGTCGATCGCTCCATTACAGGCCCGGATGCCTTTATCAATACCAACATAGTGGGCACTCACTCCCTGCTGAAGGCCGCCAAGAAGTGCTGGCTGGATCAGGATACCGCCAGACGGCACCATTTCCACCACGTCTCCACCGACGAGGTGTACGGTACCCTGGAACCCGAGGATCCTGCCTTTACCGAGAGCACGCCCTACGCCCCGAATTCGCCCTACGCTGCCAGCAAGGCAGCATCCGATCACCTGGTGCGCGCCTATCACCATACTTACGGACTGCGGGTCACCACCAGCAACTGCTCCAACAACTACGGTCCGTACCATTTCCCCGAGAAACTCATTCCACTGTGTCTGCTCAACATTCTGCATGGCAAGCCGCTGCCCATCTACGGTGACGGCCAGCAGATCCGCGACTGGCTGTACGTGGATGACCACAGTCGCGGCATCGATCTCGTGATCGAGAAGGGCGAGCCGGGCGAGACCTATAACATCGGTGGCAACAACGAATGGGCCAACATCGACACCGTGAAACTGCTGTGCCAGCTGGTGGATGCCATGTTTGCCACTGATGACAGCCTGCGCAGCCGCTTCCCGCAATGCCCGGCGTCCTCTGGCAAACCCAGTGTGTCGCTGATCAGCTTTGTGACGGACCGGCCAGGACATGACACCCGCTACGCCATCAACGCCGGGCGCATCATGACCGAACTGGGTTACAAGCCCCAGGTGGACTTCGCAGAAGGCCTGGCAAAGACCGTGCAGTGGTATCTGGATAACGAGAAATGGTGGAAGAAGATCCAGGACGGAAGTTATCGCGAAATTTACTCCCCTGGCTTATAATGTCGGCCATCTCGCAAATCCGGTAGGCCCCAGGCCGCTGCTCCCTGACCATTGGGGGCACGGCTGGCCTTGTCGAACACCAAAGCGGCGCCGGCCGCTCCATGCATCGTGAGAAGTCATATTTCGGTTGGTCATTCAAGAGGATCTACAGCGTGGCAGTATTCAATAGCATTATCAGTCGTCGTGTTGCCCGAATCAGCGCCGTTGTGCTGGGCATTGTTTTCGCCGGTTCCATTGCCGCGCAATCGCGCGATGAGCAGATCGCGGAACGCCTGCGTCCAATAGGCGAAGTGTGTGTGGCAGGAGATCCCTGTGCAGGGGGAGCCGCTCCGGCCCAGACCGCTGACGCGTCCGCGGAATTCAGTGCCGAAGGCACTTACAACACCAATTGTGCCGTCTGCCACAATTCCGGCATGGCCGGTGCTCCCAAGCCCGATGATGAGGCTGCCTGGGCGACTCGCCTTGAGAAAGGCATGGATGCCGTCGTGGCCAACGCTATCAACGGTATCAACGCCATGCCCGCCAAAGGCATGTGCATGACCTGTACAGATGAGCAGTTGGCTGAAGTTGTTGCCTTTATGGTAGGGCAATAAGCTCATATTCCATTCATGATCGGTTCAGTTAGAGTCGATTAATCTGTGCTAGTGAAAGATTGCATGCTGCCGTGCAGCAACAGGAGAAAGACGTGGTGAAATTTGCAAGAGTGTTCCGCTTTACCCCTGCAGTGGCCTTTGCTGCTGCTCTCATGTCCGGTGCCGCAGTGGCCGACGTGACCGAAGGCTTCGATGCTGAAGCCACCTACCGTCAGAGCTGCTTTGCCTGCCACAACAGTGGCGCGGCGGGTGCTCCCAAGGTAGGAGACGCGGCAGCCTGGGCAACGCGCCTGGAGAAGGGCTTCGACGAGGTAGTGGCTGTTGCAATCAAGGGCGTCAACGCGATGCCTCCGAAAGGCATGTGCTTCACCTGCACCGACGATGACCTGCGTGCCGTCGTTCAGTACATGGTCGACAACAGCAAATAATCCTTTTCAGGATTGCAGTGACAAAAGGGGTTCGGCCTGCAGGCCGAACCCCTTTTTGCGTTACAGGGAAAACATGTCCTTGAGACCCGCCAGGGCGGCACTGCCCTTTTCCTGCTTCTGTTCCGGCGTCGAATCGCCGCGCCCTTCCCACGCCAGTTGATCCTGGGGCAGCTCATCCAGGAAGCGACTCGGCGTTGTCGTCACCATCTCCCCAAACTGTTTACGTTTGCGGGCCAGCGTGAAAGTAAGTCCTCGCTTTGCGCGGGTGATGCCCACATAGGCCAGCCGCCTCTCCTCGTCGATATCCCCGGTCTCGATGCTGTTGCGGTGCGGCAGGAACTCCTCCTCCATGCCCATGATGAAGACCTGGGGAAACTCCAGGCCTTTGGCCGCGTGCAGTGTCATCAGCTGTACCTGGTTGTCGATACTTTCCTCTTCCTGGCGTTCGAGCAGGTCCCGCAGGATGAGTTTGTTGATGGCAGCCTCGATGTCGGCGTCCTCATCCTCTTCTTCCGCCTTGCTCAGACTCTTCTGCAGAGAGCCCAGCAGAAGCTCTACATTGCCCAGCGCCCGCTCGGCGGCAGCGGTCGAGCGGCTGTTCTGGTGAATCCAGCCCTCGTAATCCATGTCGCTCAGCATCTCGCGGATGGCGGCAATGCTGTCACCCTTCATCGACTGCTCGGTAATGTGGGCGATCCACGAGGCGAAGTCGGTAAGCCGTTCCAGCTTGTTGGGAGGCAGGAACTGGCTGAGCCCGATCTCACTGCAGGCGGCCAGCAGGCCGATGCCACGCTGGGTCGCATAGTTGGCCAGCGTCTCGATGATGGAGGGGCCAATCTTGCGCCGGGGCGTATTGATCGCGCGCAGAAAGGCGTTGTCGTCGTCCGGATTGATCAGCAACCGCAGGTAGGCCATCAGATCCTTGATCTCCGTACGTGAGAAGAAGGAAGTGCCGCCTGTAATCTGATAGGGAATCTGATGCTGCTGCAGCTGGATCTCGAGCGTCTTGGCCTGGTGGTTGCCACGATAGAGCACCGCGAAGTCGCGGAAGTGCAGCCGCTGGCTCGCACACATGGCGAGGATTTCCAGGGCGATGCGCTCGGACTCCGCCTCCTGGTTCGGCGTCACGATCACGCGAATGGGATCGCCCATACCCAGCTGGCTCCACAGCTGTTTGTCGTACAGGTGGGGGTTGTTCGCGATCAGTGTGTTGGCCGCGCTCAGGATCGTGTTGTTGGAGCGATAGTTCTGTTCCAGCTTGATCAGCTTGAGGTTCGGGTAGTCCTTGCCCAACTGCACCATGTTCTCGGGTCTGGCCCCTCGCCAGGAATAGATGGACTGGTCGTCATCGCCCACCACCGTCAGCCCGTTGCGACCGCCAACCAGCAGTTTCACCAGCAGATACTGACCGGTGTTGGTGTCCTGGTACTCGTCCACCAGCAGGTAGTGGATACGATTCTGCCAGCGTTCCAGCACATCGGGCTGGCTCTGAAACAGGAACACCGGCAGCAGGATCAGATCGTCGAAGTCCACCGCGTTGTAGGCGGTCAGGTGGCGCTGGTACTGCTCGTAGACGCGGGCGGCGAACTGGGTTTCGGCGTCTTCCGCCATGGCCAGCGCCTGGTCCGGCATCAGCAGCTGGTTTTTCCAGTTGGAGATGCCGGTCTGGATAGCGTTCAACTGCTCGTCGGTAAGGTCGGCGTCCTTCTGCATGAGACTCTTCAGCAGACCGAGACTGTCCTGGCTGTCGAATATCGTGAAACCCGATTTGAAGCCGAGCTTCTTGTGCTCCTTGCGGATGATGGTCAGGCCCAGGTGGTGGAAGGTGGATATGGTCAGGCCACGGGTGTTGTTCTTCCCTTCCCGTTCGCGGGAGAGCCTGGTCACCCTTTCCTTCATCTCCCGGGCGGCCTTGTTGGTAAAAGTCACGGCCGCGATGCGGTGGGCCGGATAACCACATTCGGTGATCAGGTAGTTGATCTTCTTGGTGATTACGCTGGTCTTGCCACTGCCCGCGCCGGCCAGCACGAGCAGGGGGGAACTGATGTACTTCACCGCCTCGAGCTGGCGGGGATTGAGATTTTTCACAGGAGTTTTCGCAGAAAGAGAGAACAGGCCGCCGGTCACGGCCGATGGTATTGCCGCGCATTATATACGAGGGGCCCGGTCCATGCCGTGACGGGTGGGCAAATTTACCTGTGAGCCAGATTGACCAGATACCTGGACTTTTCGCCATCTCAGTCATTTCGAGAAAAGCGAAGTGTAGTTAAATCAAAAGCATATAGAGTGGCATGCAGGGTGCATGGCGATAGCGGACTATTTCGTATTCGAGGTTTGATATGCATCTGACATCCCGCTTCCGCCCCCTCCCCCTGGCGTATCGCCTACTGTGTGTCGCCCTGATTGTGTGTTTTGCGATCGTGGGCCTGATCGGACTGATCCTGCCAATTATTCCTGGCATTGTGTTCCTGTTGCTCGCGCTGTACCTGCTGACCCGCATCTCACGTCGGGTGGCAACCTTCATGCATCGGCAGCCCTGGTACCACCAGCGCATGCGCGACTTCAGTGCTGCCAGCGAACTGTCATTGACAGGCAAGATCAGGCTGTCGCTGCTGGTGCTGGCGAGAGGGGTGGCGAACGGCCTTGCGGCCCTGGTGTCATGGTGCCGAAGAAAATAGAAGATGTAGTTATTTCTTCAACTGAGCAATATTTGCGTGACGCGAGCGGCGGCACAGCGGCTTGCGGCGAGCGCCTGGCCCGGACGGCGGGCGCTTCGGGCGGGGTGCCTGCACTGGCATGGGGGTTGCAACACTTGGGGAGTGCACAATCCAAGGAGGAAACTATGCGAACCCAGACTCAGGTAGCAGACAAGAAAGTAGCCATTCTGGTCACCAATGGTTTTGAACAGGTAGAGTTCACCGAGCCACGGGATGCACTTCTCGAGGCAGGCGTGAAAGTCACGGTGGTGTCATTGGAGCCCGGCGAGATACAGGGCATGCATCACGACAAGCCCGCAGACCGTTTTGCTGTGGACCAGCTCGTTTCTGAAACCAGTGGCGATGATTTTGATGCCCTGCTGGTGCCGGGCGGGGTCATGAACCCCGACGCGCTGAGGGCTGACGATAATGCCGTGGCTTTCGTGCGTGAATTCTTCCATGCTTCCAAACCGGTATTTGCCATCTGCCACGGTCCGCAGGTGCTGATTACGGCAGACGTGGTGGACGGCAGAGAAATGACATCGTACAAGACCGTCCGGGTGGATCTGGAAAACGCCGGCGCCCGCTGGCGGGATCAGTCGGTGGTGGTCGATAAGGGGCTGGTGACAAGCCGTAACCCGGACGATATTCCGGACTTCATTGACAAGATGCTGGAGGAGCTTGCCGAAGGGCGGCACTGATTTGCCGATTCCGCTTTCCTGGGCTATTCCTTAAGGCAATGCC
>Ga0079224_100011232_pt1 | contig 12325 bp, 14 predicted proteins | sample Stecom2015_FD_80414 | JGI IMG/M metagenome (GOLD analysis project Ga0079224, IMG submission 80414) | Agricultural soil microbial communities from Utah to study Nitrogen management - Steer compost 2015 | ecosystem: Environmental > Terrestrial > Soil > Agricultural land | place: USA: Utah... | reverse complement strand
TGTGTATGTGTATGTGTATGTGTATGTGTGTGGTTTATGGGCACCTTGCAAGATTGCATCTGTGTCTTCTATCTGGGATAGAGTGCCTAGTTGAGGTCAGGCCTAGGCTGGCGCAGAGCTACAGTGGGTGCACCGTTGGTGCGGATGGGGAGGATGTGTGCTCATCCAGCAACGAGGACAAATGGGGTGCTGTTGCGTAAAACGACATGGGGTTGATGGAATCATGAAGGGAAGCCAGTAACATATTTATTGTAATGAACAAGTCTTGTGTCCTACGTATCGCTATGGTGATTAACGAAGAATTATTGGCAGCCAGGAAAAGGGTTGCGGAAAGGCGACCAAAGTTCATCCGGCAGGAGAGCTGGAGGTATGATAGGCTCGCAGAGAATTGGAGAAAACCTAAGGGCAAAGACAATAAGATGAGAAAGCAAAAGTCAGGCATGCCGTCCCTAGTCAAGGTCGGCTACAGGGGCCCCAAGGCTGCGAGAGGTCTTCACCCGTCAGGCTATACAGACAATGTCGTTCACAATGCCGCCGAGCTCGCTAGGCTGGATCCGAAAAAGGACGCAGCCCGACTAGGTCACACTGTCGGCAAGAGAAAGAGGATGGAGATCATTGCCAAGGCAACCGAGCTTGGAATTAAAGTGCTCAACGCTGGCAAGCTGGCGCCAAAGGAAAAGAAGAACGAGGAGTCGAAGACATAATGGTAGTCAACATTGCAAAAAAGCGTGAACTTGTCGCAAGGATTCTAGGCGTTGGAGCGAACAGAGTTCGCTTTGAACCAGACAGGTTGGAAGACGTTGCTGACTCTATTACCCGGGACAATATCCGCTCGCTTGTCAAGAACGGCGCGATATGGACGGTTCAGCCAAAGGGCACTTCAAGGGGAAGGGCGAAGGAAAAGCGCTCAGTCTGGAAGATCCACGGCAAGGGCCCCGGATCAAAGAAGGGCAAAAAGACCGCAAGAGTTGGCAAGAAGGAAGTCTATGTGCTCAAGGTAAGATCCATGCGCTACCACCTTAAAGTGCTCAAGGAGCGCAAGGATATCACGAACGAGATTTATTGGCAGCTGTACAAGAAGGTCAACGGCGGCCAAGTAAGATCGCTTGCCCACTTGCGCGAGCTTGTGAAAGAAGCCAAGTCACGCTGAGCACGCCGCGTGCTTGCGCTTTTTTTAATGTATACTTCCAATGCAAGTGTGTACAATTTTCCCGAACGGGCCACAGGGATTTGAACTGGGGTTGCTACTTAATTCATTTTAGCAGTCTGTAAACGAGTTACCGTGGAAAGGCTTGCTCCAAGATGTTCATCGTGACATTGTATGCCGCTGCAGTGGTTCTATATTGAGGGGATATCTGGTGCAGAAGAAACTGTGAATGTCATCGAGTCTCTGCTGCAGGTTCAAGCTAATGCACAACCAAGAACAGATTTTGGGATAGTCAAGGTCACAATCGGATGCGAAACCTAGAATTGCTAGAGTGCGATGCGTAAACAACTACTGGATCAAGGTTTGGATGTGTGCGATATTGAATTGGGCAACAGCCTCTGTATAACCTTTAAATTTACGAGAAAGCCGCGAGACTGTTATCTCTGAAAATGAGCGCGAAACTAGAGGAAGCGGTCCGCCGCTCTTATGGTGCAAAACCAAAATATGATGAAGTGATGCCCGGCGTTCCTGAAGACTACAAGCAGGTAAAGACGCTAGGCGATCTACTCAAGATAAACTACAAACACGTTACAGTGGAGGAACAGATGCGCGGCAACCTGATTGCCAAGCTGAAAAAGGACGAACACCCGTATCCTGGGATCATCGGTTATGACGACGATGTAATTCCTGCGCTCAATAGGGCGATCCTGTCTGGCCATGATATCCTACTTGTTGGCCAGATCGGCCAGGCAAAGACCAAGATTGCAGAGGCCGTTGCCAAGAGCCTCCTTTCCCCCATCCCTGTGGTAAGAGGCACGATAACAAACGACATTCCTACTACTATTCCTGAAGATCAACTAATTGCTCTCTTGACCGATTCAGAGGTTGTTCGCACGCAACCCGAATTCACCGTATCACCTGAATGCGAAGATATCATCCGTGCAAACAAACTCGAAACAAAGATTGACTGGGTATCTGGTGCAGACAGGTACAAGTACATTCTCTCTACGCCAGATATCTCTGTCAAGGATCTCGTCGGCCAGATAGATGCTATCAAGATTGCCAAGAAGGGTGTTGAACTGTATAGCATGGAGTCTTATTCCGCCGGACAATTGTTGCAAGCAAGGCATGGAATACTCTGCATCGATGAATTGCCAGTGCTTGACCCGCGCAAGCAGGTATCTCTGCTCAGTGTCCTTCAGGAGGGCAAGTTTACCACCGGTGCGTATCCTGTAGTGTTCAAACCCGATGTCAAGATTATCGCTACTGCAAACCCGATTGACTATACACATTCTGGCAAGATAATCGAGCCGCTGTTTGATAGGCTCAGGAGCCATGTTGATACGCACTATCCCAAGACCGTAGAGGATGAGATGCTCATAATAGTGCAGGAGTCCAGAATAGCGGATGCAAAGAATGTAGTGCTCCCTGCATTCATGGTAAGGATGATCGCCAAGATAACACAGATGACACGAGCCCACCCGGATGTCAACCACGACAAAGGTGTGAGCGTCAGGATGGCCGTACACTCGATGGAGATGATGGTGGCCGAAGCCGAGCGCACTCGCTCTATTGTTTTTGGTGTAAAGGCTATTCCGCGCTTTTGCGACATCCACTGCATCCACCAGTCCAGCAAGTTCGAGCTGGCGGAAATGGAAGACACACGAGAAAACAGGAGTAACGTGCTAAATTCTATAATCGAAAGTGCACTCAAGGAAGTCTCGCTTGAATATATCCAAAAGCTATCCCCCGAGCAACTTACAAGAGTAAAGAATGACTTTTCAAAGAATAAGGCATTCCAAGTATCGCAGAATATGGTAGGCGGGGGAAAGAGTCCTGACTATGAATCACAGTTGGCCAAGTTCCCGGGATTAAAAGCGGCTGTCAACGAAACAATTTCGATGGTGAAGGACGAACAAAAGCAGCTTGTAGAAAGGGCAAAGCAGCATGGTATCAGGACAGACAGCGTTGAACTGACGACCAACCTAGACGGCGAATTTACCGCATCTGTAACAGAGATAGTTCTTGAAGGTCTGCGCCACACCCAGCCGCCTCTCTTGGATAGACAGGACAACAGTTATGGACTCGTACAATAACACACCCGGCAGCAAGAAATTCCTGTATTTTCCACTGGATAAAGAGGGTCAAGAACAACAACCGAAAAGCCAAGGAAGCAGGGAACTTCCGCGCGATGTTCTCGATAAGTTGCTAAAAACATTGGGGCGGGAGGCCCTGCGCGAAAAAACTCCTAGCCTACAAGAGCTTGAACAGGTGCTTCAAGGCGCCATATCTGCCATCTTACAGAAGGAGGAACAACAAAGTCAGCGAGAATCAAGCTCGCAAACTGGAAACGAAGGGGAGGAGAGTGGCGACGACTCCGGTATGCCTCTTGTAAGGCATTTGATGAACAAGGGTTATCTAAAGGACTCTCCAAAGTGGCTCAGCACCAAGGGCTTTAACACGATAGGAACCAAAATCCTGAGTGATGTGATGAAGGCACTCAAGGCTGGTGAGTATGGGATGCACGAGACACACAACATCGGCTCAGGCTCCTTGGTGCTAGACACAAGCAAGAAGTACGAGCCGGGTGACGATATCAGACTGCTCAACGTCCCAAAATCGTTGCTCAACACGATCCAACGGGTTTCAAAGGATGGTCGCGAGCTAAAACTTCCGCTGCAGATGGATGTAGGGGATTTTGAAGAATATGAAACGATGCAAGATGTCAGGGTTGCGGTAGTTTATTGTATTGATCTGAGCTCAACAATGCGCTACTCTTCAATGTATGGAGACATGAGCAGGATAGAGGCCGCCAAGCGGGCTCTTTGGAGCCTATATCTCCTGAACCGCAAGTTCTTTCCATCCGACTCTGTTTATGTCGTAGGATTCGGCGCACTTGCATCAAAAGTGCTTCCAAGTGACATCCCATACCTAAAGACCTTTGAGCCCGGTTCTGACTTTCTCCACTACACCAACTACCAAGCCGCGTTCAGGCTGGCAAGCAAAATCCTGCAAAAGGACGGCGCTATGAACAAACGCATAGTGCTGGTCACGGATGGTCACCCAAGCGCCTGCTTTATAGATGACAAGAGCGAACAGGACAAGATCCTTTCGCAGAGACCGTACTCTCACTTTTACACTCCTGACCGTCAGACACTTGATCTCATAAAGCAGGAGAACAGCATGAGCCTAGACATTGCTTCTGGAGAGCTTGTTTACTTGTGTTATCGCTACAGACAGGTCGACCAGTACATCGGCGCACGCACAATTACAGAGGCGAAGAAAGTCCACTCGCAAAATATTGACATCGATACGATAATGATAAGTGAAGAGGACTCGCTGTTGAGCTATGTCAACGAAATGGAAAAGTATGTGAATGGTAGATCGTACTACATAAACCCTGCAGAAATCGACAAAGTGCTCCTGACCGACTACCTAAACAACAAGAAGCAGCAGACTCTGCGGGCACACTAGCTGTGGAAGAAACTTGGAGAAGCTTAATATACAGACGAGAAAGTTGTTTGCATAATCAAAGCATGCTGATTATCTTTGACGTAGAAGGCGTACTGCTGAACGCCGAATACCTACCAGTTTTGGCACAGGTGATGGGTCCTGAGAAAGAGAAGGAAATCTGGGATATCACAAATGCCGGCATCCGGGGAGATATCAACTGGGAAGAAGGTCTGAAGCGCAGAGTGCACGCACTGCGCGGTATCAAGTACGAGGACGCTAAGAGGCTGGCAGAAGGGTTGCCTTTAATGCCTGGCGCAAAGGAGCTCTGCACTGCTCTGAAAAAGGCCGGCTGGAAAATGATCGCAGTCTCAGGCGGCTTTACCATAATCACCGACAGGCTCAGAACAGATCTGGGAATCGACAAGATATTTTCAAACGAGCTCATATTCAAGGATGGTAAGCTGGACGATGTAATCCTGAATGTCACTTCCGACAAGGCAGCTGCAGTAAGAGACACCATAAAGGAATGGGGCATAAAGAAGGAAGATATCGTGGTGGTGGTGGACGGAGCCAACGACTTGAAGTTGTTCGCACTTGCAGGTTATACTGTAGGTTTCTGCCCCGTGGACATTGTAAGGGAGAAGGCCGACGTTTCGATAGACCAGCGCGATCTAAGTCTGCTCCTGAACTTGCTAAAAAAAAATTTCGGTGAAGCTGTACTGGTCAATGCGACCAGCAGGAAGCAGTGACCGCCCCGTTTTTAACCCCCACTCTTTCAATACTCTTGTGCTACAGGTAATCCCAGTCCGGGTTGATAAGAACATCATGCCCGATGATGATCTTGGCGTCATTATTCCTGCGGCAGTCAAGCAGAGTAATCTGGAAATTCTCGATGGGGATATTCTTGTGGTGGCACATAAGATTGTGTCAAAAGCCGAAGGACGCATTGTCAATCTTGCAGATGTCAAACCTTCGCAGAAAGCCAGAAAAATGGCCAAGGAGCACAACAAGGATCCGCGCATCATGGAGCTAATATTGAAGGAGTCGGCCCAGATCCTTCGTGCTAAGAATGGAGTCGTTGTATCGGAAACAAAGCATGGGTTTGTGTGTGCAAACGCCGGCGTTGATCAGAGCAATGTACAAGGCGAAGCTGCACTACTCTTGCCAGTTGATCCAGACAGGTCCGCAAGACTGCTCTTGGAATCCATAAGAGAGAATATCGGCAAAGAAATCGCTGTTGTCGTTGCTGATACTTTTGGCCGGCCATTCCGTGAAGGCCAAACAAATGTTGCCATTGGAGTTGCGGGGATTAGCCCAATCAAGAGTTATATCGGCTCACGGGACATGTATGGAAGGAAGCTGAGGGTAAGCGAGATCGCAGTTGCAGATGAAATAGCAGCGGCAGCCGAGCTTGTCATGGGAAAGTCAGAAGGTGTGCCCGCTGCAATAGTGCGCGGTTACAAGTTCGAAAAGGCGGCAAAATCCTCTGCAAAATCCCTGCAGCGATCGAAGGTACGGGATCTTTTCCGGTAAACTGTAACATTTAATATAAAGTCGCGGTAATTTTACTTCTGTTCGTTACCATGAGTGCTTCACCCACAAAATCGATTGATGTGAGGGGGCTTTACTGCCCGGAACCGGTATTCCGGACAAAGATGGAGATAGAGCGCTTAAAGATCGGCGATACTCTCAAGGTGGTTGCAGACGATCCTGAATCCGAAGAGGATATTTCAAGGTGGGTCAGTCGCAACGGTCATGAGCTCGTGTCTCTGAACAAGACTGACAAGGATCTTGAGTTTGTGATAAAGAAGGCGAAATAAAGCAGTTGACCACAGTTGCTGGGCCGGACATCGTGGAACGTATCGGTCACACTCCGCTAGTGGAACTAAAGTCATTTTCAACTAAGAACGTCCGATATTTTGCCAAGCTAGAATGGCATAATCCGTTCGGCTCTGTCAAGGATAGAGCAGCTTATTGGATGATAAAGGACGCGGAAAGGCGTGGCATCCTAAAAAAAGGAAAGAGCATAATCATCGAACCCACGTCAGGCAATACTGGCATCGCGCTGACTGGCATTGCAACTTCGCTTGGCTACAGGGTAGAGATTGTGATACCTGAAAAGGTGAGCGATGAAACAAAGAATATCCTGCGGCACCTTGGCGCGACTCTGCATGAAACTTCGGATGATCTTTGCCCGAGAGTGGGTGCTGGAACTGACCAGAGCATTGCACTCGCAAAGGCAATCTCAAAACCACGTCCTGACATTTACTATATGCCAAACCAGTATGAAAATGACGCTAACTTTCTCGCACACTATGAAAGCACGGGACCGGAAATCTGGGAGCAGACAGACGGTGCAGTGACTCACTTTGTTACTGGCTGCGGAACCGGTGGAACGATAACCGGCACTGCAAAATATCTGAAGGAAAAGAATAGAAATGTCCACGTCATTGCCGTGCAGGCACAAAAGAATCATCTCTTACAGGGCTTGCGCAACTTTGAGGAATCACTGATGCCCGAGCTATTCAAGCGCCGCGAAAATGTGGTAGATGAATGGATGACGGCAACAAACAAGGACTCTTTTGACTCGGTGAAGCAGCTGGCGGAGAAGGAGAATATGCTGGTCGGGCCCTCTTCAGGCTCAGTAATGACTTCAATGCTCAAGAAGGGCGAGACCCTGGAGAGTGGAGTCGTTGTAGGCATCTTTGCAGACGATGGCAGAAAGTTCAGAAGCCTCTATGTGAAGGAAGGCGTCATGAGCGAACAGGAATATGATAGCGCGCTCAGTAACGCCAAGCACATGTCGCAGCTGGCATATAGTCTATAAAATTGCGAGACGGGGGCATCTTCAACACAGTTCTTTTTCCATCCTTCCACTCTATGTTCCTGACGTCAGTAGGTTCTCCTCAGGGACTTGACAGACGTTGGGTTGTCCATCTGCCAGTCTTTAGCAGCTGTTGTGCTAGACCAACAACAGCTGGTATAGAAGTACAGCAGTACAACACCTGGCATGCTCTATGGTATCTGCGAACAGAGAGACAGCGGCTCTGTTCCCCGTAGGCTAGCCTCCCGAAGGTTGGATTCCTGCTCATACATCTGTTGCGATTCCCAAAAAAACATGAATTTGGGATTTTGTCCTCGCCTTGACTAACTAATTTCTGTGCTTTCTTTCTGAAAGCCATCTTTCAACATCGATAGCGGCCATGCAACCGAATCCAGCTGCAGTGATAGCCTGCCTGTAGCGATGATCGTGGACATCGCCTGCCGCAAATACGCCTTCCGCGCTTGTCTTTGTGTGATCCTTCAGTATGATGTAGCCTTTGTCGTCCAGTTCAAGCTGGCCCTTGAAAATCGATGTGTTAGGCTCGTGTCCTATGGCAACGAAAAGTCCGCCAGCTTTGAGGGTGGTTTCCTTGCCACTTGCCACATTCTTTATCGTGACAGTTGAGATCTTCTTGTCGCCCTTTATGTCAGACACTACATTGTTCCAGATGAACTCAATCTTGGGGTTGTCCTTTGCCTTTTCCTGCAGAATCTTGCTTGCTCGAAGTGAATCTCGCCTATGCACTATCTTGACCGTTTTTCCAAACTTGGTAAGAAATGTCGCTTCTTCAAGCGCCGTGTCACCGCCTCCAACCACTACAATATCCTCTCCCTTAAAGAATGGGCCGTCGCAGGTAGCACAATAGGATACGCCCCTTCCGCTGAACTGCTGCTCTGCTGGGAGTCCGAGCTTGCGTGGCGATGCGCCAGTGCATACAATGACCGCTTCTGCAGTGTATGTCTCAGAATGCGTTGTTACTGAAAGGGGCTTATTCTTGAAATCCACCTTAATTACTTCATCGTCTATAATAACAGCTCCAAATCGCTCTGCCTGCTGGCGCATGTTCATCATGAGCTCAGGACCAAAAATGCCGTTTGGAAAGCCTGGGTAGTTTTCAACTTCGCTTGTGGTCATGAGTTGACCACCGGGTAGCGTGCCAGAGATTATCAGGGTGGATAGCTTCGCTCTGGATGTGTAGACTCCCGCAGTGTACCCTGCAGGTCCAGATCCGATAATAACTACGTCATAATGTTTCTTGCCAGCCTCACCTTCAGACAATTACAAGTGACATTTCATAGACCTCTTAATAATCCGTTCGGAGTTGTCAAAGAAATATGATTTCTAAAGAAACATAATTCAATAGTAAAAAATTAATCGTTGAAATATACGTGGGTGAAAACTTTACAGTGAGCTAATATTCTTGTTAAATTTATTTGCCATTTTCTTGTGGTTGACACAAAGTGTCTCGTTTTCAATTATGCGAAGTAGTTCTTCCTGCCAGTGGGCATTGAAAAGTAAGCATCTCTTGTTGTCACAGAACGGTTCACCTTCGCTCACAAAAAAGAATAGCGCTTGGAGTGCATACACAACAGCGGCTTCTGTAATCTTGGGGTCGCCATAGTCGATGAACCTACCTGCGAATTCCTTCTTCAATCTGGCTATATCTGTCATTCCGCTAAGCTGTGCAAGGTAGAACTCTCTTGGCTTAGCTGGTGCCTCTATGATGCCTGTTGTGGAAATTATTGACGGGGTGCCGCATATGATAGCGCGACCGTGGTAGCGCCAATCGTCTTCGCTGAATGTGCAGGTCAGAAGGTCAGTAAGCACAATGTGTACATGAGAGGACGATGATTCGTTGTCTGATATCATTTCAGCAAAAATTCTCTGCAACACGAAACCATCATAGAGTGGCATCGTGGTGTCTGTTGTCGTTATTGCTCTTGACTGTTCTTCAAAAGGGTGCTCTAGGTCATATAACCTCGCATATTCGATCCTATTGTCGTATTGAAATGGCCGATTGATATGTACTCTACAGTTCGGAAAAATCTTCTTGATCTTGTACGCTATTGCTTTGACATTAACGGTTGCATTGGAATAGATGTGGATGTGTCGAAAATCCAAACAAGAAGAAAAGGGAAAAATTGAAGATAAAAGGTTACTTGGCCTTTATCTTTGGCGGGTTTGGCATTTCCTTCAATTTGCCAAGTGCCACTTCTGCTGCCTTTTTGCCTGAGAGCAGCATGGCTCCAAAGGTCGGACCCATCCTTGGCAGCCCGTGGGTCTCGGTGACTGACATTCCTGTTGCGATGAGGCCAGGGTAGACTTCGCCAGTAAAGTTGACGACCGCGTCTTCGCTTCCCTCAACCCACATCGGCTCCATGCCCTTCCACTTGACGAGGCCCCTATCCATCAGGCGCCTTACTGCGACAGAGTCATGGCCGGAGGCATCGATCACCAGCTTGCTTTCTAGCGCCACTGGATCCACACAGGTGATGTTTCTTGGCAGTGCCGATACTGGCATCCAGTTCACCACTACTCCGCCTACGCGCTTGTTCTTGAGTACCAGGTCATCAAACTTGGTCAGCTGCAGGAATCGAACACCTGCGTCGCATGCTGCGCTAATTGACTTGCTGCACGCGTGCGGACCCCATGTCGCATAAAGTCCTTCGCTTATCTTTCTGTAAGGGACTCCTAGTTCATCCCATATCTTTTGGGCTGGCGCCCTTACTGTCACTGGATTCATCATGTAACCGCCTACCCAGTAACCGCCACCTAGGTAGTTGTTCTGTTCGATGATAAGGGTGCGGACGCCAGATTTCGCTAGCTCTCTGCCTGCGGTAAGGCCGGCCGGTCCTGCACCAATAATTATGACGTCAGAATCGGTATACTCTTTCATGGTCTCGTTAAACATGTCTGCGATAGTCCTGGTGATCTCTTTCTCGCTCACATCGGCGAATATCTTTGCCATGTGAGGGTATCCTCTTTAATGGGTATTAATACATTATCAGCTAAGCAAACATGCTGACAAAATTGGCATATGCTTCCCTTATTTTGAACTGTTTTGGCGGGTTCTTGAAACCATAGGCACTAATGACTTCTGAAGCCTTAGCTGGCTTGATCCTCTTGGCAGTAGCACGCACCACGTCCAAGAGAACATTACCTGCATTCGGTCCATCGTTTGTGCGTAGTGTCAGATCCATCACAATCTTGCTTCCAAGGAATCCTTGGCTGGACATCCAGTAGTAACTGTTGCGAGAGTCTCCAAGAAAGTCTGTGTATTCTGTCGTGCCTGCTACGGATTGGAACTTGTATGGTGCTTCCATTCCTATCGAGCCAGTCTTCATGCCACGCTTTAGCATCTTGATGCGCTCGTCCATAGTGTTTTGTGTCTCCGCACTTCCCCCAACATCAAGCTGGTAGCTCTTGTCAACATGTACCCCACGCTCTACCATAAAGTCAATCATGCCTTTGTGGAATGCAGTGCCACCAAACTGGCTTAGCAAGTCATCGCCTGCAAGTACCAGCTTGCTTACTGCGAACTTCTTTGCAAGGGCCGGATTGGTTGCGACCTTAGCCGGCGTCGCGTTGACAAACGACGCGCGAATCGCAAGTGCGGACTTCGCATACTCTAATGACGTCTTGTCCATTCCAGATGAGATGAGATTCAAGACAACTTGTGCACCAGATTTTTTCAGCGCCTTTGTAAATTCGTCGGCAGATGTTTTGATAGGGTTGGCCAACTTGCCGTTCTTGTCGGCCAGAATGCCAGAGGCAACAGTGACCTTCGAATCTTTCAAAGAGTGATATTTTGTGTTTTCATTGGCTACCTGGGATAAGCTCTTGCCTACTTTGGCTGGGTCAATGTCAAAAGCGGCAACGACCTTGACGTCGGATGGTTTGAATCCTGCAATCTTCTTGTGCCAGAGGCCGACTGTATTCTTGCCACTGTAGTAGTCGATACCCTGTACAAAAGTTGAGCCGACATTGCCGATGCCAATGACTGCGACCCTGATCTCTGCCATACTAGGCTATGCAATAAAATGTGTAGATTTAATCCTTGCGTATGCGAGTAAGCGTCGAGCAGTTCTGGAACGACGCCGCTATGAACTTGCAGGCGATATCTGCGATAATCACTACTCTCTCCATTGTTGTTTGTATTTAAGATAGATGCCCAGACCTGATACACCTAACCCGATAAGGAATCCCTTAGGCAGGAAAGTCGGGCTCTGGAAGGCGACAATTACTTCTGTTACCGTAGTCATGATGCCTAGCGTTTTGGGCCCATTCCCATGTAGTTGACAGACATTGCCGAACGCAAGCCCACAAGCTCCAACGGTGGGTGAGCGAGGCAGCAGTAGTAACAACAACACCATCATCCGGTATTTCAGGTACTACCACGTATGCGATGTTGGCAAAGGTAGCTGCAATTGGCTCTTCTTCTCCTGTGAAAGTCCTGAGCATAACAACACACAGGATGGGAGAGGAGGAGAAGCAGCAGAGCCGTAGCAGGCATTTGGCTATGCCACTAATGCTCAGGTGGGGGGAATTACCCTCGATGGCATTGGGAACCTCGAGCCCTCTAGTGCTGAGAGGATGTCAGATAGATGTCAACACGCACTTGGTAAGGCGCGTTGTCGAAGGCGAATAAACCCTTCAAGTCGACTGGACGTACCAACACCGTTCCTATTCGGATGTCAATGACATATGGTCAAAAGCGGATGTGGGTTCTTAAGGCGATTAGCACGAGGTTGATGGACTACGCCTTATTACATGAGTCAGAAGAATCGTCACCTCTGAATTTTTTCCTACCGGGAACACATGTTAATTTACGAATTAGGGTATTATTGATGCATGTTGTTCGAACATCCTTTGCTTACTTCAGATTTATCCAAAAAGCACAG
>Ga0079224_100011231_pt1 | contig 12326 bp, 10 predicted proteins | sample Stecom2015_FD_80414 | JGI IMG/M metagenome (GOLD analysis project Ga0079224, IMG submission 80414) | Agricultural soil microbial communities from Utah to study Nitrogen management - Steer compost 2015 | ecosystem: Environmental > Terrestrial > Soil > Agricultural land | place: USA: Utah... | reverse complement strand
TTTAGGTATGGTGAAATAAAAAGAAGTGCCTTTGTTTTCGACACTTTCCAGCCAAACCTTACCACCATAGTACATTACTATCTTTTTCACTATAGATAAGCCAATACCAGATGATGGGTTTTCGCTGTCTAGCTTAGTAAAGATATTGAATATTTTATCAAAATAAGCCTCTGCAATGCCTTTTCCGTTGTCTTTTATGCAAAACTCTATATCATATTTCTTTTCTTTCGAGCTTATTTCTATACAGCCTTTCTCTTTATCGTTGTATTTAATAGCATTTTCAATAAGGTTTTGAAACAGCTGTTTGAATTTGAAATTATTACCCTGTATTTTAGGAAGTGTATTGTGTATTTTTATTTCAATGTTTTTAGGTACAGCTACGGTTCTTAACAGTTCATCCAACAGTAAATTAAAATCAACCATTTTATCGTCCGTCTTTACTTTATCTATAGACGAGTAGTCAAGAATTCCCTGTATAAGTAAGTCCATTTTCTCCACATTAAACTGCATAAGGTCCAGTGATTTTAGACCTTCTTCGCCAACCTTTTCGGCATTATCATCCTTAAACCACTCAATAAGGGTACTGATGTTTCTAAGCGGAGCCTTAAGGTCGTGAGAAACCATGTGGGCATACTCGTTTAATGCCTGATTTTGTGCTTCCAGATTATGAAGGAGCTGTTCTCTTTGCTCGTTTATTTTTATAATTTGTATAGATTGCTGCTTGATATAATCTGAAGGATCATAATTATTATCTCTCGTTTTATCTGTAGCCTCCGTGTCATTGTCCATATTCATGGAACTTAAAATAAACTCCAGGTTACTGTTAATCTCCTTTAGGCTGTCTGCCTCACGTCTTAATCTCTGGTTAGCTTCAAAAAGCTCTTCAGAGCTTATGCGCATGGCGCGTTGCAGCATTGAGATCTGATCCTCATAATTTATATAAGATTCCTGTACAGCCATTAAAAAGGCATCAATACCCTCAGGAATGTTAGGTCCTATGTGTTTGGCTATCTGCCTTTTTATCAGGGAGTTTTTCATTCGCTAATTAATGTTAAGGTCATTGTTTGGTTATGTAATTCGCAGGATGTGGTATTTACAAAGGGAGCCATTTCCCCATACGAGTAAAATCCTGTTATAGTGGTAGTATCACCAATCATTTCTCTAACTTGTTCAATTTCTTCCTCTGCACGTTGGTTCATTACAAGCTTACGGCCTACACAACTAACTAATAATGCAAGTTGTGGCATGCTTTTACGGTTGTGCATGGCATAAAGGGCTGCTTTATTAGCTCCTTCGGCTATTGCATCTACAGTAGCCATCATGAGCTGTACATGAGACTGCTCAGGGGCGTCTCCGGCGAGTATCATTGACTGTTTATTTGTATCTATGTTTAATATAGTTCTTACCACGGGGTTTTCCTTACCCGGTATAGTAACATTAAGCGGGTAGAGTAGTGAGGTTTGAGGTAATTGTACAGCCTTATCTCCTAAATATTTTTTATATAAATCGAGAGCTGGCTGCCCATCTATTTCATATAATTCGTTTCCGTTTGATTTTGTAATGAGTCTTACCGGTCCAAAGGGCTGCCAGCCGCCTACACTGGCAAAGCTAATATCAAGTGTATCTCCATAAAATCCCATTAGTATTACTTCGCCTTCCTTAGGGTTTTCCTTATAAGAAGCAAGTGTTTTTTCAAATCGGGCATCGTCGCCACACATCCCTCCGGTTATACAAACCTTTTTATAAAGATCATCTTCCAGTCCGGCTATTAGTGAACTACCGTTTACGAAACTCCCCTCACTAAGTACAAAAAGATGTTTCAGGTTATCTTTAGGCATTTCATCATAAAGTATCTTACCCAGCTGGGCAGCATCTTTATTATAGTCCAGTATATTGGCCCTTCTAATTTCAAAGTTACTTTTTTCAAACTCAATAGCAGTGACTGTTACCGATTTGTCCAAAACATTAGTGCCTGCAATCTCTCCTGATGTAGAGCCAAAAACGAGATGTTCATATGGGAATTCAGTTCTGATGTCTTTTATTACTTCGTCGTTTTCCAGTAAATACCTGTCACCAAAAACCAGTACCAACGGATTTTTAAGTATACTCTTCTCGGAAAGGTACTTCCACTTTCCGTTTTCCTTTTTGTATGCCTGTACTGTTTTCATGATACTTACTTGTAAAGTTTAATATAAAAAATGGTGCCAGAGCCTAATTCACTCTCAATCCAGATTTTACCGCCATAGTTGTCTATAATCTTTTTTACTATAGATAGTCCCAAGCCGGTAGATTTTTCACTTTTGCTAAACGACTGAAATATTTTAAATATTTTTTCCTGATTCTCCTCTGCAATACCGGGTCCATTATCGCTTACAGAGAATATAAAACAGTTTTTGGCTTCCTCTACGTTTATAGTAACAAGTCCTTCTTGCTTGTCTATATAGTTAACCGCATTGCTTATAAGATTTTGGAACAACTGTTGTATTCTAAACCTATCGGCTTTGAGTACCGGCAATGTATTTTTTATTTCTACCTTTATATGTTGTGGTATATGTATTATGCTTATAATGTTGCTTACTACTTCCTGAATATTTACATTCTCCTTTGCAATGTCGGTTTTATCAATTTTAGAATAAGTAAGTACCCCCTGAATAAGGTGATCCATTTTTTCCAGTTTGTCCTCAATCATGTTAAGATATTGGGTAGTTTGCTCTGTAAGTCCGCCCTCATTATCTTCTTTAATCCATGCAACGAGTGAGTTTATGCTTCGCAATGGCGACTTAAGGTCGTGCGACACAATTTGGGCATAATCTTCCAGCTCTTTATTGCTTTTTGCAAGGCTTTTAAGCAGAACTTCTTTTTGGCTTTCCAAAAGTTTTTTGCTGGTTATATCTTCCTCTATTGCAAAAAAACGGACAATTTCTCCCCAATTGTTGTAAAGAGCCTGTCCCTGTATTTTTACCCAATATTTTTTATTTGATTTGGAATAGTTTATTATTTCGCAGTTAAAAGGTTCTCCTTTTTTTATCTGGTTACTTAAATAAGCTACTGTTTCGGGGTTGCTATCTGGTCCCTGTAATAATATGCCGGGCTTTTGTCCTATAAGTTCCTCTCTGCTATAGCCGGACATTTGTTCAAAACTGGAGTTTACCCATTCTATTTGCCCTTCCTTATCACATATTACAACCGAGTTAATATTTTTTTCGGCAATTAGCGAAAGTAATACCAGTTGCTCTTCTTTTTCCTTTACCTCGGTCATGTCTTCAATCATAGCGAAATACTGAAGCACATTTCCGTTATCGTCATAAATGGGCTGGCCTTTTGTTCTTGTCCAGAAATAGCTACCATCTTTACGGCCATGTGTTATCTCTACATCAAATGATTCACCTGTGTAAAAAAGGTTTATCATTTTTTGCAGTGCATCCCTGTCGGTCGACTCGGTAAGTCCTACTTCAATAGGGGTACGGCCCACAATTTCTTCACGGCTGTAACCGGTAAGTTTTAAATAGGCATCATTACACCAAAATATCTGTGCATTAGGATGGGTAAAAACAATGGCATTTTCGTTTGCACTTGCCACTACCGATAGTTTATTTAGCTCTTCACGGTCAGTTTTAAGAGCATTTTTCTGTTCATTGTTTATACGTAAAAGCTCTTTGAGTTCCTGAGTGGTGGCTTCCTGAGTTTTTAGTATCTGTAATAAGTCGAGCAGGGGGTCATGGTTGGCAAAGTCAAAAATTGAAAGTTTCCTGGTTTTAACTTCCTCAACAGACATTAACCAAGGCGAACCCACAAACAGGAAATTGTTTTCCAGAGGTTCAAATTGCCCGCGTAGTATTAGTTCTGATTGTTTTTTACTTTCCAGAATTACTAACTGGCTCAGGTTGTCTACAAGTATTTCCTGTGATATGTTTTCTGAATGTGGCCTTACGAGAGAGAAGTAATCAGGGAAGTATCCCCCTTTTTTAAGTGTACCGTCTACTTTCTGGATACTGTTCCCTAACGATTCAACCTCAAGATTTTCGTTGAGTAGTATGTAAAAGGGAAATATCCGATTAAAACTTTCGGAATTAAAATTAAACGTATGGCTTTTGTTCATAATTACCAATTGATTTTGAAAACTTCCTGAGGGCGGCTTTCATTTGGGGACTCAACGGTTTCTACGAATACTGTTTCATTAAAAATTTTAACCAAACCATTTATATAACCTATCAACAAATCCTTCATTCCGCTTCTATCAGAAGTGTAATGCAGGTATAAACTGTTTGGGGCTACATTACTAATCCTAAATTCAGGCGGTGTTAATTCGGGATAAATCAACATGATCCTGTTATGAAAGTTAGGTAAATTTACTAAATAATCTTTGAGGTTTTCACCCCTGTACTCCATCAGGAATTTATATTTATCAGAAAGTGTAAGAGAAATGTGTTCTCCAAAATTTCTAAGTATATTGTTTATAGGGATTTGGGTATGGTTTGATACAGCTTTTGCTGTGGATAAAATTAATTCTTCGTTATATGGCTGTTCGGTATCTAAAAAAGTTGGTTTTAGTGCACACTCTCTTTTCACTTTTGACCAAAGTGGCTCACCAAATGTAGAAACTACATAATCTTTTATTGCGTTGTTAACAAAGCCATACATACATTTGTTATTGCGAAATTAATTCGTTTACGCTCCAATATTCAATCAGTTTTTTAACGCGGTCTACATAATCCTCATACTTGAGAGGCTTTAGCAAATAACCTGCAATACCAATTTTATAGCATTCCATTACATCCCTATGATTATTTGAGGTGGTAAGCACAATAGAAGGGATGTACTTAAGTACTTCATCTTTTTTAAGGATGCCTAAAAATTCAATTCCGTTAATTTTAGGCATATTAAGATCAAGGATAATAATATCCGGGATGATTTCTCTATCCTTAAGTATAGACAATGCTTCTTCTCCGTTATTAGCTTCAACTATCTTATGGTTAAGATGCAGAGTTTTTAAAACCCTGTTAAACTTCATAACTTCTATAGCATCGTCTTCAATTAATAATATATTAAGTGCTCTCGCCATTTTTTAATTTGGAATCTGGAATGTGTACAATTTTTAGCAAGTACAAAATTACGGGACTCCGTAACCGTATATTTTTCTTTTCGATAACCGATGTTTAATGTTCGGTGAATGGTAGTTGTGAAGCGACGAATGGTAATTGAAGGGCTATAAGCGGTTTCTTACAATGCGAAACAAATGATGAATGGTTAAGTTTTTGTTTTTCAGTTTTTTACATGTTGTTTTATGGGGTTCTTGGTACTTTATTTTGAACCATTCGTCTACACTTATATGTCATTCGTCGAAATAGCTTCATCGACTTTAGATAAGTGTTGATATTTGCTTTGAAGATAAGAGGTTAACTATTAGCTTTTTATCTGATAGTTTTTAGGTTAAGAATTTATACCATAGTGCTATAAATTGAATATTCGGTTAAAGAATACTGGTGTGTAAAAGGAGCTTCTAAAGAGGCTCCTTTTTTTATGACTTAGGATAACTGACTTTCAGTTATGGTTGGCCTCTTTATAAGGTGCATTTTATCTATAGTAATTTACCGATAGTCGAAATATGACATTAACTTTTTTTACATCTCCCGACATTTGTTGTGTAATTGATAAACAAATAGAACTATTGTCATACTTATATGTCCCCAAAAATATTTATGATAGTTAAATAGTCTGTAATAAAGAGATAAACAGTTAGGATACACAATTAACTTAATGTTTATTTTCAGGTAGCCTCCTTAGGGAGGCTTTTTTATGCTGTAATTTTAGGTTTAAAGAGGCTCAATCAATTCATCGGGTAAATTAAAACCATTCATCTACAGTAAAATTCCGTTTATCGAAGAAGCCCCGTTTAGCTTATCAAATTATTACATCTTTGCAATATAATTATAGCAATGAGCAAAACAAGGTTATCGTATTTGTGCCCCCAAAAAATGATTATGATAATTTTATTTAGGTGAAGGATATAATGATTGGAATGTAATTGATTAATGCTTAGAAAGCCTCCATACGGAGGCTTTTTTTTGTTTTTATACAGTTTGAAACTAACAGAGATTTTGGGATAAGAAACTGTTTAACGGAATAAGATGTTCCATTCGTCTACAGTTAAAGCCTGTTAATCGAAAAACGGGTTAAAAAGTTTTAAATCCGGCGGATATTTGCAGTGTAATTAATGACAAATTAATAACATAGATATCGAAAATTATTGCCCCCCAATGATAACCGATACCCCCAAAAATACCGTAAATGCTATTTTCTTAAACGGAAAGAAGACAGGACAGATTATCTGACTAAGCCCCCAGGAGGATAACAATGTTTTTACTTAGGAAAAAGATGTAATGATTGGAATGTAAATTGGTTAATGCTCAGAAAAGCCTCCCTTGCGAAGGCTTTTTTGTTATTATAGAGGATGGTATTTGCCGAAAGATGAAGCAAAACTTAACATATTAGCGGATGATATAAACCCGTTCGTCTACAGTTAAGGCTCGTTAATCGAAAAGCAGACATAAAAGTTTGAAACTTGATGGACATTTGTAATGTAATTAGCACCGAAGCCGGAAATAAGTGAATCGAAAATTATTGCCCCCAATGATAACCGATACCCCAAAAATACCGTAAATGCTTTTTAAAAGGTTAAGGTGATTAGTACAAACAGAGATAAGTGTAATAAAGTTTATTAATGCTAAGGAGATTATGAAAGTATTAATTGTTGATAACGAAAGGCATATATTAATGTCAATTGGCAGATGCCTTAGCGACTTAGGTTATGATATAGAGTGCTGTGATAACGCTACAGATGCAAAACAGAGTTATGAGGCTTTTAGGCCTGATTTACTTATAGCAGATATTAGCCTGCCTGTAGCATATGCTGTGATGCCTTTTATAAACAAAGGCAGAGGTAATACAGCAGGACTGGAGCTTTTAAAATACATAAGGCTTATTAAAAAGGAGTCTACACCGGTTATGGTTGTTTCATGCCATAGTGATGAAGGTGTATTTAATAAGAGCTTTGAATTAGGAGTTAATGATTATGCTAAAATGCCACTTAGCATATCTGAAATAGAGGCAAGGGTTAAAAGACTTACAGGAAGTATGAGACTTTGTCTTAATTAAAAATAAAGATACTTCATAAATACCTGCAAATAGGTTTATGATAGTTTTATGGTTGGTTTGGTTGAGTAACACCCGTTGATAGCGGGTGTTATTTTTTTTAGAATCTTTTTATAGCGCCAATACCTGCCGAGATTTGATTCCCTTTAGCATCTGGTGCATATTTTTGATTTTCAAGTCCGGCTTTTAAATAAAAAACATAAGTCCGGCTTATGGTAGTCCTGTATTCTGCAGCTATATTGTTAGACTTTAATTTGTAGTTAAACACTTCACCGTTAAGTAATATATTGTTTTGTCCGTCAGGGTTAACACCTGTTCCCAGCCTTAAGCTTAAATAATCATCAGGTCCGCCAAGATAGTAACGTGTAGTAAGCTGATAAGACTGACCTACCGAATCACTGTTTGGAGTGACGTAAGCCCTGAAATTAAACCAAAGGTTTTTATAATACTTTCCTACAGATGCGGTATAGGTCCAGGTTTGTTCTGCCGAAAAGCTAAGCATCCTGAAACCACCTTCGGCTTCAAAACCTTTTGGTAGGTTTGCAAATAAGGAGAAGCCTGTTTTGTACTCAGGGAAAATTCCCTGATCGTCAGACACCCCTAGGTTTACAAATGCATAAAAGGTATTTGATATACGGGGGTAGGACTCTATTTCAAACTGTAGCGCATCCATAGCAAATTTGTTAGCATAATTAACACGACCTGTTACAGTACCAAAACTTCCCTGTCTTGTATAATCTATACCTGCAATGTGCCAGTCGTCATCAAAACGTTTGTCAAAGTGGTAGTAATCATAATTAATACCTACTGCATTTTTAGAGCTCATCATGCTTATTTTTTGGCTCAGCGTACGTGCATTATTGTTTTTCGGGTTTATTTCCAGTAATGTTTTTAATGAATTGTTTGCTTCAGGGTACTTTCTGGAATCGCTTAATATCCTGGCTCTAAGTAATAATAACTCTTCTGATTTTGGGCTTATAGCCAAACCTTTATCGGTAAGTTTTAATGCCTTATCATAGTTTTTACTCCAGTATTCCAAACTCCCGTAGGCAAGGTATGCATCCTGATTGTTTGGGTATTTTTTGACTACACTGTCAAATGTATTGCGAGCATTTTCCGTTTGTCCGTCCCATGTATACAGTCTGCCTATAAAGATGTTCAGATCCGGGTAGTCAGGTGTTTGCTCTAAAGCCTTTTGAGCAAGTGTAATAGCCTCTTTATAATTTTTATTATCAAAAGCCTGTTTACGGGCTTCGGTATATAGTTCGTCACTTGTTTGTTGGGCGAAAGCCGCAGGGGCAAACAAAAGTGCTGCCATTATATAAAAGCCCGCTATTATTGATTTTGCTATGTTAACTAAAATAATTTTCACACTAAAACTCTTTAAAAATTATACTTGTTTCTTTTGCGGATTTGCCAGTCCTGTACGGCTCATTGTACCCCATGAGTTTTTACCTCTTATAAGGTCTATATTTCCTTTTATGGCGGCCCACATTACAAAAGGATGATACAGCAGGGGTTCTGCAAAAGCAGTTCCTACGAGCCTGAATATGTACTTCGGTTTTTTATACTGCTGGAAGGAGTATTCCTCAAAGAAAATCGCGGTAATGGAATACAGTACTGAAAAGAAGTATACCACAGCAAAAAAGCTAAGAAAAATTGTCCAGTCCAGTCTGCCTAATGCATAGAGTAGTATAATGAATAGTACTCCAAAGAATTCAATAATAGGGGCAAGCCACTCAAAAAACATCCAATAGGGAGTACTTAGCATACCCAGTACTTTAAACCTTGGGTTGAATAGCATTTTGCGGTGAATCCAAAGTGTTTCCATAGTGCCTCGTGTCCATCGGTTACGTTGCCTGTGAAGCACCTTCCACTGCTGAGGTACCTCGGTCCAGCAAAGCGGATCGGGTATAAAACCTACAGTATAAGGTTCCTTTTTCTCACGCATCATTCGGCGCATACGTACCAGAAGCTCCATGTCTTCACCCACGGTTTTGGTATTGTAACCACCTGCCTCAATGGCAATTTTTTTGTTGAACATACCAAAAGCACCCGATATAAGTAGGAGTCCGTCCAGCCTTGACCATGCCATACGCCCCATTAGGAAAGCCCTGAAATATTCAAGTATTTGTGCCCTCGCTAAAAACTTATCCGGTAGTCGCACTTCAATAATACGACCGTCCTCAATAATACATGAGTTCGCCACACGGATAATTCCGCCCGAGGCAATTACTGTTTTTTCATTATTAAGGAAAGGGCTAACCAGTTTTAATAAAGCATCGTCTTCCAAAATACAGTCAACATCTATACAGCAAATAAGATCGTGTTTACAGTTGTTTATACCTGCATTAAGAGCATCGGCCTTACCTCCGTTAGCCTTGTCTATTACGGTAAGATTTTTATACGCTTTGTGTGTAGACATATATACCCCTCTTATCTCCTGTGTTGGGATAGAGTTGTATCGAAGTGATTCATCTTTAACAAGATCAAAAGTATCTATAAGTCTTTGCAGGGTATTATCCTTACTACCATCGTTAATAACTACAATTTCATAAGAAGGATAGTTTACCGTTAGAAGTGATTTTACATTTTCTACCACGTTAGCTTCTTCGTTATAGGCCGGGGCCAGTACCGAAACGGGTGGGAGAGAAGTGCTTTGTAACAGTGTAACATCATCTGTAGGGATGTTTTCTCTTTTATATTTTTTTATTTCCAAAAAAGAAAAGACGGCAGCAAAAAGATAACCTGATGATATGACACATGCATATATCAGGAAAAGCCAGCTCGCTATGTCAACTAAAAGTTCGTAATTCATGGCTTTTTACTTTAAAAAGTGTTCTTCTGCTTTTAAATATTCAATTTTAATTTCCTCATTATCTCCCTTTAACTCGTAAGATAATGCCTGAAGCTGGTTATACGAACCTACTTCTTTTATCAGCTTAATTATCTCTTTTTTAATAGTGTTATTTTCAGAAGCAAAAATAGTAAGCACAATATCGACCGAGTCATTGTTACCCATTTTTCGCATACATCTTATAGCCTCTTTTTTCAGCCTCTCTTCGGGATGTTCCAGGAACGGAACCACTTTTTCTACATTTTCATATTGATTAAAAGCCGAAATTTGTTTTATACAAAAGCCTATTACTGTAGGCTGTTTGTGGTTTAACCACTTAGAAAAGTCGGGGATTTCTTCTTTATAACTTTTAAGAGCATCTTCGATATGAATTTGCTGCCAGATAGTTAAGGGCTCTTCTAACCTATACAAAAAGTTAAGCGGATATTTTTGAGAGAGTTTTATAAAGTACAGTAACGACTGTAGCCTGACTTCAACTTTTTTGTCGTTAAGAAGTCTAACAGCTGTTGATTCCTGTATTTTTATTCCCATATTGGAAATCGTATGCATACCACGGGCACGCAGGTACCATTTCCTGCTGGCTATTTCCTTAAATGCCAAATTGTCCAGTTCAAGTCTGAAAAAAAGTTTTTTGATAGAGGCATTAGCCTCTCCCTTAAAGTTTTGACTATATACAAGAATCTCTTTTGTGGTTACCTTTTTTTGGAGTTTACTCCTAACATGATTTACTCTAAACTCTTCTATACCTGCTTCTTCAAATTCAGTATCAAAAAGATATCCGTTAATAAAATCGGTAAGCTTTTCTATGTGTTCGGCTTTTTTAATATTTCGGAGGTTTTTGTATACCCTTAAATAAAGGATAAACAAAATAAGCAACAGTATTAAAAGCAGAAAAAGTAAACTGATTAATATATTCAGGTTTACTATCCACTCCAAACCACTGTTGTAATATATGTAGTCGTAAAGCTTTTCCAATTCTCAAAAGGAGTATTAAGTTTTACCAAGGCTACGTTTAACCCTTAATGAAAGCTCATTAGGGCTAAAAGGTTTTGTAATAAAATCATCTACACCCATAGTAAAGGCATCCATAATGATGTCTTCCTGTGTAGCTGTAGAAAGTACTATTATAGGTGTAGTGGGAGTTTCTTTTTTAATATGCTCAATTAGTTGTGAACCGGTAATAAACGGTAGCATCAAATCGGTTATTACTAAATCAAAGTTGTTGTTTTTAAGGGTATCCAGTGCAACCCTTCCGTCAACCGCGACAACTACCTCATAACCATCTTTATTCAGCTTGAACTCTAATGATTTTACAACCATAGGATTATCTTCCACTACCAGAATTTTCTTTTTCATAATTATATTAATTCAGGAAAATCGTTTTCCAGTTCGGCATTAATTTTATCAAATTGAGATTCAAGTTCTGTAACAAGTTCAGGTACTTCCTCTTTAGAAGCCCTGTTGTTTAAAAGGTCGCATATATGTACCGATGTTTTGTTTTCAAGCATCTCAAAAGAAGGCTTAATATTGTGGGCAATTTCTGCCACACTTTTAAAATCGTTTTGACCTAAAGCTTCTTTTAGCTGAATTAGTTTATCTTTTACTGAAGTGCGGAATATTACCAGAGTTTCTTTAATGAACTCAAAATTACTGTCTGATATGGCATTTAGATAATCCAATGAATAAGCCTTGTCTGAAACTTCTTTTGGGACAAAGTTTTTTTCAATCAAATCGTTTATGATTTTGATGTCACTGTTGGTTACCGGCTTTTTTATAAAAGCCATTTTATTTTGATAATGCTCTAATATTCCGTTTTCTCCTTCTTCTCCTAATACAAGAACAGGTACTTCGGTTTTTATTTCTGATTTAAGATAGTCAAAAGTTTGATAAGCGCTAAGGGGAGAAGCATACTCATCCAGCATTAAAAGCTGAAAACTATCTTCCTTTTTTATTAACTGTATAGCGTCATAGCTGTTGTCACAATAAGTTACCTGCCAGTCTTCCGGAAGTAGTCTGGCGGCCTTTTCAGTATTATTGTCTTCAACAACTAAAATGTTTAAATGCATGAAAGTGGGGATTTAATAATTAAAGTTAAATAAATTATGTAAAACCATTTTACCTGTTTGCTACAGGCATGTGGAGCTTTATGGTCTCTTTAATGGTGTCAAAAATAATAGGTTTGGTTATATAGTCATCCATTCCGGCATCAAGGCAACGTTCCCTTTCGCCTTTAAGGGCTCTTGCTGTAAGCGCGATGATAGGGATGTGGGTGTCGCTATCTTCCAGAGACCGTATTTTTTTTGTAGCATCAAAACCA
>Ga0079224_100011230_pt1 | contig 12327 bp, 5 predicted proteins | sample Stecom2015_FD_80414 | JGI IMG/M metagenome (GOLD analysis project Ga0079224, IMG submission 80414) | Agricultural soil microbial communities from Utah to study Nitrogen management - Steer compost 2015 | ecosystem: Environmental > Terrestrial > Soil > Agricultural land | place: USA: Utah... | reverse complement strand
TGCAGGAAGTTGTCCAGCGCCCGCCCGAGGAAGTCGCCCACGAAGCTGCGCATGCTCTGGCCGCCCGGCTCCACCTCCAAACTGCCGAGCTTGGTCTTGGTCTGGCTCTCGAACACCGGCTCCACCACTTTCACGCTTATTGCGGCCACGATGCCCGTGCGGCAATCGCCGGCCTCCCAGTCCTTCTTGAAGAACTCCTTGATGGTCTTGGCCACGGCCTCGCGGAAGGCGCCCTGGTGGGTGCCGCCCTGCGTGGTGTGCTGGCCATTGACGAAGCTGTAGTACTCCTCGCCGTAGTGGTTGGCGTGGGTGATCGCCACCTCGATGTCATCGCCGATCAGGCGGATGATCGGGTACAGCGGCTCGCCGTCCATCTTGGTCTCCAGCAGGTCCAGCAGGCCGTTCTTGCTCTGGAAGCGCTTGCCGTTGTAGTGGATGGTGAGGCCCGTGTTGAGGTAGCAGTAGTTCCACAGCAGGCGCTCGATGTGCTGCTCGCGGAACTGGTATTGCCGGAACATCTGGTCGTCGGGCTCGAAGACCACACGCGTTCCGTTGGGCTCGTCGCTCTTCTCCAGCTTGTTGTCCTTGCGCAGCACACCACGGTCGAATTCGGCACGCTTGAGCTGCCCTTCGCGCACGCTCTCGATCCGGAAGTAGCTGCTGAGGGCGTTCACCGCCTTGGTGCCCACGCCGTTGAGGCCCACGCTCTTCTTGAAGGCCTTGCTGTCGTACTTGGCACCGGTATTGATCTTGCTCACCACGTCGATCACCTTGCCCAAGGGTACGCCGCGCCCGTAGTCGCGTACCTCCACGCGGGGGCCTTCGATGGTGATGTCCACCTTCTTGCCGTGGCCCATCACGAATTCATCGATGCAGTTGTCCAGCACCTCCTTCAGCAGGATGTAGATGCCGTCGTCGTAGCTGCTGCCGTCGCCCAGCTTACCGATATACATGCCCGGCCGCAGCCGGATGTGCTCCTTCCAGTCCAGCGACCGGATGTGTTCCTCACCGTAGTTCGTCTCGCTCATTCACTTTCCATCTCCGGCATGCAGCCCCGGCATGCCGGGAATCGGCTTGTGGTGGGGCGAACGGTGGAATTGGGGTGGCACGAAGATAATCTTTGCCGCTCGGACGTTGGAAGGCGCACGCATGCGGCATTATCAACGATCGCACGCGTGTTTTCAACAAGTCCGGGCCGTCCTTGGGGATCAGGAGGCGCATCGTCTGTGGGTCGGTGGGTCGCTGGCGGACCGCCCGGGCTACTTCAGCCCCCGCTTCTCCAACAACGGTCCCACCTGGGCATCGCGGCCGCGGAAGTCGCGGTAGAGCTCGCCGGCCTCTTTGCTGCCACCGGTGGAGAGGATGGTCTCGGCGAAGTGCTGGCCGTTGGCAGGCGTCATGCCGCCATGCTCCTTGAACCACTGGAAGGCATCGGCCTCCAGCACCTCGGCCCACATGTAGGCGTAGTAGCCGGCGCCGTAGCTGCCGCCCCAGATGTGGGAGAAATAGCACGTACGGTAGCGGGGCAGCACCATGGGCAGGTCCAGCCCGTAGTTGGCCAAGGCTGCCTTCTCGAACTTGGCCACATCCTGCAAGGGCGCATCCGCAGGCAGCATGTGCCATTGGAGGTCCAGCAGTGCGGCGGCGAGGTATTCGGTGGTCATGAAGCCCTGATTGAACTTCCTGGACTTCTTGATCTTATCCACCAAGACCTTAGGCATTGGCTCGCCGGTTTCCCAATGCTTGGCGTAGTTGGCGAGCACGCGGGGCTCCATGGCCCAGTTCTCAGTGAACTGCGAGGGCAGTTCCACGAAATCGCGGGGCACGTTGGTGCCGGAGAAATAGGGATATTCCTGGTCGGATAACAGGCCATGGAGGGCGTGGCCGAACTCGTGGAAGAGGGTGGTCACGTGGTCCAGGTTCAGCAGCACGGGCTGCCCTTCCGCCGGCTGCTGCACGTTGAGGTTCTGCGTGATCACGGGCTTCTCGCCCAGCAGTCGGCTCTGATCCACGAAGCTGGACATCCAGGCCCCTCCCTGCTTGGAATCGCGGGCGAAGCAGTCGAAGTAGACCAGGCCCACGGTGCTGCTGTCGGCGGCGAACACTTCGTATACGCGCACCTCGGGCAGATACCCGGGCAGGTCCTCGCGCTCCTTGAACGTGAGGCCATAGAGCTCCTGCGCTGCAAAGAAGACCCCGTCGCGCAGCACCCGCTCCAGTTCGAGGTAGGGCTTGATCAGGCTTTCATCCAGGTCGTACTCGGCCTTCCGCACCTTCTCCGCATAGAAGTCCCAGTCCCAGGGTTCCAGGGTGAAGCCGCCCTTTTCCTTGTCGATCATGGCTTGCAGCTTGGCGGCCTCCATCTGCACGTTGCGGAGCGCTGCGGGCACCATGCCGGTGAGCAGCTGCACGGCGGCATCCGGCGTTCCGGCCATCTGGTCCTCCAGCACGTAGGTGGCGTAATTGGGGTATCCCAGGAGCTTGGCGCGTTGGGCGCGCAGTTGCGCCAAGCGGCTCACGGTAGCTTTCTGGTCCGTTGCATTGCCCTTCATGCCCCGCTCGATGGAGGCCGTGAAGATGCGTTCGCGCAGGGCCCTGTCCTTGAGCTCCACGAGCACGGGCTGCATGGTGGTGTTCTGCAAGGTGATCAGCCATTTGCCCGCGTGTCCTTTCTCGGTCGCGGCCAGTGCGGCAGCCTGGATCGCTTCAGGGGCCAAACCCTCCAATTGGGTGGAATCTTCCACCAGCACGGCGGCATTGTTCACTTCCTTCAGGAGGTTCTCACTGAAGAGGGTGGTCAATGTCGATTCTTCCTCGTTGAGCGCGCGAAGGGTCTTCTTGTCAGCGGCCTCCAACAGAGCGCCCGCGCGGACAAAGCGGGTGTAGTAGCGCTCTGCCAAGCGTATGGAGGTGCTGTCCAGCCCGGCTTCGGCGCGTCCGTCATGCACCGTTTTGATCCGCTCGAACAATTCGGGATCCAGCGTGATGGCATCAGCGTGCGCGGCCAGCTTGGGGGCCATTTCGGTGTTCACCGCCTGCAGGCTGTCGTTGGTGTGGCTGTGTACCAGGCTGAAAAAGACGGCGCTGACACGGGCGAGGTCCTGGCCGCTACGCTCCAGCGCTACGATGGTGTTCTCGAAAGTGGGCGGCTCCTTGCTCGTTGCGATGGCCTTCACCTCGGCGAGGTGTGCGCGCATGCCCTGCTCCATGGCGGGCGCGAAATCGCCGTTCTGGATCTGGCTGAAATCCGGGGCTTGCAGGTAAAGCGTGCTGGCCTGGGCAAAGGGGTTCTCACGAACGGGCATGGTTCCGGGCATGGTCTTCTGTGGGGTGTCGCTCGTTCCACAAGCGGCGAGCAAAAGGGCGATTGACGCGCCGAGGGCATGTTTCATGAGGCTGGGCGATGGGGTGCGAATGTAGCGGAACCGCCGGGACCTTGCTGTTCTCCCAAGGCTCTGCCTGATGCTTTCCGGAGCGAACCGATCAGGGGGTGGTGGCTGTGTTGTGCATCCGCCAACGCCCTACCAGCGCACCACTGATCACCAGCACGAGGACCAAGCCTTGCGCCAGCAGCCCCTGCAGCGTGGGATGGATCCCCAGCACAGGAACGGTGATGAAGCGGATGAAAGAGGCATCGAACACTCCCGCCTCCTGCAACGCCGCAATGCCGTTCCCGACGAACACCACCGCCATCAGGGCCAGCACGGCGGCGGTAACTGCGAAGAACGGACCGATCGGGAGGCGTACGCTGTACTTCAGGATGGCCCCGCCGATCACGGCCAGGAGCACCGTGGCCGCAGCCATTCCCCAAAGCACGGAGGGCTGCCCACCGGACCCGACCTGACTGAAGAGCGCCTCATAGAACAGGATGACCTCGAAGAGCTCCCGATAGACCGCCAGGAAGGAGATGCCCGCGAGGGCCCATAGCGTACGCTTGTTCAAGGCCTTGCTCACCTTATCCTTCAGGTAGCGCTGCCAGGCCCTCGTGTTGGACTTGTTGTGCAGCCAGTAGCCCACGTATAGCAACATGGCGGCGGCGAGCAGTGCCGTCACCCCTTCTGTGATCTCGCGGTCGGCACCTGAAATACCGATGACATAGCGCGCCAGCAGCCACGTGGCCAGGCCCAGCAGCACGGCTCCCAGCCAGCCGGCGTGGATGTAGGGCAAGGCGGCGCGGTTCCCGGTCTTCCGGACGAATGCGATGATGGCTGCCAGCACCAGGATGGCCTCCAGTCCTTCCCGCAGCAGAATGAGCAGGGAACTGAGGAAGGCCGCAGTGCCGGAGAGCCCGGCCCCGGAAAGCTGTTCCTCGGCACGATCCAGCAGCACGTGGATGCTGGCCATGCCTGCCTCCACCGAGTCTACGGGCGCCCGGGAGCCGATCAGGGAGCGGAGCTGCATCATTTCGCGCTCCGTCTGCTTGCGCAGCGGGGCATCCACGTTGTCCAGCGCGGCCTCGACCAGCTCGAAGCCCTCGAGGTATGCACTGATGGAAAGCCGGCGCGCCTCCGCCACATCGCCATTGCGGTAGGCCTTCAGTGCCGCGTCCAAGCGCTCGCGCGAAACCGCCAAGGGCGAGGGTGCCGCCACTTGCACGGCCTCGGGATGCGCGGTCAGGAAAGCCAGCACCGCCAACCGGTCCTTGCCGTGGCGCTTGGCCGTCTCTTCGGGAGTGGCCGTCACCAGGGCGGAAAGGCTGGTGAACTGGTCCTTGCCTTCGCCCTGCTCCCACAGTTCACGGCCGCGCGTGATCACTTCCGGCGCACTGCGCATGCCGGCGGTGTACAGGGCCAAAGCCCAGCGCTCCTCCTCGGTGAGGGCGGAATAGGCCAGCATATCCGTGCCCGCCACACCCAATGAAATGGTGTTGTACAGGCCGAATGGGCTGCGGACGGCCATAGCGGCAACGTCGTGGAAATCGCGGGGCGCAGGCTCCATGCCAGGGGCCTGTGGGCCGTCGCCATGGCCGGTGCTCCCGTGGCAACTGGCGCAGTGCGCCGAGTAAAGTGCCTGCGCGGCGGCCAGGTCGGGCGCGTGCCGGGGCGCTACGGTCACATGGTAGGTCGCGATCACTTCACCGCGCAGCGCGCGGGCGATCGCGGAGACCACCGTGCCGTCCGCCTTCGCCGTGATGCGTGCATGCAGGTTCCGGGCGTGAAGCAGGAGGTCCGGAGCACCGTCCACTTGGGGAAGCTGATCCAGGATCGTCAGCACCTGCTGGGCGAACTCCAGCTGTTCGTCATACTCGGCGGAATCCAGCACCAACCCGTTCTGCACGAACTCGGGATAGTCAACGCTCACATAGTCCAGCATGTGGACCACGGTCCGCGCCTGGTCGTCATCCGTGCCGGCCGCGCGGACGAGCAGGCCCAAGCACGCCAGGAACGTGCAAAGAAGGATGCGCTGGAAGGACATCATACGTTGAACAGGAAGTGCATCACATCACCGTCCTTCACCACGTACTCCTTCCCTTCCACGCGCAGTTTGCCGGCGGCCTTGGCCCCGGCCTCGCCCTTGTACTGGATGAAGTCCTCGAAGGCGATCACCTCGGCCCGGATGAAGCCCTTCTCGAAATCGCTGTGGATCACCCCGGCGGCCTGCGGAGCGGTCATGCCCTGATGGATGGTCCATGCGCGCACTTCCTGCACCCCTGCGGTGAAATAGGTGGCCAGCCGCAGCAGCTTGTAGGCGGCGTGGATCAGCTTGTTCACGCCCGGCTCTTGGAGGCCGATGTCCTGCAGGAACATGTCGCGTTCCTCGGCGGTCTCCATGCTGGCGATCTCCGCCTCGATGGCGGCGGTGACGAAGATCACCTCCGCCTGCTCGTTGGCCACGGCCTGGCGGACGGCTTCCACATAGGCATTGCCGGTGACGGCGCTTTGCTCATCCACATTGCATACGTAGAGCACGGGCTTGCTGGTGAGGAGCTGGAACTCCGCGAGGAGCGCGGGGTCATCATTCGCGTTCACCACGGCCCTTGCGCTTTCACCTTTCAACAGCGCGGCCCTGATGCGGGTGAGCAGTTCGAAGCGGCGCTTGGCCTCCTTCTCGCCGATCTGCGCCTGCTTCTCCACCTTCTTCAGGCGGGCCTCCACGGTCTCCAGGTCCTTCAATTGCAGTTCGATGTCGATCACCTCCTTGTCGCGCACGGGGTCCACGCGGCCGTCCACATGGATCACATTGGGGTCGTCGAAACAGCGCAGCACATGCAGGATGGCATCGCACTCCCGGATGTTGCCCAGGAACTGGTTGCCCAGCCCCTCGCCCTTGCTGGCGCCCTTCACCAGGCCGGCGATGTCCACGATCTCCACGGTGGTGGGCAGGATGCGCTGGGGTTTCACGATGGCGGCAAGCGCTTGCAGGCGCTGATCGGGCACGGTGATCACGCCCGTGTTGGGCTCGATGGTGCAGAACGGGAAGTTGGCCGCCTGGGCCTTCGCGCTGCTGACGCAATTGAACAAGGTGCTCTTGCCCACGTTGGGCAGGCCAACAATACCGCACTTCAAACCCATGCTGCTTGGAATTCGATCTTCGTATCGGAAAACGGGCGGCAAAAGTACTCCTGATCCCGGGCACGGGCCCAGCGGCGGGAACCAGGGCCGGCTTATGTACGGTGCTCCGCCCAATTTTCACGTCCGGATATACGGGTCCGTCAGCGGGGCAAATGCATCCCCGGCCACCGCGACTCGCGCGCTCCATCGCCCAGAAAGCCACGGCCCGCCCACATTCTTGCTCTTTCTCGCGCCCGCACCCGAGGAAGGCATCGGCGCATCCTGGAGAGGAAAAGCCAAGGCCATCGGGCAGCATGCTCCGAACGGACAGGCTGAATGTTTAGCTTTGCCAAGTCAATCCAATCCTACATGAAGCTCATTTACGCCGCGCGGTCCCTGACGATCATACCTGCGATCTTCGCCATCGGCCTTGCCCACGGGCAGGACGTTCTACCCTGTGCCACCGACCTCGTTCAGCAACGGCTGATCGAGCAGAACCCCGACCTGGTGCGGCAGAACGCCGAATATGAACTGGGCCTGCAAGCCTACCTCGAGGCGAAGGCGGGCCTGCGCGATGATGACGACACGACGGTGTACGTGATCCCCATCGTGTTCCATGTACTGTACGACCCCACGAGCCTGAGCGACATTCACAATGTGAGCAACGCGCAGATCGAGGCACAGATGCAGAAGCTGAACGATGATTTCAGGAAGCGGAACGCCGATACGACCCAGATCGTCGACCCGTTCAAGCCCATTGCCGCCGATACGCGCGTGGAGTTCCAACTGGCCACCAAGGACCCGTTCGGCTTCTGCACGAATGGCATTGACCGGATCACCTCCATGCGCTCCACGCAAGCGGCCGATTTCTCCAAGCTCAATCCCTGGTTCCGCGACCGCTACGTGAACATCTGGGTGATCAATGCCTTGGAACAGAACACCCCGGGCCAGACCACCTTGGGCTATTCACAGCTGCCTGCCTTCGTACAGGATGATCTGGGCGCCTTGCGCGACGGCGTGATCATGCTCGCATCGCAGATCGACCCCAACAGCACCACCCTTACCCACGAGCTGGGGCACTACCTGAACCTCGCGCACGTATGGGGCGGCACCAACCAGCCCGGCGTGGCCTGCGGGGACGACAACGTGCATGATACGCCCATGACCGAAGGACATTTCGGCACGTGCAACAAGAACGACCATACCTGCAATAGTTGGCCCGTCGGTGGAGCCTACGAATTCGAGGATGTGAACACCGGCTCGGGCACCACCGACCCCACGCCCCCGCCTGCCGGCCTGTTCCAGGACAGCCTGCCGGGCCTCAATTACACGGCGTTCACCGCCACCGGGGTATCCTCGAACCCCGCCGAGGACGATCGCTTCTCCTTCTCCCAATGGGGTGAGGGATCCGTGGACGGGGACACGGCGTATGCCCAATTGACCGGTGCGATCGACCTGGGCAAGTACTATGAGTTTTCCGTTTCGCCCAGCTTCGGTCAGTCGATGAGCATCACGGGCATGACCTTCAAGGCATCCCGCTCCGCCACGGGCCCGCGCACTTTCGCGGTGCGTTCCAGCATGACCAACAATTTCAGCACGAACAACCCGGCATCGATCACCGGGGCGGACAGCATGATCACCGTGGCCCCAGGGAACACGTTCTTCTTCGGTGCGGACAGCGTTGGGGAGTGGTCCGGCAACAGCGTGACCTTCACTGGGTTCGCCGATACCCGCAATACGGTGACCTTCCGCATTTACGCGTGGAACGCCGAGGACAGCGATGGTTACTTCGCCGTGGACAGCGTGCACCTCACGGGAACCTTCGGGAACGTGGACAACGTGCAGAACTACATGGACTACTCCGACTGCCCCTTGATGTACACGATCGGCCAAAGTGATCGCATGCGGGCCACCCTGAACAGCGATGTAAGTGGCCGCAGCAACCTGTGGACGGACAATAACCATGTGTTCACCGGAACCGCTGGCAATGAGGTCACCTGCCCGCCCGAAGCGGATTTCTATGTGCTCAATGAATTCGCCTGCACCGGGGTGAACGTGCAGTTCAAGGACAATTCCAAGCGTGCCACGCCCACCTCCTGGGAATGGACCTTCGATGGCGGCAACCCCGCCACCTCCACGCTGCAGAACCCGATCGTGAGCTTCTCCGAGCCCGGCCCCCGCAGCGTGACCCTTACGGTAAGCAATGACGAAGGCTCCACATCGCACACGAAATGGGATGCGGTCTTCATCGGCGCCAATTACCCTGAAGTGGACGGGCTCGTGCAGGAAGGCTTCAATAACAACAGCGACTTCCATCTGTGGACCACCCGCAACGTGGAGCAGAACGGCAGCAACTGGCATTGGTCCGACCAGGCCGGCCACGAGGCCGTGGGGTCGGCCAAGCTCAACGGGTCCAACGCCTATACCTTGATCCAGGACATCTTCATGCCGAACAACTTCCGCGACAAGGACCGGCTTGTGAGCCCGACCTTGGAAATGCCCTTCCACACCGGTCTGAGGTTCAGCTTCCGTTACGCCTACAGCACACGGCTCGCCGATACCGAGGAGATCACCGAATCCCTGCGCGTATATGGTTCCACCGACTGCGGAAGGAGCTGGCAGTCGCCGCCCACCTTCACGAACCTGAACGGACCGGCCTTGGTCACTGCCGGTATCCGCTCGCCCGGTTACGTGCCCGCTCCTGATGAATGGCGCGAGGCCAGCTTCAATCTTCCCGGTTCCTATGCGGGCAATCACGTACGCTTCATGTTCGAGTTCACCTCCAGCTTGGCCTCGAACGACCTCTACATCGATGACATCAACATCACCTCCACCAATGTGGGCATTGATGAGCATGCACTGGCTGGCACCTTGGGGCTGTTGCCGAACCCGGCCAGCAGCAGCGTGACCGTGCTGATGGATCTGGCCGGTGCCTCCATGGGCACGCTCAGCTTCCTGGACATGACCGGCCGCACCGTACACAGCCAGCAGGTAAACGCAGGCACGGTACAACTGGACCTGGACCTGGATGGCATGGGCCTTACCAGCGGGGTGTACCTGGTACGCCTGAAGCATGAGCTGGGGCAGCGCACCGAAAGGCTCGTGGTCCACTGATCAATAGAGGTCGCAACAAGCGAAGGGGCCGGTCCACTTGGACCGGCCCCTTCGCCATTTTGGGCGTGCCTGCCGAAGCTAGAGCCGCTCGTTGGCCAGGTTTGCCAGTGCGCTGCGCTCGCCCTTTTCAAGGGTGATGTGCGCGAAGAGCGGATCGCCCTTGGCCTTTTCGATGAGGTAGCTGAGGCCGTTGCTCTCCGCATCCAGGTAGGGCGTATCGATCTGGTGTACGTCCCCCGTGAAGACGATCTTGGTGCCTTCGCCCGCTCGGCTGATCACGGTTTTCACCTCCAAAGGCGTGAGGTTCTGGGCCTCATCCACAATGAAGAAGATGTTGCTGAGGCTACGCCCGCGGATGTAGGCCAATGGGGCCACGGTGATCTTCTCATTCTCCACCATCTCGTCGATCCGCTTCAGGGTATTGTCGTTCTTCTCAAAGTTCCCGCGGATCAGCTTCAGGTTGTCCCAAATGGGTTGCATGTAGGGATCCATCTTGCTCTGGATGTCACCCGGCAGGTAGCCGATGTCCTTGTTGCTGAGGGGCACCACGGGGCGGGTGATGAAGATCTGCCGGTAGTCGCGGCGCTGCTCCATGGCGCAGGCCAGTGCCAGCAGCGTTTTACCCGTGCCGGCCACACCTTGCATGGTGACCAATTTGATCTCCGGGTCCATCAGTGCGCTCATGGCCAGGCTTTGCTCGGAGTTCTTCGGGCTGATGCCGAACACCGTGCGCTTCTCCACACGCTGCACCATGTGTGTGCGCGGGTCGTACTTGGCCAGCACCTGCTTCTTCCCGTGCTTGAGCATGAAGAAGTGATTGCCTTGGGGCTGATGCCCCACCTGTTCCACCGGCACGGCACCGTGCATGAAAAGCGCATCGATGGCCTGCTCGTCGCTGCGTTCATCCACCGTAAGGCCATTGAATAGGTTGTGGCCCAGGTCGCGCACCTTGCCGGTAAGGAAATCCTCCGCAACGATGTTGAGGCTCTTCGCCTTCAACCGCAGGGCGATATCCTTGCTCACCAGCACCACCTTGCGGTCCTTGTTCTGCCGTTGCAGGGTGAGGGCAGCGTTGAGGATCTGATGGTCGTTCTTGCCGTCCTGGAACACCTTGGTGGCATCCACGCCGTTGAGGTCGTGCTTGGCCACCACCTTGAACTGGCCCTTTGACGCACCGTTCAGGGGGACCCATTCCGTGAGGAGGTCGTGCTGCGCGATGCCGTCCAAATGACGGATGAACTCACGGGCCTCGAAGTTGATGGTGTCGTTCCCCTTCTTGAACGTGTCCAGCTCTTCAAGGACCTGAATGGGTATGGCGACATCGTGCTCCTGGAAGCTTTCGATGGCTGAATGGTCGTAGAGGATCACCGAGGTGTCGAGTACGAAGATCTTCCGGTCTTTTTTCTTCATGCGGGCAAGGAACGGTTCATGCAAATGTGCCCCTGCGCCGGGCCGCTTCCCGGAAGGTCCAGTGCCAGTTATGCACGATCGATCGTGGCAGGCGCCTCCCCCCTGCCCTTGCCGGACATCGGCCCTGGCGGCTGTGAAAGGCGATATATTTGAGGGTCCGCTGCGCGCGTGACCCATGCAGCGAACAGGAACGGGTGGCCAAGCGTCGCTTACCATGAACCGGGCATATGCCCATAAACCCAACCCAATGAAAGACAAGATCAATACGCCACTATTCTCCCCTGCTGGCCTATTGGCTTCATGGCGTGCGCTCCCCGTGCTGGGCGCGCTCGCCCTGGCCGTGTCCGCGCAGGCCCAGGTCCTGCTCCAGGAGGATTTCACCGGCGGTGCCAGCACCAACGGATTCACCATCGACGATACGGGAAGCGACTGTGCTTGGCTGTATGCCCCAGGAGGGCTCACGAACGGAACGTTCAGCTTGGATTTTGACGGAGAGCTTCCAGCCGGCGCGGGATTTGATTCAGACTTCGCATTCCTGGACAGCGATGACTGCGGAAGCTCCGGCGTCATCGTGAACAGCTTCCTGATCTCCCCGCCTTTTGATGCCTCCGCTGCGAGCAACTACACGCTCAGCTTCGACCACCAGTTCCGCGCGCGCTTGGAGTCCTTCGCGCGTGTGGAGGTGTTCAATGGCACCGATTGGGTCCAGGTGGCCAATTACACGGATTCCGACGTGGGCTACCCCAACCCGGCCGTGAGCGAGACCATCAATATCACCGATGCCACAGGTGGTTTCGGAGAGGCCCAGGTGCGCTTCCAGTTCAATGCCGGCTGGGACTGGTGGTGGGCCATCGACAACATCGTCATAGAAATGATGGATTGCGCCGCGCCTCCCGGACTGGCGATCACGGACCTGACCACCGAAGGCGGCATGCTCACATGGAGTGACAATGGCAGCGCGGGCTATGAATGGGCCGTGACCACCGGAGAGCTGCCCGATGGCACCAATGAACTGGCCGGCGGCGACGGGGCCGACAACGTGATCGCCGGGCTCAACAGCGGCACCTTATATACGGCCTGGGTACGGGCCGATTGCGGTGACGGCACGTTCAGCCCCTGGAGCAGTGGCGCCGACTTCGTCACCATGCTCACCAACGACGACTGCTCGGAGGCGATCGCCCTGCTGGTGAACTCCGATGCGGCCTGCGGGTCCACCACCTCCGGCACGGTAATGGGCGCCACGGACTCAGGACTCACCAGCACCTGCTTCGGCACCGCCGACGACGATGTGTGGTTCAGCTTCGTGGCCGAG
>Ga0079224_100011229_pt1 | contig 12327 bp, 11 predicted proteins | sample Stecom2015_FD_80414 | JGI IMG/M metagenome (GOLD analysis project Ga0079224, IMG submission 80414) | Agricultural soil microbial communities from Utah to study Nitrogen management - Steer compost 2015 | ecosystem: Environmental > Terrestrial > Soil > Agricultural land | place: USA: Utah... | reverse complement strand
GACACCAATTTCCGGGAAAAGGGTGTCAGACACCGATTTTCGGTCGGGTCGGTGCTTGCCCGCCGCGCTTACATCGTCTCGTCCTGGATAGCGTCCGACATGCCTTCCTCGTACGTGCTCCAGCCGGACAGCATGCCGTACGGCACGCGGTCGAGCGTCGCCTCGATCCGCCGGATCAGGCCGTTCTCGATCTTGAAGGCCTCGGCGATGTACCACGTCCACGGCTGAACGGGCCCCGCCGTCACGGTGCGTCCATCCGGCGTCTGGAACGTGCGCGTATCGCCGCCGGAGTGGTCGAAGAACACGAAGCTGAAGACGTTCCCCCGCTCGCGGTCAACGGCGACGAAGCGTCTGTCGCGGATGCGGTTGACGAAATGCAGCAGACCCGACTCGAACTGCTCGCGGCAGGTCCACTGTGCCGAATATCCGGTCGCGGTCTTCGGATCCGGCCGCGTCTGCCCGGCCGGCGTCGGCACGTTCGTCGCCTGCGAGCCGTTCTCGATGCGGTTGCAGTCGTCCGCGAACGGATACTCGCCCTTGCCGTCGTTCTGCTGCATGCCGGTGAAATACATGTTCGCGATCTCGATCAGCTCGCGGCGCGACATGCGCTCGTTCTCCGGCACCGTCTCGAGGAACAGCGGCTGCGGGCCGCCGCGCTCCTCCATGCGGCGCGCCGCGTCCTCGTTGCGCACGACCTGCTGCTCGGCCTCCGTGATCTCGCCGTTCTCGATCTTCAGCCGCAAAGCGATCACGGCCGGAGTCTGCTGCGCAGGGTCGCGATGATCCTCGTAGATCGTGCCGATGAACGCGACCTGCCCCGCCTCGACGTCAGGCACGAAGAAGCGGTAGGTTCCCTTCGCCTTCATCGTGTTCCATAGCCCGTCGCCAAGCTCGAGCTGCTGACCGTGCTCGGTGAAGCGCGCGTTCTCGGCAAACGGCACCGCGTCGACGTCGTCGTCGATCATTGCGTCGAGATAGCGGTCCACGAAGCCTTCGAGACAGGCTCGGTCGCACTCCCCTTGCTGCGCCGAGGCCGGTGCACTGCCGAGGACCGCGAGCGAGATCGCGGCGGCCGCCGTCCCGAGCATCGTCGTTCTCATCGTTATTCCCCTCACGTCTAATTGGATTGATCGTCGTGCATGCCGGGCCCGGACGGACCCGGCGAGAATCACCGCCGGATCACAGCGGCTCGACGTAGCGCTCGAGCGTTTCCCGGACGAAGCGCCGCGAAGACTCGGCGTCGTACGGCTCGCCCGAGCTGAGCGCCTCGGCCCGCTCGAACATCGGCACGAACAGCTCGACGCCGTCGACCTCGTCCGCGAGCTCGAACGCGCCGCTTTCGCGGTAAATATCCTGCCACGCGGTGCGTACGTCGGCCCAGAACGGCGCGGTCCGCTCCCAGTACTCCTCCGCCGCCGAGAAATCGAAGCCGACGATCCGCTCGTATCGATTGAGGCCGACTTCCCGCGCGAGCACGGCCCTGCGCTCGCCCCGCTCGTCGAGGTCTACCTTGAGATTGTCTTCCTCGTGAACCCAGCCCGCCGGCGTGATCGCGTGACGGTTCGTGCCGACGAGCACGTCGTAGTCGTCGCGCACGCTCGATTCGCGGCGCGGTAGAGGCCGCCACGTCTCCTCGCTCGTCCACGCCGAATAGTTGTTCTCGTGGACCCAGCGGCCGATCGCCTCATAGCGGGGCGAGTCGTCGACCTGGAACACGGCCTGGGACCAGCGGCCTTCGACGTCGTCCGCGTCGAGCTCGACTTGCCGGAACCGACCGAGCCCGTCGTAGACGTGCAGGCTCGTATCCTGGTACTGCCAGTCCTGGCGCCAGTGTTTCTGCACGAACGGGCCCTGCACGTTGCCGTCGCCGTCGACGTACTGCATCACGATCACGTGCTGCAGGCTGATGAAGTCTCCCTCGTCCTCGAGCACGAACACGTACTCGGTCGCCCAGGACTGATACGGACGCGACGGTGCGTAGTCGGCCGTGAAGCCCGCCGTCTCTATGAAATCGAAAGTCGTGCGGTACCCGCCCGCCATCGCGAGGATCGCGCGGCGGTCCCGCTCGAAGGCGGAAAGCTCCGGCTCTTGCAACGCCTTCCATTCGGCGCTGACGCCTTCGAGCAGCTCGACCGCGGGTCCGGTCGTCGTGCCGCCGCGCGGACGCATCTCGCCGTCCGCGCTGAACGGCCAGCTGAACGTGTATTGCCGCGTCTCGTCCGCCGCGCACGCCCCCGCCGCGACGATACCGGCGGCCATCGCCGCCCACCAGAGCCTCGGACGCCTGTCACTCATCGCTGTCCTCCGACGGCTCGAGCCGCGGATCGCGCGGCCAGCCGATGCTTCCCGCAAGTGGCAGCTTCACGGCGAGATCGAGCGGATCCAGCCCGAACGTCAATCCGAGCACGTTGACCTCGACGCCCTCCTCGAGGCCGACGAGCAGCCCGAGCACACCAAGAACGCTGACCTGTGCGCCGGTGCCGCTCGGGCTGCGCGCGAAGAGCGTCGAGCCGAGATAGTCCTTGCCGATCGCCGTCGGCGGAAGGTCGGCCTCGAGCTCCGGCACGGCCCGCAGCACGTAAGCGACGAAGGTGTTGGAGTTCGGCCCGGGCCAGACGCGGTAGCGCTCGGCGTAGGGATACGCGGAGACGGCCTGCTCGATCCGTGGAATCGCCACGGCAGCGGCGGGACCGCGCAGATCGGCGATCAGCTCGGGCGCATTGCCGAACCACCGCGAGTCGGGCGCGCGGTCGCTGATCGCGATCGACGTGCCGGCGCGGCGCAGGCGCCAGCCGTTGACCTCGTAGACGGTGTACGCGTCGGCCTCCGGCGGCTTGACGGCGATCCACGTGTGCACGCCGAAATAGCCTCGCCAGCGCACGGCGCGGGCAGCGTAAACCTGGATGACGGCTTCCGGTGTCTCCGACGCCGCCGGCGCGAGCCCGATCGGGGCTCGGCTCGCGGTGCGCCAGTCGCCGCCCGCGGCGCTCCGCACCTTATCCACGTATGCGATACCAAATATCAGCACCGCAAATATCGAGAGCCACGTTGCCGGCGATCCCCATCTCACCGGAACGAACATAGACGGTGCCCGACACCGCCGCAAGCGAGCTCGGCGGCGGATACGAGGAGGCCGGCAGCCCGAGAGCCGCCGGCCTCGATTTTCCGAACGGGGCGGGACGCCGGCCGGCGCCCCTTGGCCGGATTAGTTCTTCTTGGCCTTCCTCAGCTTGAAGACCGAGTTCCCGTAATAGTCGACCATCGCCTTCTCCATCGCCCGCAGATGCGGCGACGACTGCTTGAAGATGTCGAAGTCGATCTCGATATGCTTGCGCCGGCGATCCTTCGTGTCCGGCACGAGCTTCAGAATGCCGCCGGGAGCGGCCTCCGAAGTCAGCGAGAACACGATCCGCGAAACGGACGTATAAGGAATGCCGAGCTTCTGCGACAGAGACTTCATCGAATGCGGCTTGCCGTCGATCGCCGCGTCGATGACTTCCATGGCCACGAGCACCTCGGCCAGCGTCCCGTGCCGACCCGACTTGTGGAAGACCGTCAGCAAAGCGATCGCCGCCTTGCGCACACCATTCGAATCGAACAGCTGCTTCGCGCTAGAGCGCCGCTGCTGAGTGGAACCTCCTACTGATACGTTTTCCCTAGTCACGGTAACTCCATGTAGTCTCGACCATAAGAAAGCTGCGAATCATACGCGTTCCGGCGGCGATCTCAAAAACCGGACCGTCCGGTACGCAGCCCGCGTTCCGGGCGTGTGAACTTTGAGTGTCCGAGAAGCGGAAAGTTGCGGGTTACGACAGTCCGCGCTTCGGTTTTAGCGAATGGAAATGTTCATTCGGCGTAACAACTCGGCATCGACGTAACCGTCGGCGACGAGGCCGTTCCGCTGTTGCCAATCGCGGACAGCCCGGCGGGTCGCGGTGCCGACGATGCCGTCGGCGGCTCCCGCCTCGAAGCCGAGCTCGTTGAGCCTGCCCTGGACGGCTGCGATCTCCTCGCGGGTGAGACGCGGATCATCGGGCGGAGGTGCGGCGAGCCCGCCGGCGCCGGCGATGCGGTCCGAGAGGTGCCCGACCGTCAGCGCGAAGAATTCCGACGGGTTCCAGCGCATGATGACCGCGAAATTCTCGTAGACGAGAAAAGCCGGGCCGCGGTGTCCTGACGGCACGAGCACGGCCGCTTGCGCATCGAGCGCGGGCACCGGCTCGCCCGAGGTCGTCGTGACCCCTAGCGCATTCCACTCGGCCAGCGGACGCGCGCGGTCGCGGCCCGCGAGGGCGTAGTCGAAGTCCTCCGGGAGCAGGACCTCCCGCCCCCATCGCCAACCCGGCTGCCAGCCGAATGTCCGCAGCAGATTCGCCGCGGAGGCAAACGCGTCGTCGACGCTGCCCCAGACGTTCACGACGCCGTCGCCGTCGCCGTCGACCGCGTACGCGAGGTAGTTCGACGGCATGAACTGCGTCTGGCCCATCGCGCCCGCCCACGAGCCGATCATCGTTTCCGCGTCGATGCCGCGCTCGACGATGCGCAGCGCGTTCACGAACTCCGTCGTGAAGTAGTCGCCGCGGCGGCCGTCGCAGGCGAGCGTCGCGAGGGAATCGAAGACCGGGATGTCGCCGATCACGCGGCCGTAGTCGGTTTCGAGCCCCCACAGGGCGACGATGACCTGCGGCGGCACGCCGTACTCGGCCGCCTTCCGGTCGAGCAGCGACTTGTGCCGCTCGAGCATCGCGCGCCCCGTCGACACGCGATCCGCCGTCACGCGGCGGCCGAGGTATCGGGCGAACGTCTCGACGAACTCGGGCTGATCGCGGTCGGCCTGCACGACCCGCGGCAGCTGACGCACGTTCGGCAGAATGCTATCCGCCGTCGCCGCCGAGATGCCGCGGCCGACGGCCTCGGTGCGCAGCCGCTCGAGGCAGACGTCGAAGGCCGGCTGTGCGAGCGCGCCAACGGGCGCGAGAAGCAGGGGCAGCAGCCCGGTGCGCGATCTGTCCCGAATCATCCGTTCTTCAGGTCCCCGAGCGGGTGAGCCGCAAAGAGAGACCGCTAATACTACATAAACGGAGCTTCCGCCAGCTCGGAGCCTCGCCAATGCTCGAGATCCGTCTTGCGGGTGTTTGTGACGGGTATCACGTTCTATACTGGGCCGCCCCGCATGAAGGTCATGGAAAAGGATCGGTGCGAGCCCTCTTTTTCGTCCTACTGGGCGTTCTGCTCGGAAGCTGCTCGAGTCCGCCGCGAGTGCTGGATCAAATCCTCGCGCTCGGCGAGCTCCGCGTGCTGACGCACAACGGCCCGGCCACCTTCTATTACGGGTCGGACGAGCCGCGCGGCCTCGAGTTCGAGCTCGCCCGCGGGTTCGCGGCCCGGCTCGGCGTCGACCTCAAGATCGTCGTCGAGGATCGGCTCGGCAGCCTGATCCCGGGGCTTCGCAGCGGCGGCCGGGCACACATCGGCGCCGCATCGATCGCGGTGACCGGGCCGCGGCAGGAGCTCGTCGCGTTCGGACCGGCCTACGGCGAGGTCGTCCAGCAGGTCGTCTACCGCCGCGGCACGAAGCGCCCGGGCAGCTTCGCGGACCTCGTCGGCGGGAGCATCGAGGTACGCGCCGGGTCGGCGCACGCGGAGCTGCTCGACGCGGCGCGCGAGGACCACCCGGAGCTGATCTGGCGGGAGGACCCGCGCGCGTCCGTCGAGGAGCTGATCCGCCGCGTCGACGAAGGCCTCGTCGACTACACCATCGTGCCGTCGAACCTGTTCGGGCTGTTGCGCCACTCCTATCCGGAGGCTCGCGCAGCCTTCACGATCGGCGAGAAGTACCGGATCGCGTGGGCATTGCCGAAGGGGGCGCATGCGCTCCGCGAGCAGGTCGCGGCTTACTTCGCGGAGATCGAGGCGACCGGCGAGCTCGACCGGCTCCTCGACCGCTACTACTTCGCCGCGCGGGACTTCGATTACGTCGGCTCGCGCGCGTTCCTGCGTCACATGGAAGCGCGGCTGCCGGCCTTCCGGCCGCATTTCGAGGAGGCCGAGCGCCTCACCGGCATCGACTGGCGGCTGCTCGCCGCGATCGGCTACCAGGAGTCGCATTGGGACCCGGATGCGGTATCGCCGACCGGTGTGCGCGGCCTGATGATGCTGACCGAGGACACCGCTTCGATGATGGAGGTCGAGAACCGCGGCGATCCGCGCGAGAGCGCGATCGGCGGCGGGCTCTACTTCCGCAACGTGCTCGCGAAGATTCCCGAGCGCATCCCGGAGCCCGATCGCACGTGGCTGGCCGTCGCGGCCTACAACCTCGGCTTCGGTCACCTCGAGGACGCGAGAATCATCACGGAGATCCAGGGCGGCGACCCGGATCGCTGGGACCACGTCCGGGAGCGCTTGCCGCTTCTGGCCGACGAGGCGTGGTACTCGCGCGTGAAGCGCGGCTATGCGCGGGGCAACGTCGCCGTGCACTACGTCGACAACGTGCGCCGCTACCACGAGCTCTTGATGTGGCTCGCGACCGCGAGATGGTCTCCGAGTACCACGCGCCCGCGCCGCCGCGGGTGCGGCCGCGAAGCTGATCCTGCGAAAACGCCCGCTTTCGGGTTGCGAGATTCCCCGACGCGCCGCGCTCGCGCAATGCGCGTCAGCGCCGGACCGCGAAGAACCCGCGCAGCAGCTCGGCCGCATCGTCGCCGAGAAGCCCGCGCTCGACGATGACGCGGTGATTCAGCCGCTCGCTGCGTACGATGTCGAACACCGATCCGCAGGCGCCGGCCTTCGGATCCGGCGTCGCATACACGAGCCGCGCGACCCGCGCGTGCACGAGCGCGCCGGCGCACATCGCGCAAGGCTCGAGCGTTACGTAGAGCGTCGTGCCCGGCAAGCGATAGTTGCCGACCCGCTTTCCGGCCGCGCGCAGCGCGAGCATCTCCGCGTGAGCGCTCGGGTCGTTCTCGCGGATCGGCGCGTTACCGGCCTCGGCGAGCAGCGAGCCGTCCGCGTCGACGAGGACGGCGCCGACGGGCACCTCGCCGCGCAGCGCGGCCTCTCGCGCGAGCTCGAGCGACCGGCGCATCCAGCGGGAATCTTCGGACGTCCCTTCCGTCTCGCTCATGTCCGGCTCGATCGCGCCTCTTTGGCCTCCACCGTGCGCGGAATCGTCGGCTACGGAGCAGCGGATCTCAAGGCCGAGCAGCCGCGGCGAGCTCGAGTCCGCACCGCGGCGCCGCCGCAACTCTCGTGCCGGTTCCATAAGATTTCTGTCGGGCTGTTTGGAGGCCGGAGCACGAACGATACATTACGAGCCAGATCGGCGCAGGCAGCAGCCTCGCCTCGATCGGGGACGGCGTTGCGAGGCCCGAGCGGCGCACGTCGTCGAGTCGTGATTCACATGCTCGAGCGGATGACACTATGCAAAGCGGACGGATAAAGCTTGGCGTTCTGATCGCCACCCTGGTTGCGTCGCCGGCGCTTACTCAGGAGATGCCGGATATCGGCTTCGAAAGCGTCGGCCGGGGTCAGCCGCTCGCGGCGAGCATCACCGACTACGAGGAGGTTGGGCCGAACTGGATCCGCAGGCCCGGCCAGCCGCGCAACAGTCCCGACATGCAGCTCAACGGCTTCCGCTCGCCGCCGGACGGCTACGACGCGCTGCCTCGCGACCTTTTCACGAGCGACGACTTCTACGCCGACAAAGAGCTCTGGAGCGACCCCCGCTACTTCCGCTGCAACAGCCCGATGGCGACGGAGCTGCAACGCGGCGTCCTGGCGCCTCCCGGCGTCAACACCTCGGACGATACGGCCGACGGACCTTGGGGACACTGCGACCGGGATTATCCGCGCGAGGCGATCGTGAGCCCGTATGGCTTCGAGACCGCGCAGGAGCACTACGAGGCGCTGCTCGAGGAGACGCGCGCGCGCGGCGGTCCGAACGTCTACACGTTCGAGAACTTTCCGGCCGCGGAGTGGAACGGCGTTTACGAGCGTCCGGGCGGCGTCGGAGCGACCAGCAATCAGCTGAACTGGTATTGGGGCAGGCATAGCCAGATCTCGACGATCCTCTCGGTGCTGACGCCCGAGTATCAGCAACGGATGGTCCAGGAGGCTTACCACCACGTCCGCGGCCACGCGCTCTGGCCGTCGACCTTCTGCTGGCCCGAGGGCTTCATGCGGCGCTGGTACCCGGCGGCCGTCCGCGAGCACTACATGATCGCGACACCGAACATGGTTCAGGTGTCGACGGGGGTCGCGCGCAACTTCGTGCAGAACATTCACGTCGGACGCGAGTTCAACATGGAGGACGTCGCGAAGGGAGGCGTTCCGCGGCTCGGTGAAGCCGTGCCGCGCTGGTACGGCGAGACGATCGGCTTCTGGGACGGCGACGCGCTGATCACGTGGACGAGCAACATCCAGGCCTGGAAGTCGCACTCGATGTTCGAGCACTCGAACAGCCTGCAGTCGATCGAGATCTATACGCCGATCCGCGACGACGCCGGCACGTTCGTCGGCCTGAACCACGAGACGATCCTGTACGACGACGAGGCCCTGGTCGAGCCCGTGCGCATCGTGCGCAATCTGCACAAGATCAACGAATTCACGGACCCCGATCAGACGCCGTACACGTTCATCGAGTGCGTGCAGACGATCTTCTCCGTCGACGGGGTCAACTCGCCGCTCGCGCCCGGGGCCGTCATCGAGTACGAGATGCCGGATATGTACGGCCGCCCGTGGGCAACGATATGGGAGCGCTACTTCGAGCAGGGGATGAGCAAGCCGAACTCGGACGAGGACTTGTTCAACTTCGAGTAGGCCGAGGCCCGGCCTACGTCGAGGGCATGCTCGGCGGCGCGGGCGGCGGCGGGAGCAGCCTCGCGGTCCGGCCGTAGCCGAAGCGCGCCCTGAGCTCCCGCCACTCCGGCTCCTCGAGCACCGGGTCCGCCCACGTGTTCCGCCGGATCAGCAGGAACGGGATCGGGTCCATGCCGGCCGCGCGCGCGGCGATCGCGTGCTCGAGGATCGAGCGCGCACCGGCATAGTCGCGCAGCGCGAGCCTCGCCATCGCGGCGAGGCCGGGCTCGATACGGCAGCCGGCGTTCGCGCGCTCGAACGCGCGGATCGAGCGCTCCGCATCGGCCTGCGCCCCCGCCCGCGCGTAGGACAGCGCCGCGTCCGCGCGGAAGTTACGCGTGCTGTCGTCGAAGCAGCGCTCGGCGAGGCGCAGCGCCTCGAGTATCCGCGTCGAGTCGCCCCCGTCCGCTTCGGCCCGCGCGAGGGCGATGTAGCCGATCGGCGCCGACGGCGCGAGCTCGATCATCGCGCGGGCCGCCTCGACGGCCCGGGCGTGCTCGCCGAGCGCGCGAAGACCGATCACGAGCGGCGTGTACGCCGCGGGATTGCGCGGATCGAGCTCGAGCGCACGCCGCGCCGCGCGCACGGCGGCCGCATCGTCGTCGAGCAGCACGGAGACCATCGCGGTGTAGTGCAGCACGACGGAATCACTCGGCCGGAGCTTGTGTGCGCGCTCGAGTCGTGCGAGCGAGTCGTCGAGGCGCCCGCAGCACATGTCGAGCCGCGCAAGCGCGACGTGCGCCATGCCTTGCGCCGGATCGAGCTCGAGCGCACGACAGGCGTCGTGCTCTATCCGCTCGATCGACGCGGCGCGCCGGCGTTCCCACTCCGCCGCCGGCAGAGGATCGAACAGCAGCGAGTCGAGCGCGACGTGCGCGCGCCAGCCGAGCGCCGCCGAGAAATCCGGATCGAGCGAGAGCGCTTCGCCAAGCAGCCCGTCGAGCGCGCTGCGCGCTTCCGTCGGCATGCCGACGCCGATGCCGCCGCGCGCCCGGTAGAGCGCGAGCGCCTGAAGAAAGAGCGCGTAGGCTTCGAGCGATTCCGTCTGCGGCGCGGCGATGACGGAACGCTCCGCCGGCGTGAGCTCCGCGGCGAGCTCGGCCGCGATCCGCGCGGCGATATCCGCCTGGATCGCGAACACGTCGCCTAGCGTCTCGTCATAGATCTCGCTCCAGAGCTCGGAGCCGGTCTCGCCGTCGAGGAGCCGCACGCTGACGCGCACGCGCTCCGCGGCATAGCGCACGCTCCCTTCGAGCACGGCCGCGGCGCCGAGCTCGCGAACGATCGTCTCGAAGGGCGTCGTGCCGTTCGCGTAGCGGAGCATCGATGTGCGGCCTTTGACATCGAGCCCGCGGATCCGCGCGAGCCGGCTCAGCACCTCGTCGTGCATGCCGGCCGCGAAGTAGGCGTGCTCGTCGAGCGGGCTCAGGTTCTCGAACGGCAGCACCGCGATCGAGCCCGGCAACGGGCGCACCCGCGTCCGCCGCACGGCCGCGACGAACTGATAGCCGCGGCGCGGCACGGTCGCGACGAACCGGGGCGCTTCTTGCGTGTCGCCGAGTGCGCGGCGGAGCGCGAGCACGGTCTGGCTCAGGTTATTGTCCTCGACCACGGTCGACGGCCAGAGCGCCTGCGCGAGATCCCGCCGCGGCACGACGGACCCGGCTCGCTGGATCAGATACACGAGCGCGTCGAACGGCTTGGCCGTGATCGGCACCGGATCGCCGTTCGCGCGGGCAAGCAGGCGCCGGGCCGGATCGAGCCGAAACTCGCCGAACTCGTAGACGCCGTTTACCGGCTCGATTCCGCTCATGTCGAGACCGCGGGCACCGCTCCGCGCGGTTTCACCGATTTTCACCGCCGGGGCAACGCCATTTCACTGCCGCCATGCTGCGATAGTGTCGTCTCGAGTCCGGGCACATCGCAATCGGCAACCTGTCGCGAGAACGAGGAGCTGGAGATGAACGCAGTCGCTTCCCCCGCCGTCCGCGCGCCGCTCGCGCGTCCCGCCGGCGCCGCTCGCCGCGGCAAGCTCTATCTCGGCACGGCGATCGCGATGGCCGCCGTCGCGTTCGCCGGCTTCGCGCCGAGCTACTGGGCGCCGATGGCGGCCGGCACGCTCGAGCTTCATCCGGTCGTCCACGTTCACGGCGCGCTGTTCTTCTCATGGACGCTCTACTTCGTCGCGCAGACCGCGCTCGTCGCAGGCGGACACGCGCGGTGGCACAGGCGGCTCGGCCTCCTCGGAATCGCGCTCGCGGCGCTGATGGTGCTCTCGGGCGTCCTCGTGCAGATCGCGAACCTGCAAGAGGGACTCCGCGGGCCGCGGCCCGAGCTCGCTCGGACCGTCGCCGGCCTCGGACTCTCGGCGATGCTGATGTTCGCGACGTTCGTCGCGCTCGCGATCGCAAACTTCAGGCGGCCCGAGATCCATCGCCGCCTGATGGTGCTCGCGTCGTTCGCGATCATCGGCGCGGCCGTCGTGCGGCTCGCGGGATGGATCGGCGGCGGGGCGCTGCCCGAGCGCGTGCTGCTCGGCACGCTCGTCGTCGACGGGCTGCTCGTCGCCGTCGTGCTGCTCGATCGCCGGGCCGCCGGGCGGATTCACCCGGTGTGGATCGCGGGCGGCCTGTTTCTCGTGCTGAACCAGGTCCTGCGAGCCGTGATCGCGGGCACCGGGCCGTGGGCGGCGTTCACCGACTGGCTCGCGGCTTTCGGAGGATGAGGCGCATCGATCTCGACGAACGAGCCCCGCAGCGAATCGATCTGATCGACGGCGTTCGCCGCTACTCCCACTCGATCGTCGCGGGCGGCTTGCTGGAGATGTCGTAGACGACCCGTGAGATGCCGGCGACTTCGTTGATGATCCGCCGCGCGACGTGGTCGAGGAACTCCGCCGGCAGCCGCGCCCAGCGCGCGGTCATGAAGTCGACGGTCTCGACGGCGCGCAGCGCAACCACGTAGTCGTAGCGCCGGCCGTCGCCCATCACGCCGACCGAGCGGACCGGCAAGAACACGGCGAACGCCTGGCTGACCGAGTCGTAGAGCCCCTGCTCGCGCAGCTCGCCGACGAAGATGTCGTCGGCGCGGCGCAGCAGGTCCGCATACTCCTTCCTGACCTCGCCGAGAATGCGCACGCCGAGGCCCGGGCCCGGGAACGGGTGCCGGTTCACGAGGCTCGGCGGCAGACCGAGCTCGACGCCGATCTTGCGGACCTCGTCCTTGAAGAGGTCGCGCAGCGGCTCGATCAGCTCGAGATGCATCCGCTCCGGCAGGCCGCCGACGTTGTGGTGCGACTTGATCAGCGCGGCCTTGCCGGTCGCCGTGCCCGCCGACTCGATCACGTCCGGATAGATCGTCCCCTGCGCGAGCCACTTGATGCCCTCGAGACGCTTCGCCTCGGCCTCGAAGACCTCGATGAACAGCCGGCCGATGATCTTGCGCTTGTCCTCCGGATCCTCGACGCCTTCG
>Ga0079224_100011228_pt1 | contig 12328 bp, 8 predicted proteins | sample Stecom2015_FD_80414 | JGI IMG/M metagenome (GOLD analysis project Ga0079224, IMG submission 80414) | Agricultural soil microbial communities from Utah to study Nitrogen management - Steer compost 2015 | ecosystem: Environmental > Terrestrial > Soil > Agricultural land | place: USA: Utah... | reverse complement strand
TACTTTGTGAGCGGCTGGTGCTGGTGGTTGAATGGTGCTCACCGCTCTTACCCACTCAGGGAGAACCACGATGGCAGCCAAGAAGAAGGCGGCGAAGAAGTCCAGCAAGACGGCCAGGAAGCCGGCGCGGAAGGCCGCGAAAAAGTCCACGAAGAAGGCGGCCAAGAAGTCCGGCGCCAAGCGGAAGCCGAATGCGGCTTTCATGAAGGCCATGCAGCCGAGCGCGGCGCTTTCGGAAGTGATCGGCAGCAACCCCATGCCCCGCACCGAAGTCACCAAGAAGCTCTGGGCGTACATCAAGCGGAAGGGCCTGCAGGACAAGAAGAACCGCCGCATGATCAATGCGGACGAGAATCTTCGCCCCATCTTCAAGCGGGACCAGGTCTCGATGTTCGACATGACCAAGCTCGTGAGCAAGCACCTCAGCTAGTCCGATTTCACCATGTCGCAAAAAGGGCGTCCCCGTCGGGGCGCCCTTCGACGTTTGGGGTCCGCCCCAAGGCGGGTTCGGGTGGGGGGAATCGCGAAAGCGCGAATGGGGCGAAAGCCGCGAAGGGTGACGGCGTCTTGAATCGCTCCGATGCCTCCGGGAAGTCGGGATATGGGGATTCGTGTGCGCCCTGTAATCGTTCAGGCCGGCGCGCGGAGCCAGCCCTCGCCCCCGCACCAGCCCTGCCGATCCATTCACGTCCAGCGTAGCCACTCGGCATGCGGCGCAGCGTTTCGCCTCTTTCGCGCCTTCACGATTCCCCCCAAGGCCGGTCGCCCAACCGGAGCCGACCCCGTTCCGGGACGCTGGTTCAAAAGGTCACGGTCTCCCCTTACTTTCTCCGCCTATGGCCGGCGAATACATCTTCACGATGCGCGACCTCCGGAAGGTCGTGCCCCCGAGCAGGGAGATCCTCAAGGGGATCAACCTCTCGTTCTTCGATGGCACCAAGATCGGGATCCTCGGATCCAACGGCGCGGGCAAGTCCACCCTCCTCCGCATCATGGCGGGCGTCGATACCGACTTCCTCGGCGAGGCACGTCCCCGCCCCGGGGTCCGGATCGGCTACCTCCCGCAGGAGCCGCTGCTCGATCCGTCCAAGGACGTACTCGGCAACGTGATGGAGGGCGTTCGTGACCAGCAGGCCCTCCTCGACCAGTTCAACGCCATCAGCATGCAGTTCGCCGAGCCGATGGAGGACGCCGAAATGACCCGCCTCCTCGAGAAGCAGGGCACCCTGCAGGAACGGATCGAGGCGCTCGGCCTCTGGGAGCTCGACCACAAGGTCGAGATGGCGATGGACGCCCTCCGGCTGCCGCCGGGTGATGCCGACGTGGCCCGCCTCTCCGGGGGCGAGAAGCGGCGGGTGGCCCTCTGCCGGCTCCTCCTCGAGCAGCCGGACATGCTTCTCCTCGACGAGCCGACCAACCACCTCGACGCCGAAAGCGTCTGGTGGCTCGAGCAGTTCCTGGCCCAGTTCAAGGGGACGGTCGTGGCCGTCACGCACGACCGGTACTTCCTGGACAACGTGGCCGGCTGGATCCTCGAGCTCGACCGCGGAGCCGGCATTCCCTGGGAAGGCAACTACTCGTCGTGGCTGGCGCAGAAGCAGGCCCGGCTGGCCACCGAGGAGAAGCAGTCGTCCGCTCGGCAGAAGACCCTCGAGCGCGAGCTCGAATGGGTCCGGATGTCCCCCCGCGCCCGGCAGGCCAAGAACAAGGCGCGCATTGCCCGCTATGAGGAGCTCCGGGACCGCGCCGAGCAGCAGTCGGACGGGACCGCCGAGATCCTGATTCCGGTGCCGCCCCGCCTGGGGGATGAAGTCGTGGTGGCCCAGGACGTGAGCAAGGGCTTCGGCGACCGCCTCCTCTTCGAGAAGCTCACCTTCTCGCTGCCCCGCGGCGGGATCGTCGGCGTCATCGGCCCGAACGGCGCCGGCAAGACCACGCTCTTCCGGATGATCACCGGCCAGGAGCAGCCCGACAGCGGGACCCTCCGTGTCGGCTCGACGGTGCAGATCGCCTACGTCGACCAGAGCCGCGAGGCGCTGGACGCGGGCCGGACGGTCTACGAGGAAATCTCCGACGGCCACGACCAGCTCCAGTTCGGCAGCCGGACGGTCAACGCGCGGGCCTACTCCGCCGGCTTCAACTTCCGCGGCGCCGACCAGCAGAAGCGGGTGGGCGACCTCTCCGGCGGGGAGCGGAACCGCCTGCATCTGGCCAAGCTGCTCAAGAGCGGCGGCAACCTCCTCCTGCTCGACGAGCCGACCAACGACCTCGACGTGGACACCCTCCGCGCCCTCGAGGAGGCCCTGCTCGGCTTTGCCGGATGCGCCGTCGTGATCAGCCACGACCGCTGGTTCCTCGACCGGATCGCCACTCACATCCTGGCCTTCGAGGGCGACAGCGAAGTGATGTGGTACGAGGGGAACTACGCCGACTACGCGGCCGACTACCATCGCCGCAAGGGCGCGTCGGTCGACCAGCCGCACCGGATCAAGTTCAAGAAGCTGGTGCATTGACCGCATGACTCCCGACTCCCGCACTCCCTGGATTCCGGCGCGCATCGAGGGCCTGGCCCAGCTGGCCATGAACCTCTCCTGGAGCTGGAACCGCGATGCACGCGCGCTGTTCCGGCAGATCGACGAGCTGCTCTGGCACGAGACCCGGCACAACCCGCTGCAGCTCCTCCGCCGGGCCGACCCGGAGCGCCTGACGGCCTGCGCCGCCGATCCCGACTACCTGGCACGCTATGACGCCGTGATGGCGCGCCTGCACGGAGAGAACGGCCGCTCCACCTGGTACGGGACCGAGTATCCCGCACATGGCGCGCGCCCGATCGCCTACTTCTGTGCCGAGTTCGGGCTGCACAATTCGGTGCCGATCTATTCCGGCGGCCTCGGCGTGCTGGCGGGCGATCACTGCAAGGCGGCGTCCGACCTCGGCGTGCCGCTCCTGGGTCTCGGGCTGTTCTACCGGAAGGGATACTTCGACCAGGAGCTCCGCCTCGACGGCTGGCAGGAGAACAGCGACACCAGCTTCAACATCGGGCTCACTCCGCTGGAGCAGCTGCATGCCCCCGGCGGTGAGCCGTGGCTCGCGACGGTCGAAACGTCCGGCCGTACCGTGCATGTGGGCGCGTGGAAGCTCCAGGTCGGGAACGTGCCGGTCTATCTCCTCGACACCGACATCGAGCCCAACCATCCGGACGACCGAGGGCTGCTGAGCCAGCTCTATGCCGGCGGCCCCGGCCACCGGGTGCGCCAGGAGTGGCTGCTCGGCGTGGGAGGCGTCCGGGTGCTGCGCGCGCTCGGGATCGAGCCGCAGGTCTGGCATGCCAACGAAGGCCATGCCGCCTTCATGCTGATCGAGCGACTGCGCGAGCAGGTCGCTGCGGGCGTGCCGTTCCACGAGGCCGTCCGGTCAGTCCGCGCCGCCAGCGTCTTCACCACGCACACGCCGGTTCCCGCCGGGCACGATTTCTTTTCGTTCGACGAAGTGGCGGCCTGCTCGGGACCGGTCTGGGAAGCGATGGGCCTCGACCGGGACACGCTGCTCAATATCGGGAAGCATCCTGCCGAGTCCGGCATCTTCCACATGACGATCGCCGCCATCCGGCTCTCGGGCTCGGTCAACGGCGTATCCCGGCGCCATGGGCAGGTCTCACGCCATCTCTGGGACGACCTCTGGCCGGGACGCCCCTCCGACGACGTGCCGATCGGTCATGTGACCAACGGCGTGCACCTCCAGACCTGGATGGCGACGCCGGTCATGCGGCTGCTGGATGATCTCCTGGGCCCGGAGTGGAACTACCAGCCCGATGATCCCCGCATGTGGGAGCAGGTGCTCCGCCTCGACTGCGAGCAGCTCTGGGATACCCATGCCGAGCTCAAGCGGATTCTCCTCAAGCTCATGCGCGAGCGCGCGCGGTGGCGCTTCGCCGGCCGGTGGCGCGAAGCGGCGCATGTGGTGGGCGCGGGCACGCTCCTCGATCCCGAGGCGCTGACCATCGGCTTTGCCCGGCGCTTCGCCACGTACAAGCGGGCCAACCTGGTCTTCCATGACCTCGACCGCCTCCGGCGCCTGCTGGTCAACCGGCACCGGCCGGTGCAGATCATCTTCGCCGGCAAGGCACACCCGGCCGACGATCCCGGCAAGCAGGTGCTCCAGTCGGTCTACCAGTTTACCCGCGATCCATCCTTCGAGGGCCGCGTGGCCTTTCTCGAGGACTACGACATGCACGAGGCGCACCTCCTGGTGCAGGGCGTGGACCTCTGGCTCAATCTGCCGCGCGTCCCGATGGAAGCCTCGGGCACCAGCGGAATGAAGGCGGCGCTGAATGGCGTGCCGCAGCTCGGCACCCTCGACGGCTGGTGGCAGGAGGGCTACGATGGAATGGGCGGCTGGGCCATTCCACCCACACCCGAAGGCCTCGAGACGAGCGCCGCGGATGCCGCGGACGCGGAGCGGCTCTACGCGCTCCTCGAAGAGAAGATCGTGCCGCTCTATTACACCCGGGAGAACGGCATTCCCGACGGCTGGGTGAACGTGATGCGGCATGCGATCCGGCTGGCGGGAAGCCGCTTCACCGCGCGCCGTATGGTGCAGGACTATACCCGGGCCTACTATGCCCCCATCCTGACCGCCGAACCCCGAACCGACGACCCGCCGATTCCATGACCACCGCCGCGCCAACGCGCCCGCCCTCGCCACTCGCGTCCGCGAGCGGCAGGCCGGTCTCGGTGGTGCATCTCACGGCCGAGTACCTCCCCTTTGCCCGCACCGGCGGGCTGGGAGAGGCGGTTCGCGGACTCGCGGAGTTCCAGCATGCGGCCGGTCTCGACGTGTCGGTGGTGATGCCCCTCTACCGGACGGTGCGGGACGAGGCGCCGGATCTCCAGCCGGTGGGCAACCCGATTTCCCTCGAGATCGGGTCGCGCACTGAAGAGGTGCGGCTCTTCCGTTCGGTGGATCGGCCGGATGGCCCGCGGGTCTTCTTCGTGGAGCATCGCGGCTATTTCAACCGCCCCGGGCTTTATGGTCAGGGTGGCGCAGACTATCCCGACAACGCGCTCCGCTTTGCGCTCTTTGCCCGCGCCTGCATTGCGGCGCTCCCGCGCGTGGCCAAGCCGCCGGTGCTCCTCCACGCACATGACTGGCATGCGGCACTGGCCCCGGTCTACCTCCGCGGCGTTCCCGGCGTCGAAGTCCCGGCCGATCCGGTCACGACGGTGCTCTCGGTTCACAATCCGGGCTATCAGGGCCACTTCCCGGCCGAGCTGACGCCGGAGCTCGGGATTCCCTGGTCGCTCTTCAACTTCACCCAGCTCGAGTGGTACGGGCAGCTCAACCTGCTCAAGGGCGGCCTGGTCTTCTCGGACTACGTGGTGACGGTGAGTCCCACGCAGGCGGAGGAGCTTCGCACCCCGGGCGGCGGCTTCGGCCTCCACGATGTCTTCCGGGAGCTGGGCGGTCGGCTCGTCGGCGTGCTCAACGGCATCGATCACGGCGTCTGGGAGCCGGCGGAGGATCCCCAGATCACCCGCCCCTATACCCGGGACAACCTCGAGGGCAAGCGGCGCTGCAAGGCGGCGCTGCAGCGTTCCTTCGGCCTGCCACAGCGGCGGCGGGTCCCCCTGTTCGGGATGACCGGCCGCATGGTGGCCCAGAAGGGTGTCGACCTGATCCTCGGCTCCCAGTCGCTGCTCGACAGCGATACGCAGATCGTGTTCCTGGGCGCGGGTGAACCGCGCTACGAGACGGCGCTCAACGAGCTGGCGCTGGCCGCGCCGGAGCGCATCGGGGTCCAGCTCGATTTCACCGACCGGCTGGAGCACCGGCTGATGGCCGGCGCGGACATGTTCCTGATGCCGTCGTTGTATGAACCGTGCGGGCTGACGCAGATGCGGGCCCAGCGCTATGGCGCGCTGCCGATTGCCCGGCAGGTCGGCGGGCTCGCCGACACGATCGAGGACGGCACCACCGGATTCCTCTTCGAGGCCTACACCCCGGCCGCCCTCGAGGATGCCACCCGGCGAGCCCTGGTGCGCTACATGGACCAGCCGCGTTGGCGCCGGATGATGCGTGAGGCGATGTCGCGCGATTTCAGCTGGGAGCGCTCGACGGTGACCTACCTGAACGTCTACCGCCGGGCACTGGCGCGTGCCGCGTAGCGCCGCGGGAACGCACATGGACTTCGTCCTGGCGCTGCACAGCCACCTGCCCTGGGTGCTCAACCATGGGCGCTGGCCCCATGGAAGCGACTGGCTGACCGAAGCCGCGCTCGAGACCTATCTCCCGCTCCTGGAGGCGCTGCGCGCGCTCGAAGCGGACGCCATCGACGCGCCGGTGACGATCGGGTTTACCCCCGTCCTCGCCAATCAACTGCTCAACGACACGTTCCGCACCGAAATGGACGCCTTCTTCGTCCAGCGGCTCGCCGCCTGCGACGAAGCGCCGGCCTCGCTGAGCGCCACCGGTGAGGGACACCTGCTCCCGCTGGTCGGCTACTGGCGGGAGCGGATCCTGCGCCTGCAGGAGCTCTGGAGGGCCATCGGCTTCGATATCGTCGGCGCGTTCCGCGCGCTCGAGGATGCCGGCCGGATCGAGATCATCGGCTCCGCCGCCACCCACGGCTTCCTCCCGCTCCTCGCCCGGGACGAGAGCATTCGCCTCCAGCTCGGTCTCGGCTTCAGCGAGCACCGGCGGATTTTTGGAAGGGACCCCCGGGGCTGCTGGGTCCCGGAATGCGCCTACCGACCGCGGGGTGCGTGGGAGCCGTGGCCCGGTGGGCCGCGCGCACCGATCCGTCGCGGAACCGACGAGCATGTGGCCGATGCCGGCTTCCAGTATTTCTTCGTCGACGCGCACCTGGTGATCGGGGGAACTCCGCTCGGGGTGAGCAGCGGAGAAGTGCCTGGCACCGAGCCCGCATCGGTTGCGGCCACGCCCGCGGGCGGGCCGTCGGCTCAGGCGCAGCGCACGCCTTACCGCGCCTTTGCCGTGCTCTCATCGGGACGAGCGCGCTCGGTGGTGCTGGTGCGCGACCCCCGCGCATCGATGCAGGTCTGGAGCCGTCACCAGGGCTATCCGGGGGACGCGGCCTATCTGGAATTCCACAAGCTCCGCTGGCCCGGCGGACTCCGGCTCTGGCGGGTGAGCGAACCGGGCACCGATCTCGGCGCCAAGGCACCCTACGATCCGGCTGCGGCGCATGCGCAGGCCACCGGTCACGCCGCCCACTTTGCCGGACTTCTGGACCACATAGCCGCGGAGCAGGGCCGGAAGCGCGGGACGGTGGTGGCGGTTCCGTTCGACACCGAGCTCTTCGGGCACTGGTGGTACGAGGGGCCGGACTTCCTGGAGGAGGTGTACCGCGCTTTGCCGACGGCCCGCCGCATCCGGCCGAGCACGGCTGGCGAGTATGTCGCGGCGCATGCCCCGCGCGTGGGGGTGCGCCTGCCGGCCGGATCCTGGGGCGCAAACGGCGACTTCAGCATGTGGCTCAACGACCGCACCGTCTGGACCTGGGAGCGGCTGTGGGCACTCGAGGCGGCGTTCTGGGATGTGGCCCCGTCCGCCCTGGCGGATCCGGAGCGGCATGCGATCCTGGCGCAAGGCGCGCGCGAGATGCTGCTGGCACAGGCATCGGACTGGCAGTTCATCATTTCGACCGGCGCCGTCGCCGACTACGCCGAGCGCCGGTTCACCGGGCACTGCAGCGATGCGGACCGGCTGGTGGCCGCCCTGGCTTCGGAGGATGCGGAGCAGCTGGCCGAAGCACGGGACGCGGCCGCCGGACTCGCGCAGCGCAACGGCCTCTTTCCCGAGATCCTTCCCGCCATCAGGGCCGCGCTGAGCGGACGGCGCGCCCGGTCCGACGCGTGACCGACCCGATCCGCTTCATCTTTGGCCTGCACTTTCACCAGCCGGTGGGCAACTTCGATCACGTGTTTGCCGAGCACGTCGAGCGGGTCTACCGGCCGCTCGTGGCCCGCCTGGTGGAGCGGGAGTTCTTCCCCGCCGTGCTGCACCTCTCGGGCCCGCTGATCGAATGGCTGGAGCGGCATGAGCCCGCGTGGCTCGACCAGGTGGGACGGCTGGCCGCGGACGGCCGCGTGGAATTGCTCGCCGCCGGATGGCAGGAGCCGGTTCTCGCCGCGCTTCTCCGGCGGGACCGGATCGAGCAGGTCGAGTGGATGCGCGAGCGGCTGCGGGCGCGCTTCGGCGTCGATGCGCGCGGGCTCTGGCTGACCGAACGTGTGTGGAGTCCCGACCTGGCCGCCGACCTGGCGGAAGCCGGCATCGAGTCGGCCCTGGTGGACGACCGGCACTTCCTGGTGGCGGGCTTCGGCCGCGAGCAGCTGCACGCGCCATTCATCACCGAGAGCGACGATCATCGGCTGGCACTGTTTCCGATCGATGAGCGCCTCCGGTATCTCATCCCCTTCCGCCCTCCCGAGGAAACGGCGGCATACCTGCGGCAGCTGCGGTCCGAGGGCCGCGCGCTCGCCGTGCTGGCGGATGATGGAGAAAAATTCGGCGGCTGGCCGGGAACCTATCACTGGGTCTACGAACAGGGGTGGATGACCCGGTTCCTCGACCGGATGCACGAGCTCATGGCAGCAGGCGAGATGAGGCTCACCACGCTCGCCGGCGCGCTCGCAGCCGTTCCTTCCGGGGGCCTGGCCTACCTGCCGACTGCCTCCTACCGCGAGATGGAAGCATGGTCCCTGCCCCCTGCGCCCGCCCTGCGCCTGGCCCGGCTCGAATCCGAGCTGGGTGACGAGCGCCTGCACGGGCCGGACGGCCCGCTCCTGCGCGGGTCCCACTGGCGAAACTTCCTGGTGAAGTACCCCGAGTCCAACCGCATGCACAAGAAGGCGCAGCGGTTGTCGATCCTCTGCCGCGAGCGGGGCGATCCGCCGGCGGCGCGGGAGGCAGTGGGCCGGGCGCAATGCAATGACGCCTACTGGCATGGAGTCTTCGGCGGACTGTACCTCCCCCATCTCCGGGAAGCGATATGGCGGAACCTCTCGGAGGCGGAAGGGCGCCTTCGGGCCGGGGAGCCCCTGACCTGCGAGGAAATCGACTTCGACATGGACGGGCGCTGCGAGCTCTGGATCCACTCCGCTGATTTCTCGGCGGTCGTGAGCCCGTACCGCGGTGGTGCGCTCGAGGAGCTCACGCGCTTCGGCACCGGGATCAATTACGCCGATGTCCTGACGCGCCGGCTCGAAGCGTATCACCTGGCGGCACTCCAGCCGGCCGGCGCGGACGGGCACGCGTCCGACGGCGGAACCGCAACGATTCACGACATCGAGCGCGGGCTTCGGCTGACTGCGGCGCCTCCGGTGGATCGCCATGATCGCGCCCTGCTGCGTGAGCGCATACTCCCGGTGGCCCTCGATCTCGAAGCCTACGCCCGCGCCGACTACACGGCACTGCGGTCCTGGGAGGGGATGCCGCTCGAGCACTCGGTGGCACGCGAGGACGGGGCCGTGATCATCGTGCTCGTGGCGGCCGATGGCTCGTTCGAGAAATCACTGCGATTCGCGAGCGATGGCACCGTGGATGTCGCCTATCGCTGGGATCCGGCGCTCGGTAGCGCCGGGGATTTCTTCACCGTGGAGCTTTCGCTCTTCCGCCCCCTCCCGCTGGCTCCCGCGCCTGACGCCGCGAGCTGGCGCCATCCGGTGGAAACCGTCGCCAAGTCCGAGCGCGGCCTCGACCGCACCGTGCAGGGGGAATCGGTCACCCTCCGCTGGCCCCTCCCCCTTGGCAGCGCCTCCGTCCGCATCGGGTGACGAAACCAGCCGGGACGCTTAAGATTCGGCGGGAACGGCACGCGAATGACCGGGAAGGGACGGATCATGAATTCACCGAACATCCGGCTGGGAATGGTGCAGATGTCCTGCTCCACCGATCCCGCCGACAACATGGCCAGGGCCATCGAGGGTATCCGGAAGGCAGCGGCCGGCGGCGCGCAGATCGTGTGCCTCCAGGAGCTCTTCCTGACCCAGTATTTCTGCCAGACCGAAGACCACGCCAACTTCGCCTTTGCCGAGCCGATTCCGGGGCCGAGCACCGAGACCCTGGGCAAGCTTGCCGGCGAGCTGGGCGTGGTCATCGTCGCGTCGCTCTTCGAAAAGCGGGCGGAGGGACTCTACCACAACACCGCCGCCATTCTCGACGCCGACGGCCGCTATCTCGGCAAGTACCGCAAGATGCACATCCCGGACGATCCGGGATTCTACGAGAAATTCTACTTCACCCCCGGCGATCTCGGCTTTCGCTCGTGGGACACGAAGTTCGGCCGGATCGGTGTGCTGGTCTGCTGGGACCAATGGTACCCGGAAGCGGCGCGGCTCACGGCCATGAGCGGCGCGCAGATCCTCTTCTACCCCACCGCCATCGGCTGGCTCCCGTCGGAGAAGGCGGAGCATGGCGAGCAGCAGCAGTCCGCCTGGGAGACGATCCAGCGGAGCCACGCCATCGCCAACGGCGTCTATGTCTGCGCCGTGAATCGGGTGGGCCATGAAGGCCGGCCGAAGCCGAACGGGATCGAGTTCTGGGGCGGCAGCTTCGTGGCCGACCCCGGCGGCCGCATCCTGGTGCGCGGCGGCACCACCGACGAAGTGCTCCTGGCCGATCTGGACCTGGGCAAGGTGGACGTGAGCCGGACCCACTGGCCATTTCTTCGTGATCGCCGCATCGACGCGTATCAGGAGCTTACCCGGCGGTACCTCGACTGATCCCGGGCCCCGCGAACGCCGTGACCAATCCCACCCCAGCCCAGCTCGGCTACTCCATGCCGGCCGAGTGGGCGCCGCATCGCGGCACGTGGCTCAGCTGGCCGCACAAGGAAGCGTCGTGGCCCGGCAAGTTCCGGCCGGTGCCGGCCGTCTTTGCCGAGATGGTGCGGCACCTCGCCGAGGTCGAGGAAGTCCACATCAACGTGGCTGACGCCGGGATGGAGGCATCGGCGCGGGACGTGCTCCAGGCGGGCCGGGTGCCAATGGCCGGCGTCGTCTTCCACCACATCCCGACCAACGACGCGTGGTGCCGGGACCACGGGCCGATATTCATCCAGCGCCGCGATCACGGCACCGTCGACGAGGCCATCATCGACTGGGGCTTCAATGCCTGGGGAGACAAGTACCCGCCGTATGATCTCGATGACGTGGTGCCCAGCCGGATCGGCCGTGAGCTGGGCCTGCCGGTGTTCCACCCCGGAATCATCATGGAGGGCGGGTCGATCGACGTGAATGGGCGCGGCACGCTGCTGACCACCGAATCCTGCCTGCTCAATCCCAATCGCAATCCTCACCTGGGCCGCGAGGAGATCGAGCAGTACCTGCGGGACTACCTGGGCGTGACGCACATCCTGTGGCTGGGCGACGGCATCGAGGGTGACGACACCGACGGCCACGTGGACGACATCACCCGCTTTACCGATCCCGAGACGATCGTCACCGTCATCGAGGAGGATCCGGCCGATCCGAATCATGAGCCGCTCCAGGAGAACCTGGCCCGGCTGCGCTCGATGCAGGACCAGGACGGCAATCCATTTCGCATCGTGACGCTGCCGATGCCGCGGCCCCTGGAGCACGAGGGCCAGCGGCTGCCGGCCAGCTACGCGAACTTCTACATCGCCAACGGCCTGGTGCTCCTCCCCACCTACGATCCGACCCGCGACGAGATCGCGGCGGAAACGCTGCGTGGCCTTTTTCCCGGGCGGCGGGTGGTCGGCATCGACTGCGCCGACCTGGTGTGGGGCCTGGGCGCCTTCCATTGCGTGAGCCAGCAGTGGCCTTCTACCCGGACCGACTGACCAATGCCTCCCTTGATCGAGTGTGTTCCCAACTTCAGTGAAGGCCGCGACCCGGAGATCATCCGCCGCATCACCGACCAGATCGAAACGGTCGACGGCGTGTCGCTCCTGCATGCGGACCCCGGGAAGGCCACCAACCGGACCGTGGTGACCTTTGCCGGGGAGCCGGAGCCGGTGATCGAAGCCGCCTTCCGCGCCATCGCCATGGCGGCCGAGCTGATCGACATGCGGGAGCATCACGGGGAGCACCCGCGCATGGGGGCCACTGACGTGTGCCCGCTGGTCCCGATTTCGGGGATCAGCCTCGCGGAAACCGCCGAGTACGCGAAGCGCCTGGCGGAGCGCGTCGGCCGTGAGCTCCGGGTGCCGGTCTATCTCTACGAGGCCGCCCAGTCCGACCCCGCGCGCCGGTCGCTCTCGGTCATCCGGGCCGGAGAGTACGAGGGACTCGCGGCCCGGATCACCCGCGCCGAGTGGAAGCCGGACTTCGGGCCGGCGGAGTTC
>Ga0079224_100011227_pt1 | contig 12330 bp, 9 predicted proteins | sample Stecom2015_FD_80414 | JGI IMG/M metagenome (GOLD analysis project Ga0079224, IMG submission 80414) | Agricultural soil microbial communities from Utah to study Nitrogen management - Steer compost 2015 | ecosystem: Environmental > Terrestrial > Soil > Agricultural land | place: USA: Utah... | reverse complement strand
CTACATACAAGTCTATGAAAAAAAGCGGCAATAGGATCATATTATCATTTACGAATACAGGAAGCGGATTAGCTGCTCCAGACGGGAAGCTGACCCGCTTTGCGATCGCGGGTAAGGATAAAAAATTCGTGTGGGCATCCGCCGAAATTAAAGATGACCAAGTCGTGGTCTGGAGTGACGAGATAAGTGACCCGGTGGCTGTGAGGTATGCATGGGGAAGTAATCCCGAAGGATACAATTTATACAACAAAGAGGGCTTACCGGCATCGCCCTTCCGAACAGATCGCTGGGAAAAATAATTTTTTAGGATGAATAAAACGTTTTTATACATAAGTACACATGTGGGCATGGACGGAAGTGGTATCTACTGTGCGGAGTTAGATTATAGTAGTGGGGCAACCTCCCCTTTTCGGAAAGTCGCCGAACTAGAAAGAGCAGGCGCGATGACGCACCTCCGACATAAAAGACACTTATATAGTGTAGGAGTGGAGGGAGCGGTGGACGCAAATAAAGGTTGTATCGCCGCATATGCTGTTGATGCAGATACGGGTGCTTTGCATCGATTGAATCAGCCATCGACAGGTGCCGGTTTGCCTACATTTATTACAGCGTCGGCGGATGAGCACTTTATGTTTCAAGTAAGCTTCTCCACCGCAGCGGCATCTGTTTTACGAATCAATGAAGAAGGTGCGTTGATGCGATCGGGAGAAATACACCGGTTTGAAGGCAAGGGTATCAATCCGATTCGTCAACAAAGATCTTATCCGCATTGTATTGCTATTCATCCAAAAGATAACACGGTTTTTGTCAGCGATCTTGGAACTGACCTGATTACCCGCTTTCGGTTGGATGATGAACAAGGTGAAATTGTCCGCGATGGATATGTGCAAAGCCCCATCGACTTGGGAGCAGGTCCACGCCTTATGCGTTTCAGTGAGAATGGCAATGCCCTTTATGTGGTCAATGAGTTAAACAACTCGATTTCCGTCTACACTTATGATCAATTATCGAGAACATTGAACCCTGTACAAGTTATTTCGACCCTACCCAATAACATGGTGGAGGGCTTTGAAAGACAGATGGCCTCGGATATCAGGATACACCCGAATCAGCAATATCTATACGTCACCAATCGCTCGACAGGAGAAGGGCAGATTGATGGTGTCGCTGTTTTTAGCAGAGATATCGTTTCGGGCAGATTGTCATTTATACAACACTGTTCAACGGGCAAGCATCCTCGATACTGTAACATCGACCCTTCCGGACAATGGCTATTTGTATCGGCTCGGGACTCAAATCAAATACATCGGTTTAGAATTAATCAGGATTCGGGGAAACTGCAGGAAGTCGGTGATCCAATAGATTTTACACAACCTTGGGATTTACAGTTTTACATCGTTTAAGAAAATATACACATGAAGAAGAAAAGTGAAAAAGGAATCACCCGCCGTGAGTCGCTACAATGGGGTGCAGGCATGCTTGCAGGCCTTGTTTTCCCATTTTCGGGACAAGCTAGGACAGCAACACAAGCTGATGTGCAAAGTGCGCGGGATAACATAAAGAACTTTGCAGATGCTGTCCAAAAGAAAAATAAACTACCCACGGACTGGGTGAGAGATCTGGTCGTCGTCTCCATGCCTGCTGCTGCGGTAGGAGGTAAAAATGCAGGTGTATATACAGCAGCTGAAAATGGCATCGTTCCTTGGAAGCAAGCGATCATCCGTTGGTTGACCAGTCGCAGTGTGCGCGGAAACGGGGGTGTACTGATACGCCAAGAAGGTCCGCAAGGCGGTGCAGGTTTGACCGCTGTAGTGGACCTCAATGCGGATTATACATTTGAAGTATTAATCCACGTGCCGGGAGGGTCATACTTTGGAACGAAACAAGAAGAAAGTATGCAAGTGTGGGTTGCCGTACTCGATATGGAGAATAATGCAATCGCCCAAAAACAGGTAGATATCGTAAGAGGGGATTGGACAAAGGGGAGTATCGCGTTTTCAAGCGGAGACACGCGCGAGGTCCGGTGCGTAGTTTACGCGCAGTCGGTCAAGCAGTTTCCTTGTTTGTATTACGCCGACGAGTTTCGCCTATTACGAGAGGATTATAGATGGTGGAACCCGCAAAACTATTTTAACGCATCGCGCACGGCTTCCAGACTTCCTGATAATCGATCGTTATTGCTGGAAATGTTGCAGCCAGATGCTGTTGCGGGACACAATGCGGTGTATCTGAACTGGGATAGCTTTTTTGCGAATAAAGGGATGTTTGTGGGTGGCGGCAACTGGGAACAGGAATATAATCATGTTTCTATAGACGATCCTCGGCTGATAGATTTCGAAGATAATGGTATCGCCCGAGATATTGACGGAGAAAAGATCGGAACCAGCTTACTATGGCCCGGTTATCAAATGTGTCATAACGCACCAGCCTATCGCAAGTATTTTATCGATCGCGTGACGAGGATTAGTCCCGAAGTCAGCTTATTTACCCAAGACAATATTAATATGCCTTCTTTTCAGGGTTGGGGCAAAGGTTGTTTTTGTACTTGGTGCAAAAAGGAGTTCCGTGTCTGGCTGAATCAAAATAGAGCAGCCGATTATGTGAAGCGTACGGCAATTAAAGACTTCAACTCGTTTGATATACTGGCCTATGTAAACAGCGTGAAACCAAAGATTGAACGTGATGGTGAAGCATTTGTACTCCGCAATCCGATACTTAAAGCGTATCTCCTTTTTCAGAATGTAACGCAAGCTCAGCTTTGGAAAGATGCGGTGGATAAAATTAAAGCCAATGCCAATCATCCGATAGCGGTGATGGGAAATCAATATGGCAATAATGGAGAAAAACCTTTTTCGGTCGCCTTATCACAAATAGGAGATGTGGTCTGTACAGAAAGCAATATTGGTACGAATGCGGAGTTTGCACTTTTTGACCGTATCAAAGCGTTGATGCTTGTGAAGCTCGGTTATGCCTCAGGCGAGTATAAAAGACCGGTCTGGCTACAATATTCGGCGCTTTTTCATTCTCCGGTAGCGGCTAAAAGCCGGCTGCGCTTTATCTCTGCACAATCTTTGGCGAATAACGGCATTCCCTTTACCTGGGCGACAGCTCCCGGAGCCAGCGGTTGGTTTTTCGATACAGAGGCCGAAATTGGCCAATTTATGCAGAAAAACAGACACTTGTTTTCTCGCTGTGACGGATATGCAAATGTCGGACTAGTTTACTCGCTGCCCACCCAGATGTGGAAACGCAGTGCAGCTTTTGAATTACGCCCGCAACAATACCAAACTTGGTTTTACTCCTTTGCGATGGCTATGGAGGAAATGCATGTGGCGTATGAAGTAAATTGCTGGTGGCATCCGCTATTAGGGAGCGATGAAGCGTCCATGGAAAGACTCTCACGCTACAAATTGCTCATCCTGCCTGGAGCAGAGTGCTTTACGGAAGAACAACTTGCGGTATTAGAGAAGTTTGTACAACGAGGAGGACACATCATCACCGTTTCTGTACCTCAATTATATGATGAAAATGTAGAACCGATTTCGAGTAGCCTTTTGGACGGCGGCAAGTATTTGACCAAGGTTTCCCCGGAGACATTTGGCGATTACGAACGCTTTTATGATGCATTTAAGCCATTGTTAACAAACCTGTTAGGAGAAGATCAGATTGTTCGCACCGATGCTCCGAAGGAGGTGTGGTCAAGTTTACAGTGGGACGATAGTAAAAAAGTTTTGTCTTTACACTTAGTCAACGGGGACATCGACGAAAAGCAAGATGTATTCCACACGGTAAGAGACAGTACATGGCACGTGCGGCTCCCTGATGGTCTTAAGGTCAATCAAGCAAAAATTGTTCGATTAGAAACACCGGACGAAAGTCGTGTTATTCCAATCCAGGTAAACGACGGTATGGTGGATATAAAAGTACCGCGCATTGACGGATATACGATCGTAACTCTTTATGCAGATGGTGCGCTTAGCGAGGCAGAAGCCAGAAGTAAAGAACGACGTAAGGAACTGATGAATACGTTGAAATTGTCATAAAGGGATAGGAATGAATATGGAAAACACACTTCTTTTAGGGATCGACTTTGGGACAGGGGGGTGCAAGACAAGTGTCATTGATACGAGAGGTGTAGTAAGAGCTGAAGCGTCTTGTGACTATCAGACGTATCACCCAAAACCGGCGTATTGTGAGCAACATCCGGACGACTGGTTTTCGTCTCTTCTAAGTTGCATTTCAAGCATCGCGGCTTCGGTAGATTTGAAGCGTATCTCCGGCTTAAGTGTAGATTCGTCAACGCATAATGCTGTGCTTCTTGATAAAAATATGCAAGTAATTCGCCCTACTATCATGTGGCAGGATCAGCGGAGTACGAAGGAGGTTGCTTTTTTGGAGGAGCATTGGGGAGCGGATATTTACCGTATTGGCTATCAAAAAGTAGCAACCACCTGGACATTGCCCCAATTGCTGTGGATAAAAAATAATGAGCCGGACAACTACCGAAAGATACATCGTATCATGTTTGTAAAGGATTATGTGCGGTATTTGTTGACCAAATCCTGGGAAACCGATTTTATTGATGCGCAAGGAACATTATTCTTTGATATGGCCAAAGGAGAGTGGTCCCCCGAATTATGCAGCCTAATTGGATTATCGACGGATGTATTACCACCCCTCTGCAAGCCTACAGATGTGACCGGTATCATTACCTCCGAGGCTGCACGCCTGACAGGTCTGCGCGAAGGCACACCTGTGGTCTGTGGTACTTCAGACGTGACGGCAGAAGATTATGGTGCAGGAGCGGTAAAGCTCGGACAGTGTATCGTCAAATTGGCAACAGCAGGCAATTTGAATATTATGACTGCGACGGCAATGCCACATCCGAAGACGTTGACCTATTCGCACGTGATTCCCAATCTATGGTATACCGCAGTAGCGACCAATACCGCAGCATCAAGTATGCGTTGGTTTCGAGAGATGTTCTGTATGGCAGAACAAGCCGAAGCCGATCGTACCGGACGAAATGTATACCAGCTCATTGAAGAGGTCGCCAAAGAAGTCACGGTCGGTTCTAATGGACTCTTGTTCCATCCCTATTTAATGGGGGAGCGTGCTCCGTGTTGGGACTCCAATTTGCGGGCAAGTTTTATAGGAGCTACGATGGCACACCACAAGGGACATTTTATACGGGCGGTGATGGAAGGCGTCGCTTTTTCTTTAAAGGACTGCTTACATCTGGCGTGTGAGATCGGGCTGCGAGCCGATGAATTTATTCTCATCGGTGGGGGTGCGAAAAGTAGGCTCTGGTCTCAGATTGTATGCGATGTATTGGGTGAAAAAATCATTCGCCCGAAGAATACGGATGCCTCCTTTGGCACTGCATTGATTGCAGGAGTGGGAATTGGGGTTTTTGAGGATCTCGTCGATGCCGTGACGCAGTGCGTACGCACGGAAGATGAAATCGTGCCTGATCTTGATAATCATGACTATTATAAAAAGCAATTCGGTTTTTATAAGGAGATCCGCGATAAGTTACAACCCTTGTATGTGGAGATGAATAAATAAGCGATAAAAATTAATAAAACAAATGAAAACAGCAAAAACTTCGTACATGTTTGATATGATCCTGTTTGAGTTACGGGACATTGTTGGGAAAGAGTATGTGTCGATTCGGGAAGCAGACAGGGAAGTCTATTCCGTCGATTACTTTTGGCTTCCTGAGATGTGCCACGACCGTCAGGATCGTAGTAACATTACACGCCCGATGGCAGATTTTATCGTGCATCCGGCAGATGCCGAAGAAGTATCCAAGATACTTCGTATAGCAAACAATTATAAAATTCATGTTACGGCTTGGGGAGGCGGAAGTGGCTCGCAAGGCGGAGCACTTCCTGTATTCGGTGGTATTATTGTGGATACCAAGCGAATGGATAAGATTTACAACATAGACGAAAAATCTATGACGGTCGAGGTGGGGACAGGGATTATTCACGATATCTTGGAAAGTGAACTGAAACAGCGTGGTTTTTCCACTATGCATGATCCCGGGTCCGCACGATGTGCGACAGTCGGGGGCTTTATTGCGCATCGAGGTACAGGGGTGTTGTCCACAAAATATGGCAAGATCGAAGATATGATCGTGAATATGGAAGTGGTGTTGCCGACAGGTGATATTATCCGTACACTGACAGTCCCCAAAACGGCTTGTGGTCCGGACTTGAACCAGATATTCGTAGGCGCTGAAGGTACCTTGGGGATTGTGACTAAAGTTACACTGACCATTCACCGGCTGCCGGAGAAAAGAGCTTTTCGCGCTTTTGTCTTCAAAGACTTAGAAACGGGACTGCGTGTCGGTCGACGTTTGGTTGCAGAAAATCTACAACCGTCTGTGATTCGCCTCTACAGTGAAGACGAAACTAAGGAGGTGATTAAAAAAGTACTCGGCATTGAAAAAAATGGCGCATACATGGTGTATGGTTTTGATGGCAACAATGAAATGGTTGATTTACAACTCAAGTACGCATATGCCATCGCAATGGAAGAGGGAGGCGAAGATTTAGGTCCCGACTTAGGTGCACAATGGTATGAGAACCGTTATAAGTTTTTCTTCCCACCGTATATGTACCGACTGCCCCAGCTCTTTGGTACATTAGATACGGTGGCTTCCTATAGCGATATACAAAATGTCTATAATGCCATGAAGGATGTGGTAGAGAAAAAATATCCGATGGCGCGTTTTATTGGGCATTTTTCGCATTGGTTCCCTTGGGGAGCAATGTTGTATGGGCGATTTATTATCGATACACCACCTGATGATCCCCATGAGGCTATCCACTTGCACAATAGTATCTGGAATGATGGACTCCGTGCTGCTATGGCCGCAGGAGGTGTTCTCAACGAACACCATGGAATCGGTCTCAAATTAAGTAGATTGACACCAGAACTATATGGTAATGCTTTCCAAGTATTGAGAAATATCAAAACTACACTTGACCCCAACAGTATTATGAATCCGGGTAAGCTTGGTTTTGGGTTGTAACTGAAAAAAGAAACGATAAAGAAATGAAAATAACAGAAAAAGAACTGAACACCATACATGCGTGTCGATATTGTCCGATGTGCAGACACTCTTGCCCCTCGGAGTTTATAAATTATAGAGAATCTGATACCCCACGTGGTCGTGCCATGTTGTTGTATAGTGTGTACAAGGGAGGTAAACCTTTTGAAGCTTCGACTATTGATGCGATATATAACTGTTTTTTGTGTGGTGCCTGTAAAAGCTGGTGCGAAGGCCAGGAGCTGGGAGGATATGATATACCAGAACTGATCAAGTTTGCCAGACGAGATATCGTGGCGCAAGGCTTGGCACCACAATCTGTCATCGCGATTCGAAATGCGGTGTTACAGCACGATAATACTTTTGGTATCGATAAAAGCCTCTCGTATACCGCTACTGTTCAAGAAAAACCGGCACCTGTATTGTATCTTTTGGGAGAAGGAGTCAATTTCAGATATCCTGAAATTGCGCAAGCTTTCACACAGATATTGGATCACTGTGGTGAAAATTACACCTTGTTGAAAGATGAGCCGACAAGTGGAAAAGAATTGGATTTGTTGGGCTATCGCCAAGAGGCACAGGAAAAGGCGATGGCACTGCTCAAACGTATACAACTGACGGGCTGCACAACGATCGTCGTTTCCGACCCACTGACCTATGATGCTTTAAAGAATGATTATCCGGTATGGGGTACAGCGTTTGAAGGGGAAGTGCTTCACGTGTCAGAATACCTCTTGCGGGTAATCCAAAGTGGTGCTGTGCGTCTCAGTCCGTACCGGGGCAAAGTGACCCTCGCTGACTCCGAGTTTTTAGGACGATTCAACAAGGTGTATGATGCCCCTCGGGAGGTGATTGCCGCGGTACCGGGTGTTGAAGTAGTCGAGATGCAGTGGAATCGTGAATACATGCAGTCGGCGGGAGAGGCGGCTCTTACTTTTGACGATCGCGCTTTTGATCGCGGTAAAGACTTGGGAGAAAAAATATCTACCAAAGCGGTAGAAGCGCATGCCGATACGATAGTCGTGCTTTCTGCGACTGCAAAGCAGCATATCGCAATGACGACGGATTTGAGCGTAGTCGACATTGCTGAGTTTGTAAACGCGCATATCGTGACGAATAATTAGCATAAGAAAGACTAAAATATAACAAAATGAAACGGAGAAAAAGGTATTCTGCAGCTGTGGGCAGACAACAAGTGGTGTCATTGGGTGATGGCGGATTGACGCAATCAGCATTTGATTTATTAACACTCAAAGCCGGAGAAACCTACAGCGGCGATACCGCCAACTTTGAATCGGCTTTTGTAATTTTATCAGGATCGTGTAGTGTCAGTGGCGAAGGGTTTTCATATCAAAACATTGGAGACCGCAAGAATGTTTTTGCAGGTCGACCAGCCACTGTTTATCTACCGATTCGGACACAATATCAGTATACTGCACTAACAGATGTAGAAATAGCCATCTGCTCAGCCGAAGCGGATATAAAATACACGCCGGTACTTGTTGCGCCGGAGAATGTCAAAGAAATTGAATTAGGCGTAGGTAATTGGAAGCGTAAAGCATATTTTATTATTGACCAAGATATGGATGCACAGCGCCTGTTTTTGGGGGAGACCATCTTACCTCCGGGGAAATGGGCATTTCCACCTCATCGACATGACGTAGATGATTTGCCAAATGAAGTCGATATGGAGGAAATCTACCACTTCCGCATTCAGCCACAAGAAGGATATGGGATCCAACTATGCTATACGGATGATCGGAAGCGTGATGAAGCGTATCTCCTTCGCAATGGAGATACCGTCCTTATTCCAAACGGATATCATCCCGTCGCAAGTTCACCCGTAGATGCGTTGTATATGCTGTGGTTTATGGCGGGCGATCAACGTATGTTCTTAGCCCGTCCGGAAGAGCAGTATCGATGGGTGGCTCAATACGATCATTTTTTGAAATCGCAATAGCGGGTAGAGAGAGGAAGTTATTTGTGCTGATATGATTGATAATTTGTCAAGACGAAAGTTTTTACAGCTTTCCGGATTCACGGCTGTGGGGCTTGCATGCTCCGAGGCCCCCTTGCGGGGAATGCCCGCTTATATTAAAAACCTTAGACGGCCAAATTCCGTGTTCAACGGTGTCCAAATTGGTGTGATCACCTATTCATTTCGTCATCTGACGAACGACGCCGAACAGTTGCTCAAGTATTGCGTGGAATGTGGTATTAGCGCTGTCGAGCTGATGGGAGATCCGGCAGAAGCATTTGTCGGGGCACCGGTAGCTCCGACAGCCCCTAAATGGGGAGCAGGAGCCGATGTGGAAGCATGGAAAACGTATGCCAAACGATTGGCACCGTGGCGCGCGCAGGTGGATATGTCTGGTTTCGAGCGCCTGCGACGTCTGTATGAAGATGCCGGCGTGAAGATATACGCATACAAGCCCAGTGCGTTGGGGGTCAATAATACGGATGCCGAAATTCATTACGCTTGTCGGGCAGCACAGACCTTAGGAGCCAATCATGTCAATGTGGAGTATCCGGATAACCTGGAACATACCAGACGACTTGCATCTATAGCGTCGAAATACAAGATTGCTGTTGGTTATCATGGTCACCTGCAGCAGACATTCCATATGTGGGATGCTGCGATAGCCCAGTCACCCTATAATGCAATCAACTTCGACCTGGGACATTATGTAGCGGCGGGACACGACCCATTATCCTTTGTTACGGCAAAGCATAAGCATATCGTCAGTACACATATTAAGGATCGTAAGAATAAAGAAAATGGAGCCGCTAATTTGCCTTGGGGCGAAGGGGATACGCCTATAGGAGAGTTTTTACGGTTGATGTCCAAATCACGGTATAAATTTCCGGCGACGATAGAACTGGAATACCCCATACCGGAAGGTTCTGACGAAGTGCAAGAGATTGCTAAATGTGTTGAATTTGCCCGAAAGGAACTTTGCCCGTGACAATGGTTCATTTGTTTTTATATTAAATCGACTATGCGAAACTATTCTTCTGTTAAAAAGTACTGCTGTAGCGCATGGCGCCTGAAGTCAGCATTCATCATTTGTTTATTCACTTTCTTTATCACCGGCGCAGCAGCGAGAGCTGAACAGCCTTCTCATGCTGCAGTGGAGACGGACACCATAAGGATTCTCGCTATTGGGAATAGCTTTTCGCAAGATGCTGTTGAATTTTACCTCCATGGATTAGCCCATGCTGCACATATCCCTGTGGTGATCGCTAATTTGTCTATTGGTGGAGCCTCCTTAGCACTACATTGGGACTGTGCCAGCAATAATAAACCTGCTTACAGTTATAGGATAATCAGTGCCGATGGTCATAAGACGTACCAAGGCAATGTCACTATGGCTGAAGCATTGTCTGATCAAGACTGGGATTATATTAGTTTCCAACAAGTCAGCCAACATTCCGGAATGTTCGAGACACTAATCGACCCGCTACCGCGACTCTACCAGTATGTGCGTGAAAAAATTCCTGAAAGGGATCTGAAATTTCTTTTTCATCAGACTTGGGCATATGCGCGGGATGCTACACATGGTGGCTTTAAGAACTATAATCGAGATCAAATGACCATGTACCGAGCGATAGTTGATGTATCGCAGAAGGTAAGTAATCTCATTCCGATCGATCAGGTTATTCCGGCAGGAACTGCCATCCAAAACGGTCGCACAAGTGTTATCGGCGATCATTTTTGTCGTGATGGTTTTCATTTAGATTTGTATATTGGCAGATATACGGCAGCAGCGACTTGGTTTGAGGCGCTTTTTGGGAGAACGGTTATTGGGAATCCCTTCAAACCATCTGCGCTCTCGGTTTATGAAGCTGAAATTGCACAACATGCTGCGCATGCTGCCATAAAAAAACCATTTGAGATTACTGAGCTGGTTGATTATAAACATCAGCGGAACCCTAATTAATACCATGAACAAAAAGCAGTTTTTTACATATAATCCTAAATATCCTTCAGTGGCGGATCTTCGTCGAAAAGCAAAAAAAATGATGCCCAAGTTTGCTTTTGACTATCTGGACGGAGGCTGCAATGAGGAGTCGAATTTGTACCGCAATGAAGCAGACTTTGATAAGGTCTTCCTAAAACCCAGGTATTTGCAAGCGACCGACGATATTGATATGTCAACGGAACTCTTCGGAATACAATATCAAGCACCATTTGGCATTTCTCCAATCGGTTTGCAGGGTATGCTTTGGCCCAATTCGCCTGAGATATTAGCTAAAGCAGCTGCCAAGCACAAAATCCCCTATATACTAAGCACTGTGTCTACTTCCAGTATTGAGCGGATCGCTGAAGTGTCTGAAGGCACTGCATGGTTTCAGCTGTACCACCCGACAGAAGATCGGTTAAGAGACGATTTGCTCCGTCGACTCAAAGAGGCTGGATACCCGGTATTGGTGGTGCTGGTTGATGTCCCCTCATTTGGTTTGCGTTACAAGGAGATTAAAAGCGGTCTCTCCATGCCACCAAAAATGAACGTTACCAATGTGCTTCAAGCCTTCGTACGACCCCGATGGGGGATTCAGACGTTGAGACACGGTATACCATCATTCGCTACTTTAACACCTTATATGGATAAAGGGTTGGATTTGAGTCAGCTGGGACAGTTTATGAACCGAACTTTTAATGGTAAAGTAACTTTCGAACGGATCAAAGCAATACGCGATATATGGAAAGGCCCACTTGTGGTGAAAGGTATTGCAACGGAAGAGGACATGGAGGATGCAATTCGACTGGGTGTTGATGGTGTTATTGTCTCCAATCACGGTGGACGCCAACTTGATGCAGCCGAATCGTCCTTGCATTCCCTGATGCGACTAACCGCCAACGGCAGCTTTAAAGACAAAATAAAGATCATGTTGGATGGAGGCATACGCTCCGGTGTCGATATAGCCCGTGCCTGTGCTGTCGGGTCTGATTTTAATTTTATGGGGCGACCTTTTATGTATGGTGTAGGCGCACTGGGTGATAGGGGTGGTGATCACACCATCAATATGTTCAAAGCACACTTATTTCAGGTTATGCAACAAACTTCGGTGAGTCGACCCAAGGAGTTGATGTCTCGCAGGATGTGATGGTGCCGTCTGATTTGTAAATGTAGCTGCAACAGCAGGTGTTACATGACAACATATTTATCACTCCCCAATCGCATAATAGATAAAGCCTAAATCTTCCAATTGTTTGCGGTTTAATAGCTTGCGGCCATCGAAAACAAAGGAAGGCTTTTGCATGCTGT
>Ga0079224_100011226_pt1 | contig 12330 bp, 22 predicted proteins | sample Stecom2015_FD_80414 | JGI IMG/M metagenome (GOLD analysis project Ga0079224, IMG submission 80414) | Agricultural soil microbial communities from Utah to study Nitrogen management - Steer compost 2015 | ecosystem: Environmental > Terrestrial > Soil > Agricultural land | place: USA: Utah... | reverse complement strand
CTACAGGACGCTTTACAAAGAAATCTGTCATAGCAGATGCATATACTTCTTCTTCCATCCATATGAATTTTTCAACATCTTCTTCTCTTAATTTGTATGGTTTGTTTATTCCAATTTTATTTAAACATTCATTAAAGCGATGTTTGATATATTTTTCAAGAATTTCTTGAGATAAAAATTCATTTTCAAATCCATGTAAAATCCAAGAAACTAATCTTTGCTCTGACTGAAAAGCCTCTTTAGTTTCGTTATAAATTCTTTCTTTTAATTCATCATCAAATAATTCTGGAGACTCTTTTTTTATTTGGTTAATCAGAGCAACTCCTCCTTCAGCGTGTAAGTTCTCTTCCTTCGAAGTATATTGAACCACATTGGCTATATCTTTAAAAATACCTTTAAATCTATTAGATCCCAATATAACATAAAACTGACTAAACAATGAAACTGATTCAACAAACAATGTGAATAATATCAATGAATACAATATATTTTTATGATCATTTTTATATATTTTGTTTAAATACTTGGTTAAATAATTCACTCTGTTTGTCACAAATTCTTCTTTTAATAATTCATTAAATTCATCATTAAGAGCAAGTTTATCTAATATCTCAGAATAAGCTCTACTATGAATAACTTCTACTCCCCCAAATACTGCACCCATATCAGCTATTTCTGGTTTGGGTAATAAGCGACCTATATTAGACCAATATGATTTTACGGCAACTTCTATTTGAGATATTAAAAGCACTGCTCGTTTAATTACATTTTGTTCTTGTTCTGAAATTTTGGTTTTATAATCTTGAATGTCATTAAAAAAATTAAACTCATTATGTGTCCAATGTGATGCCCACATAGCATTAATTAAAGGATTCGTTATATCACCATACTCAAATGGTTTATAATTCTTCCTTTCTGTAAATATATTTTTTTTGTTTTCCATATGTAAAATTACTAAAATTATGTTTTAATATCAAGTGTATTATTGTAATACAGGTGAGATATTATTATAAATTTTTATTTATATATGTACTAAATTTATGGTATAATATATATAGAAAAATTAGATTGATGGCGAGGTGTCCCCACTTTATAATTAATATGCTATTTATTCCCCCAGAGGATAACCTCGCTATTTAAACTTACTCGACCAGGTCGAGTGAAAGAAATTAATATTATGTGAAATAGCCGAATTTTCTGAAATAAAAACAACCCCTGGTAATGAGTTTAACGAAAGAATTGATAACTAAATAACAAAACAAATGAAAACAATTTTAATTGTACTTACGGTATTTTCATGCTTTTTAATCTGTGCATGCAACGACGCACCCACTACAACAAATTACAACGAATCTGATAATATTACAGATCTACGCCCAGCAGATTCAGATACCTGTAATAAATATATAAAAGTATTTTACAATGATTCTAATGGAAATCCCCATGTTGTAATATGCTCTTCATTTAATCAGATGAGATCCGGTTGGAGAGCTTTATATCCTGGGGGACATTTGGATCTAACTAATATACATAATATTTCTTCAAAACCTTTTAGTTCTGACATAGAATAATATTTCTAATCTCGGCGGGGACGCTTAGTCGACCTCGTCGAGTAAAACTAAATAATAAAAAATGATATACAAAACATTTTGGGGACAATATATTGATCTGACTATGGTTCAAAGTATAGGTCCCATACAATTACTACAATTAGATGTACGGTACTATTCCCCAGTATATCTTACATTTGGTGTATACTTAGCATTTAGAAAAGATCCCGTAACATTCAATTATAATATATTGTCCAACGGCATTTCATTTCCGCCAGTTAAAGATTTCATAGATGCGATGAATGATATTAAACCTGATGATTTTATTATAGATAGGTACAACTTCCCAATTGGAGATGATCAAAAAATCATATCTTTAAGTAATGCCATTATACTAGCTGATGGCAGATTATTACTTACTGGTCGTAATATAGATGACACTATTTTCTCGTTAGAGAAACATTATGGAAAAGATGAACTCATAAAATACATAGATATCGATGCTAATAAAAAATATAAGAATGATTTTGATTACACACAATTTGAAGATACAGATTTCAAACGAACCAAACTCTATAGTTACTACGAAAAGAAATATAATGAACTTATAGATGTTTGGACTAAAGTAAAAGAACAAACCAATTTTAAATTAATAGAAGTTCAAACCATTAAATAATCGACCTGGTCGAGTAAACTAAAAATATGAAAATATACATTTTAATATCACTGCTAGTCTTATCTTTGGTTTCTTGTAGTAAAGAAGATCCGAAATTTAAGGAAGGGAATGTTGTATATGTGTTCCCTGATTATACAACTCGAGCCATAATCCTTAATAATCACATAGGGATTGATTCAGATCTTAAAGTTAGATTTGATAATGGCGTAGTCCGACGCATTCCAAGATCATTAGTATGTGATTCAACAAAATAAAAAATAAACAATGACAAACCTTATTATAATTATACTAGATATTTTGTTATTCTATATTATAGCAAAATTTACAAATCGTATTACAATTACAAAAGATCAATTCTCTTCTGATGAAATTTGGCTGGGAGGAATATTTGCAGTTAATATAGTTATAGCTCACGTATATACTGAGTCTTTTGTAGATATGCTAATAATGGCCGCAACCTCATTATGTGTTGCAATTATACTCATAATGTTGTTTATACATTACGCATCGAAGCCTACTGTTAAGTTATGTTACGTTTTCCAAATTTGTTTCAGAGAGATAAACGAAGTTGAACTTATGTCAGTTAGTACTAATATTGAAACTACTATAAACAGTATTAGAAATTATGTGTCGAAGCATAATTTGATTTTTGAAGGGCATAAATTTTCTGAATTTGAAACAGAGTTATATTTAGTAAGTGATAGGCCGTTTACAACAGAAATAACAGACTTTAATAATAGAGTCGATATACGAGTTTCGTCCGAAGAGTTACTCGACGAGGTCGACTAAATGAGATTATTTTATATAAAAACTGACGAGTACATAACAATTACAGATATAACTTTAAAATTCCCTGTTTATGAAGTGTATAAATCATATAAAAAAGAATTACATTCGTTATTTGAAATATATTCTAAAAAAGGGTTTCTAACCGGGTTTATAGAAATTTCATGTTGGAGATTATACTTTATGTATGATGATCATACTTACACTTTATTTAAAGAAATTCCAAAACAATTTAATTGATTAAAATGACAATTACATTTGAAAATATTTTATCAGACATTGAATACAAATCCAGGCCTTCTGTGATATTATCTGGGGTATTAGAAGATTTAAAAAATCCCCCGCAGATCAATTGGAATCTAGAGCTCAGAAAACTTATTGATAATTCGAATCAGTTACGTCGGATTAGCACTCCAGGATTTTTTAATATAAATACTGCTAAAATGGCAAGTCATTTGGAAATGTATCATAAAAAAGAAATAGAACCTTTAAAAAATCCCCCGCAGATCAATTCGAATCAGTTACGTTGGATTAGCACTCCAGGATTTTTTAATATAGATACTGCTAAAATGGTAAGTCATTTGGAAATGTATCATAAAAAAGAAATAGAACCTTTAGTGTTCGAAGAGTTTGCTCACGATATGTTAACTGTTCATTACGGAAATAATTTATTCTTAGGTAGATGGCAACCCATTCGTCATACTTCTATGGGATTTTTCAAAAAAAGTCTCTTAATTAAATTTCATTCTGAAGCCCCAAATACTTGGGAACCAATTACAGGATTTGGTATAGATAGTAATATTAATGTAGGTCTTGTTATATGGGAAGGTTGTAATTCTACATATATAGAATTATTAGATCTTGTTAATAAAAAATCTTTTGGAATTGATGTTTATCCCGTAACAATATTTAATTTTTATCAAATTTTATATCAACACGATTTACTAACCAAAATAATAAAATAATGTCAGAACAAAACACTCCCGATTCTACTGAGAATCAACAAAATGAATTTGTATCTCTTATTGACTCCATTAAAACCACAGTCAATCAATCTGCTCCAGAAGTCATTGATACTATTAAAGATGACATGACTAAAGAGCAAATAGCAGAAAGAACTACTAAAGTAAAGGAAGTCTTTCTGTATATTAAATCTATCGGCGAAGCATTAAAGAAAAGAGAAAAGCCTGATCAAAAGGATGATCCTAAATTTGATAAAGATGGTAAAGAACTTCCTAGAACAGAGTGGTTTTCAAAAGAAGTTACAGAAGAGAAAAAATTACTAACAGAACAAAGAGAATTACTAACCAAAGCTTTCACTAGTTATGCAAGTGAAAACAAATACCAGGAATTACTCGACATGTTCAGTAAAGTAAAAGGAAAAACAAATAAAATTGTATCGTAAGGTACGATACCGGGTCTCTTAACTCTTACCAGAATTAAGAGGCCCACTTTTAAAAACTTACTCGACCAGGTCGAGTAAACTAAATAACATCAACATGAATCAAACTGATATAAATAAACACAGTTTAGTTGAGGCTGAGTTTAAATTATTAGACTTTGTCAAAGAACATTTAGAGGAAATATTAAATATTTTCTTTAATAAATATTCCACCTTCGATAGGGAAGATTTTGAAAATCTAGGAAAACCTATTGATACTAAATACAATATGGCAAAAGATATTTTACTGTTATACGAATTATTCAAACTTCCATATGTAATAGCTGAAGTAATACAATACAGGCCTCTTGATATAGACTTTAAAGATACACACCCTCAAATACTTCAACATATTGAGTTTACTAAAATATTCTTTCCACATTTAAACCAATAAGAAAATGATAACTGATTTATTTAAAGCGTGGGAAAATCCCAAAACAAAAAAATTTATAATTCATTTAATTCATGCATACGTTCCTGTAGATAACATTCATAAAGTATTTGATTTTGAAACGGATAACCCAAAATGTTGTATCACTGGAACTTCTCTAATAGGTGTTAGTGGTGTTCTCGAGAAAACAATCAACAACCCTGAGTTCCAAACCGCATTTATAGATAATATCAAGAAACTTGCAAATGAAGAAACAATAGCCGTTTCTCCTATCAGACAAGTTTTAGGGGACAAAGTTCAAGGATTTTCCGGAAAAGATACAAATACATATATGTGTGCCGAGGGCATACAAAAGTTTTATGAGTTTGTTGAAATGATGATAGTGAACCACGATAAGATTATAAATGGGATCATAAACGATAAACGATCAACTTACTCGACCTCGTCGATTAACTAATATGATATGAAAATACAGATTATACAATACCCAGCATGTGCCGCAATAAAAGTACATATCGCAGCTATAACTATATTCAATGTGAGATCAGATAGAGCACAATTACACATAAAATCATTATTTGGAGTATACAATAATATTGCGGTGTATCTAGCAATATGTCATTCGTTCAGTCCCAGTCATGTTATACATATAAATCCTAACAGACCAGATCAATATGTTCCTATAAATATCTCTTTTAAACATATTAACACAATCATTCATAATAAGTACCATATATTCCGCGATAGAGAAATAACAACTTTTAAATATTTAAGAAATTTATGATATGTACAATTTCACAAACAGTCTTTGGAGATTTTGATATCAGAGATAATAATCGTTGGTTTATATTGGCTAGATATCATATTACAGGTCAACAAGCAACTCATTTAGATTATGGTAATATATTTATGACTTTGTTGATATGTCAAAGAAGACACATAGACAGACAAGTCATAAAACATATTAAAGAATATTTTCCAATGCATCGCCCCGATATTTCTTACAAACAAATAAATACCATCAAACAATATGTTCAATTGGATTAAAAAACTTTTTGTCAAAATCCCTGAAGGTTCAACTACAACAACAAAACCTGATAAATATCTTAGAAAAAATAATATATATAATAAAACAAAATCTCATCCAGAATGGGAAAAAGAAAATGAAGTTGAAAAAGAACCTGAATATAATTACGATGATGTTTTTGAAAAACTCAGCACAAAACAAGGCATCCAAGTAAAATATTATATAGCTAATACTATTGATGATTATAAACATTTTTCCAATAAATATCATAGTATAATACGGTCGCTTTTATATAGATTAGAACATAATACAATTGTCACGTTAATACCTAAACACGACATTAATCTTCTTAGAATAGATGATAATCAAATAAAAAATATTATAGTATATCATTGTATGAATGGATCTTCATCTCAGAATGTGTTAATGAATCTTCCTTATCGTCACCCTAACACAATTATTGATCTAATAAAGGATAGAATCAAAATAACTGACACGAATATTATTGACGTGGCTTCTAGTAACGACACCTTAAAAATACACTTTAACCCAAATAACTTATCATGAAACTAACAAGCTATCTTGAAAATCCTCATGTGATTTTCGCACACTCAAAAAACAGTAAAAATCCTACCCCTAAAACTGTAAAAAGTAAAAAGAGAATTAGAGTTTCTAATTTAAATTTACGCAAAGCTTCAAAAGAAGAAAAAGAATATATTAAACACATCAAATTTACTGCTTGTGGAGTACCTGACTTAAAGAAAAATATTGTACATATCGGAATGTCTATATGTTCACCCGGAGACAACTTTGATAGAAAAAAAGGAAACCACATTGCATATCAAAGATCTCTAGTTAATCCTCTTTATACTTTAAAAGTACATCTACCAAAAGATAAAAAGAAAAGAGATATTGCCATTAAAAAACAATTACATGAGGTATTAAAAACAGCACAGTCTGATCCAAAAGCAATTTTTCAAGAACTAGAAGAATTGAAAATTAAAGACGAAGCTGTTGCTACCGAAAAGTAATTTCACTCGACCAGGTCGAGTAAACTTGTTAAATTAAACTAAATAACATGTTAAAAATAATTAATGAAATCAGACAGATAATAAATAATTATTCAGTCGAAGGTACTCCTCTGTTAGATTTAATTCGCGATGATGTCAGAGATATTGCATTTGGAAAATCTAGTAGTAATGGCGAATTCAAATCTCCTTTGATAGGTTATACATATGTACTGGCAGAGATCATGGGAGAAACTATAGAGTTTTTAGCAAAGAACACTAAAACTAAAAGAGTTAAAGTTAATTTCTCTATAGAGAACGTTAAAACTCCAATATTTCTAATATTTTGTTCCGAAGAAGATGAATCTGAGGTAATGGTAGAAGTTAAACCTTTAGATGAGGATTTATTAGAATATGAAATAATTACAGATGTAACAAAATTTAATAAAGATTCTTCTATGGACTTTACAGATATACTCGAATCCATCCGAAGATTTTAACTTACTCGACCTCGTCGAGTAAAGAACACCAATAAAACGGTGTTCTTTTTTTTAAATAAAGAACCACGTAGTTGCTTCTATAGAATATACTCCTTTTATAGTTTCTCCTGCAGCTATCTCAGTTGGCTCCCCTACCATATGAGCAGCTGAACTTAGTGTTAAAGATGTTACACCTTCTACTGGACAAGATATCTCTATTGTCTGTTGGTCTATTAAAAATGTTGATGGAATATTGATGGTATGTTCATCTATAGTTGTGTCTGAATCTAATATAATATTAACTTTAAAACTTCCAGGAACAACAGTGGTCGCTGTGCCAAAAGAATCTGATTTATAATATATTTTCTTATCAAATGTGTTATCTTTAGCTATAAATTTAAGTAATTTAGCATTTAAATTAGTATCATAAAATACTGTAGGATCGTACCCAACAAATTTATTATTAGTAATTACGCATTGAACATCACTGAACACAGCACTTGCTCCACAATGTAAAAATGTTCTATTAAGATTATTATTTTTAATATTAATAGTATTATTATTTACAGATATTAGTTTTAGAATATCATACGGCGTTGTAGGTAAAACAATTAAGAACATATCGTTTCCTGTGTATCCGGTCCGATCAACTTCAATATAATTATTATTAATATATAAATCTTTAGCATTAATTATATTAAAAACAGTTTGACTTCCATTTTCAGCTATAATATTGTTATTATTTGCAGTTACATTTTTAATTCCTCTCATAGATATAAAATTAGGATTTGTGGGTGCTAGCTTACCAATTTTTGTATAAAATTTGAATGTATTTCCATTAACAACCACGTTTCCTGCTCCAGATCTAAATTCCCACCCAGAAGCACCAACAGAACAATTTAATATATTATTCTGAAATTCTAAATCTCCATGTACGAAACATGCAGAGCCTGCTATTCTATTTATAGTAGAGTTTAATACAGATAAACTTTTTATTTGATCACCAGCCCCAACAGAATTTATAAGAGCTGCATTATCTCTAACTTCACAACCATCCATGACTATAGTTTCAATAGCAATTGCCATTTGAAATAATATTCTACTTTCTAAATAACAATTTTTTAAATATAATCCGTCCATCTGATACGGTAAAGTAGAATTAGAACATATGTAAGGATATACAGAAGTTAATGTTTTCCATTTATGTTCTCTGCGCTCCCAATACACTCTCACACTATGTGTGATGGCAGGATCATATAAATTTGTTCCAGCTATAGTTTGAAATTGAGTTAATGCTGCATTGTCATATATTAAATAAGATTTTCTCTTATCTAATCCAGTAGTGCTGGATAAAAAATAATTCATATTATCAAAATTTCTAAACATATTATTTTCTAAAAATATTTTATAAGATTGTTGAGTATATATTATAGCACAAGTAGCTCCATTAACAATATTATTAGAATTTATTTGTTTTCCATCGGCTTTGTGTTGATTTTTATATAGAAATATACATTCGCCTAATGCCAAACCATTAGTTATGTATTGTTCTATATAATTATCTGTTATAATAGAATCTCCATTGTTTATATAAAAATGAATTCCATATGTATTTTTAAATGTATTTCTAGCAACATAAGAACTTTCGCCCTCAAATTGAATGAATCTTGCAGAATTTGTTCCACCTCCAAGATAATCTTCATTTATACAATCAATAAAACTATTGTCTGTGATTCTAGTTTCAATTGCTTTTGCCACATTAACCCCATTATTAGTGTCAGATGCTGGAAAGAAAAAATTTATACATGTATAACAATTTTTACATGTATTGTTATTAATTTCTATTTTTTTTGATGGAGGTATGCCCCATAGAATTGCTTGATGAATATATGAGAAAGAACAATCTTTAATTGTAAATTTTTCAAAACAATATGGATTTCTGTTTTTTTCAGTTTCATTCGGAATATTTCCAGAACTTAGTGGATATAATGCTCCTGATTCAGAAAAACTTCCATTTAATTCATGAGCAAACACCCTCCAACAAAATTCAAAATTACATTCTTTTAATAAAAAATCTCTAGATTTATCTTTCGAAACAATATCAAATATTGGTGTCCCCCAATCATAAAACGATATATTTTCTACATGAACATTTCCAGTCATTCTAAAGCCTCTTGGAGGATTAAATATAGACCAAACTCCTCCCTCGCGCTTAACTATAGATCCATTTATAACTCGTATAATATTTCCAGACGGAGTTGTCCATGGTGTGAATCCAAACCCACCTCCAAATAAATCTACTCCAGTACTAACGACATAAAGTCCATCAATTTCTGGAGGAGTTTCAATATTAATAGGAGTAATTAGATTTCTAGATTTGATTTCTGTCAACAAAACTATTCTAGTTGTCATATCATCGGCAACGTATATATAATTGCCTAATTCTACATCATTTATAATATTAGAAAAACTAGAATGTGCGTGCGCTGAATGGGGTTTCACATCGACTGTGAAATACCCTGATTCTGTGGGAGCTTTGGTCAAATCTATACGCTTTGGTATTTCAAATGAACTGGAGTACTTTTGTTGTTTGAATATGGTTTTTTCTTTTGAATCTCCCAGCATTATCACATTCTCAGACCCAAAATCAAATGTATATGCATCAGGAAAATACCACTCCCCTTCTGGAAAATATATTATACTATTAGAAGCCAAGCAATATTTAAAATATTCATTCCACATTGAAGCCAATGTGTTTTTATCTCCGGATCTTATATTAAATGACGTAGGAGGAATTCTATCTGTTATATAATTAGTTAAGTATGTATTGGATTTCATGTTTAAGATTTAATGGTATAATATATTATATAAGGTTTTATTTCACTAAATACAATATATGAAAATTAAAATAAATGATAATCGAATAATGCATGCCAAATTATATTTTGAAGTATATTATATAGCAGATCATAGGTACTCACGGGTAGATATAATCTCTTTGTTAGGCATATTTTTAGATCATGATAAAGCTCGTAAAATTGGTTCATATAATTATATTATATACAATAAATATAACAAATATAAAAATATTTATAAACACACCTCGCTAACACATTTTAAACAATTATTTAACTTACTCGACCTGGTCGAGTAAACTAAAATAAATATTATGAAAGACGACAATTCAACAATTATAGAATTATCAATAGAAGACGTTATATTACTAACTAAATTAAAAAAAAAGAATCCTCTTCCCATTCAGTTAAACTTTATTAAATAATAATGAGCGTACAATATTTTAAAACAAAAACAGAAGTAACTATCACAGATAATGATGATAACCCCGTTCACACTTTACCTATCGAATGTATTGGCACATCAGATAGATTATGGGTATTTTTCGAGGGATCTAATAATGGAAAAAGTAATGGTTACGCATTAAGTTTATCTGAAATAATGCGTAATACAGAAGAGTTTGAAGAAATCACTAAAGAAGAATATGATCAAATAAAACAAGAAAACACCACCACACCATCTAGAATATTAAGATTATGATAATTTTATTATTAGTTATTCATTTTATTGCCGATTTTGTATTGCAATCAGATAACATGGCTCAGAATAAATCTAAAAGTAATTATTGGTTAACTATGCATGTATTATCGTATATAGCATGCTTCATTATATTACTTCCAATCATGGGGGTTTCCGTTTTGTATTTTATTTTAATTAATTTTATATTACATTGGATAATAGATTATGTTACATCTAGAATGAGTAGTAAATTATATAAACTTAATAAACGACACGAATTTTTCATATGTATAGGGTTTGATCAATTACTGCACGCCATTTCACTGATAGTTAGTTATAATTTGTTAATGAACACCCCACTCTTTTAAACTTACTCGACGAGGTCGAGTGAAGGAAACTTAATGATCGAAGAATTAAAGAAGTTAGAAGAATTTCACACCAAATTTAAAAGTTGGATAGAACATAATCCAACTGCAGTCATTCCAGAAGATATTAAAAAATTAAGATATGAACTGATAAGAGAAGAACTTGAAGAACTAAAAGAATCTATGGAAAATAATGATATAATAGGTATAGCAGATGCATTAGGAGATCTAATGTATGTTGTTCATGGAACTACTATATCATTTGGTCTTCAGTCTAAAATGGAAGATATTTTCAATGAGATACACAGAAGTAATATGAGCAAACTCGACGAATACGGCGAACCCATATTTAGAGCAGATGGCAAAGTTTTAAAATCAAATTTATATACTCCACCAAACATAAATCAATTTTTAGATGAATAAAATAGAATTAGAGTACCCACTTTTAGCTGAGGCACCTGTGAGCATAGGTAGTCTATGGACAAAAGATGGATATAATGATGTAGTTATGGTATGTTTAATTGCGGCAGATTCTTCTGTAGGATTAATGAGTTTACTAATATTACGAAAGATGAGTGGGGTTTAATAACAGGTAACGATCCCAAACTTTATATACGAGTAAATCAAAAAATAACAATAATTCCAGAATAAAATGAATAAAATAATATTTAGCGAGCAACCAATACAACAACAAATTACAAGAAGTATTGGAGAAATTTATAGAGAAGATGGTTCAGCACATGTATTAATGCTAACTTTAGTTAGTGCAGATAAACATGTATGTTTAATGCATTTGAGTCATGGTTCGCCGAGACACCCCGTACACCAGGTAAAAGATTTTCATGCTATAACTGAAAATGAATGGAAATTGATTACTGCCAATAATCCTCATCTTTTCTATGAAGTTACTGAACCTTTTACGATAATTCCAAACCAAAATGATCACTAAAATTCGTAATAACTCCGATATTAAACATTTATTTAAATGGCCAGATGATCCTGGGTATTATTTCTACAGTATGTCCCCAATACAAATGTATATACTATCATTAGTAGAAATATATATTACACCAT